>ENA-ORTD01000299-ORTD01000299.1-human-gut-metagenome-genome-assembly--contig:-NODE-299-length-52412-cov-7.443112_pt1 | contig 52412 bp, 58 predicted proteins | sample MGYA00241907_ERZ509178 | MGnify/ENA primary metagenome ERZ509178 (study PRJEB26280, sample SAMEA2338793) | human gut metagenome | biome: human gut; feature: human-associated habitat; material: faeces...
TTTCCCTCTGCGGTAGCTTCTACCGCACGGATAGAATGGGGGATTTCGGTATCAAAAACCTTGATCCTTTGCCCGTATGCACTTTTCACCGAAGCGGTAATTTCTTTTGAAATGTTGGTGCGGGGCATTACCATTGTCATCAGGATACCGTCTATCCGCAGTTTGGGATTGATCTGCCGCTTGACCATAGAAACCGAGCGAAGCAACAGCTCCAGACCTTTCGCTGAAAGATAGTGGGGCTGTGTTGGGATAACCACACTGTCAGCTGCCGCCAGAGCATTGATGGTGATCATGCCAAGAGAGGGCATACAATCAATCAATACATAGTCGTAATTCTTTTTGACCTCATTCACATAGGTTTTCAAAACACGCTCACGGCTCATGGCATTGATCAGCCTGACTTCAAAGCCAGACAGCTCAATATTGGACGGAAGCAGATCCACGCCCTCATTGTGATGCAGGATGCCTTGTGAAACATCAAAGGCTTTATCGTCGATAATGCTTTGCATCACCGTGGAGAGAGTTATGGGAATGTCATCTGGTCTGCTGTACCCCAGAGCCATGGTTAAGTTGGCCTGTGCATCTGCATCAATCAGCAGGACTTTCTTTCCTTGCTTTGCTAGACTGACACCCAGGTTGACTGCTGTGGTTGTCTTTCCCACGCCACCTTTTTGATTGGTCAGAGCAATCACTTTGCAATTTGACATAGGTGCGTCCTCCTTTCTTTTATATTTAGCCGTCTTGTCAGGGCGGCTATGTAAAGTTCCCCAGAACGCAAAAAAGCCGACTGGTTTTTATACCAATCGGCTATGTAAAGCAGTATTCATTTATATGGCAAACTAAAAGATCAATCGGATTTATTTATCTGTAACCTATGATTTACATATTTTAATGTCTATCAATCTTGAACTTCTTTATGGGTGCATTGATTACCTTGAAAATCAGTTCATCCACGCAGTCCGTATATCTGCCTTGTTGGATCAACAGATTTTTCAATTCTACAAGGCCTTGAAGCAAAAGGCTTCTATCATGGCTATCCACATAAACATGAAATGTTTTTTCTCTCATACGATGCACCTCCTTACAACATCATTATACGAGAAGCGGTGTACCCCCTCAAATATGCCAGCAAAAGGACGAAATAAACTTCAAAAAAATTCCTTTTACTCGGTAACATTCGCCCATTCGATTAGCAAGGTTTTTTGCATGATTTTTCGGCAAATTAGCAGGAGAGGCAATTTGATTAGCAAAAATCGAAAATTTTCTGCTAATCATTAGCAAGCTAATCGGTGACAAAAATCAATCGTTCGAGTTCACCATGGTCACTTCCGATTAGCAAAAATGCTTCCTGCTAATCGCTGTTTGTTATGTGTTCGATTTTTCTTGGGAAAAAGAAAACGCCGAAAACCTTGAAAAATCAACGTTTTCGGCGGAGTTTTTGGCGTCGCTAAGAGGATTTGAACCTCCGACCTACCGCTTAGGAGGCGGTCGCTCTATCCAGCTGAGCTATAGCGACATTTAGAAAATCTATATTTAATTTTACTTGTTACCGTTTTCCTTTTCCTCCGAGGTGTATGTTTCAACACTTTCTTAGGAGAGTGGCGTGATATCCATTCCACCAAGAGGGCTTTTTTAAAAACAAAACATACTTTCGTGCTAAATCGCAGTTAATATTATAGCATATTCTTTTGCATTTTAAACCTTATCTGATGGATTTTTAAGCAATTATGTGAGAAAGATTTGATTCATCACCTTTTCCATATAATTTAAAAGATAGCTGTTACAAGTGTAGATATTTTTGACGAGAGTGATATAAATGCTCTTTGTTTTTTTCATAATTTGATTTATAAATACAAGAATAGATGACATTTAAAACATATTCGATTGCAAGCTGTGAGGAAAAGGAATAAGTAGCTATTTGAATATCTTCCTCATTTGGCAGCATGATCAATGTATCACACAATTGGGCTAAAGGGCTTGCTGCATTCGAGGTAATGGCAATGGTTTTCACACCACCTTGTTTTAAGATACGTGCTTCATTGATAACTTCAGCCGTTCTGCCACTATAAGAAATCAACAAAGCCACATCTTCACTGGTAGCATGGGTGCATAAATAAGCTTGATCGGGCTGAAGATATGAAATTTTAACAAACATGTTGATCTTCAGCATTTTATTTTGGAAATCGATGATGCGGACAAAACTGTCACTGACTCCAATAGCTAAAATATTACGTGCTTTCAAAAGTTGCTGCACCACTTGATGCAAAATATCCATATCTAAAGTAGCTTGTGTTGAGGCGATGGTATCTTTTGTCAGCAAAGCGATTTTTTGAGCAATGCTGGCAGCAGAATCGCCTTCTGAAAAGGGAGAATTGACATCTACATGAGTATCTCTGTTCATATATGATAACAGATCTTTCGAATATCGAATCTTAAACTCCCGAAAGCCTTTAAAGCCTAGTTTTTTGCATAAGCGGATGATGGTAGTGGTAGAAGTAAAGGTATTTGCTGCAAGCTGCTGTATCGGCATATCCAAAATGGATTCCCCATTCTCTACAATATAGTCTGCTACATCTTTTTCAACACTGGAGAAACTATCTTTTTTTCTTAATTCCTCATATAAATTCATAGGGACCTCCGCTTTTCTTCATAATATGTATATGTATCGTGATCGTTTTCATATTATACCATGAATGTTGGTATAATAGCAGAATGTATTGTAGGTTGCGTAACAAAATTACGCAATTAAAACGAATCCTATAAGAAAAAAAGTAACAAATTTACAGAAACTGTCAACCCTATTTACAATTTGTTATATCCATTGTATAAATTAGGCAGTTGGAAGCGCTTAACAACTCATATGGAGGTAAATTATATGATTTTGAAATGGGTAGAAGGATGGCTGACCCCTAAAGTAGCTGTCATTACAAATACACGATATTTCCAAGCTTTTCGAAGTGCTTTCTTTGCACTGATGCCGTTAACAATCATTGGTACGGTATTCATGTTGATTACTGACTTTCCAATTCCAGGTTATGCGGAATTCATGAATGGTATCTTTGGAGAAAACTGGGCAGATTTTATTTCTCCAGCATATCGTGCAACCTTTAATTTAATGGGGTTATTATTAGCTGGTACCTTATCTTACAAATTATCTGAAAGTTATGAACTTGATAAACTAACGGTCACCGTGTTAGGGCTGGTATCTTATGTTGTCGTATCACCGAAAACATTAACCTTAGAATCCGGTGAAGTTGCGACAAGAATCTTGCAATTTGACTGGTTAGGTACAAAAGGTATTCTGACTGCTATTATCACATCGTTTATCACGGTAGAAATCTTCCGTTTCTGTATCAAAAAAAATGCGACCATCAAAATGCCGGATAGTGTACCAACCATGGTAATCAATGCGTTTACCGCATTAATCCCTGGCGTATTGATTGTTTCTGTCATGCTGATCATTAATGGTATTTGTATGGTTATTTCAGGTTCCTTACCGGAAGCTATCTTCAGCTTGATTCAGCTGCCATTGCAGGTCATCATCTCACAGCCATGGGCCATGGTTATCGTAGCCTTGTTAAATGGTTTATTATGGTGGGCAGGTATTCATCCTACTGTTATCAACTCTTTGATTTATCCATTATTGTATGCCAATGCTGCAAGCAATCAAGTATTGGCAGATGCCGGAAATCTGACAAGTGCAACCGGAAGTTATGGTACGGTACAAATGTTGGATCAATTCTTAACAATTGGCGGTGCCGGTATGATGATTGGTTTAACGATTTCTATGTTAATTGCCGCACGCAGTAAACGAATGAAGGCGGTAAGTAAAGTGGCCTTTGTACCATCCTTATTCAATATTTCAGAACCGGTTACTTTTGCCACACCAACCGTATTTAGTCCCCTTATGCTGATTCCGATGATTCTTACACCGGTCTTATCTTGTCTGATTGTCTATTTAGCTATGAATATCGGATTTATGCCATTATTTACTAATGTGCAGGCACCATGGGCAACCCCATTCTTATTCAGTGGTTTCTTAGTTTGCGGATGGCAAGGTGCAGTTGTACAGATCGTTATCGTTGCATTGACTGTATTGATTTACATGCCATTTACCAAAGCGTTAGATCATCAGTTTATCAAAGAAGAAGCAGAAAAAGAAGAAGCAGAGAAAAAGGAGTTGGCATAAATGAAAAAAATCGTCTTATTATGTTCTCAGGGAGCATCTACAAGCATCTTAGTAAAAGCTATGGAAAAGGCGGCTGCGCAGATGGAGTATGCATGTGATATTCATGCTTATTCGATCAATGAATTAAATCAAGTAAAAGATAGTGCAGATATTATCTTGTTAGGACCGCAGATTCGTTTCCAGGAAGCAAAGGTTAAACAAGAGGCGAGCTGTAAGGTCATGACCATCGATATGGCAATGTATGGCATGATGGATGGTAAAGGTGTGCTGGAAGTTGTGAAAAAGGAGATTGGCTAATATGGAAGGAATAGAAGCCGTCTGTTTTCAAATCATCAGTTTTGCCGGAAGTGCGAAAAGTTGTTATATGGAAGCCATAGGAGCTGCAGAGCAAGATGATTACGATAAAGCCAAAGCCTTGATGGCAGAAGGGGATTCTTGTTTTCATGAGGGACATCGTATTCATGCGCAGCTCATTACCAAAGAAGCAAATCAGGAAAAAATCGATATTCGCTTGCTTTTGATTCATGCGGAAGATCAGATGATGGCAGCAGAAACCGTGCAGATCTTAGCTGAAAAATTTATTCATCTGCATGAACGCATGCATCGTATCGAAGGGGCGTAAGAGTATGGAATATATAGAAAATATATGTAATGAAGTAGAAAAGCGTCAGCGTCAATATCATGCAATGGCTCCGGAAATTGTGATGACTTCTTCTTTCTTCTTTGAAGACTTTGAAGATTTTGCTTATGGCTGCAGCAATGAATTTGATTCTTATGTATATACCAGAGGCACAAATCCAACGGTAGGATTGTTGGAAGAAAAACTGGCAGTCTTGGAACATGGGGAACGCTGTAAAGTATTCGCATCAGGAATGGGTGCCATTTCAGCAGCCATTATCACATTGCTCAAAGCCCAAGATCATGTGTTGCTTGTTAATACGGTGTATGGGGCAACCGTGTCATTGGTACGCTATTTTGAAAAATATGGTGTAAGTTGTGAGGTTGTGAATACAACGGATGTAGATGAGATTATAAAGCGTGTACAAGAACATACCCGCATGATTTACTTTGAAAGTCCATCCAGTCAAAAATTTGAAATGATTGATTTACAGAAATTAGCTGCTTTTGCAAAAACTAAAGAAATCGTCACCGTAATTGATAATACATGGGCATCACCGCTTTATCAGCATCCCTTAGATCATGGCATTGATGTGGTGATTCATTCATGTTCAAAATATGTTGGCGGACATTCCGATATTGTCTGTGGGGCGATTATCAGCCGGAAAGAAATCATTTCGCAAATTGAAGAAAAAGGATATTTATATCTGGGGGCAACATGCAGTCCAATGAATGCTTTCTTAGCCCTGCGTGGTTTGCGTACATTGCCTGTACGTATGCGCAATGTGCATGAAACGATACAAAAGGTAATTGATGCTTTACGCGAGGATAAGCGCATTGAGAAAATTCATCATCCATATTGCGGAGATGCGAAACAAAAAGCGTTGGCGGATAAATATTTAACCGGATATGGAAGTTTATTTGCAATCGATTTAGCAGATGATGATTTAGAAAAATTAAAGACATTCGTAAATGCGTTGCAGGTATTTACATTAGGTGTAAGCTGGGGTGGTTTTGAAAGTTTGGCATTGCCGGTATATAAAGGGAAAAATCAAGAGGATATAGTAAAACGTGGCTTAAAATTAACACACGTTCGCATGTATGCCGGATTAGAACATCCCGATACGTTGATACAAGATATTAAACAAGCTTTAGATGTTGCATATGGTACAGTGTAATAGAAAAAAGGAGTCAATAAGATGTGTCATCTTGTTCGGCTCCTTTTTAGCAATATAGGAAAACGCGTTTTATTTTTTAAAGGTAACTTCAATGGTATAATCATCTTTAATTTCCGGAATCATTTGTAAGAACTTACGAATTGTGGATTGGGCCTTGGTGGCAGCCTCGCTCAATAAGCCATTTTCAATAGCTTCATCTTCAACACGCTCTTTTTGTTTAGTAGCAAAGGTTTTATAATCGTTGATACTGATAGGATTGAAAATATTTTTAGTTTCATCATAGACTTCGATACTTTTTTCATCTAAAACATTATTGAGAATGCGAACTTCGGGAAGTGTTACAAGAATTTTCTTGCCTTTCACATTTACTTCCATCGCGCTCATATCAACACCGGCCTGTATTCTACCTGCGTACGTTAATAAAAAGCTTTTCTTAGTAAGTGGAATGCTCCAGCCATTCAGTTTTAACGAATTCTCGAATTTTCCTACTTTCGTATAATTATAATCTAAAACAGCTAGTTCATTGACCTCTTGCAGTTGCTGGGCAAGCGCGGTTGATGATATTTCAGGTTCACTGTTACGGTCGGCAAATTTCATTCCCGCAAAGAAGATCAATGCGATGATGAGCATTAAAAAAAGAATACTCGTGATGGTTTTTTTCGTATTGCGAATACTTTCCCCTAATTTCATAGTTGTCCTCCTCATCAAATTTGTAAGCAAATTATACCATAATCCTTGTAATTACTTATGAAGTATTTCTTACAATTCACAAGTTGTCAAAATCTTTTTCTTTCATACAATTGATTTCATATTATATCCAAAAAGAAAACATTTTTAGCTAAATGAGGTGATTTCGCACAAGATTAAAAAAAATTAATGGGTAAGATTAAAAACGTGAAAAGAGATATTAAAAAAGTTATCGATATTTTTTCAAAATATGACGAATATATGATAAAATATTACGAGATGGAAAAAGGATTCAGATGCTAGGAGTATGAAAGAAGGATGATTATGGGTATGCCTGAAACAGAGGTCGTGAAAGTACAAATGTTTGAGGATTTGGTACTTCGTTATCGACAAAATCTTGTCAGCAGTCATGATTTTCATTCGGACAAGATTGCGAAATTGCTGGTATATTTTTTGATGAATCATACACGAATTATTGAGGGTAGTGAGTTATGTGACTTTCTTTGGCAAAAAGGAGAAAGTAACAATCCAATCGGAGCGCTGAAAAATTTAGTATATCGTTTAAGAGTTACGCTCAAAGATACTTTAAAAAGAGATGACTTTATCGTTACCAAACGCGGTGCTTATGGATGGAATCCGGATATCTTGTGTGAATTAGATTTTGAAATTTTTGAAGCTTCTTTTCATGAAGCTAAGGCAGCAAAAGACAGAGATGAAAAAAAGGAGTATCTAGAGCGCTGTGTGAATTTATATCGGGGCCCTTTTTTGCCTAAATTAAGCGGCGATCATGTGATTCTTACATCAGCAACATATTTTCAATCGTTGTATCATTCCATTATTAAAGATTTGTCCGCTATTTATGATGAAGAGCATTTATATGACACGATTGAAAAACTATGTAATCGGGCATTGAAATTTGAAACATTAGATGAAAAGATTCATTATTACCTAATTAAGTCTTATCTTTGTCAAGGTAAGAAGAAATTGGCGATGCATCACTACAAACAGACGGTAGATTTGCTTTATTCACAGTTAGGTATACAACCGGATAATGAATTAAAAAATCTTTATCAGGAGATGTTGAAAGACCAAAAGGAACAGGAGCTGGATTTGCAAAAGATTCAAAGCAACATCCAAGCAGAAGGCTCTCCCAATGGTGCGTATTATTGTGAGTATGGCGTATTCCAAAATATTTACAGTTTACAAGCACGTCAGGCAAAAAGGTTAGGTATTTCTGTTTATTGCGGTTTGATTACGGTGAAACCAATGCTCAACATTCCTAAAGGAAGTAAGATGTATTTAAATATAATTGATCGCGCAATGAAAAACTTGCAGCATATTTTAAGCATTTCTTTGCGTGGTGGCGATGTAATATCACGATTTAGCATGACCCAGTTTATTGTCCTATTGCCTACATGTAATTATGATACCGGCATTATGGTCATGAATCGTATTAATGAGAATTTTCATATCTATGATCCAACTTGTAAAGTGAAGTTGCTTTGTGAAGTAAAAGAATTAGAACTTAGTTAAGATACCTCCCAAAATCAGATGCCAGCCATCTGATTTTCGTATGTTATATCATAACACTCTTTCATATGTGACCGCTCTGTGACTTTGTTTTGATAATATGATAGCGTAAGAAAGTATCATATCCATATTTGTAAAATATATAGTAAAGAATGGCAAGGAGGATGTAATATATGAAAAAGAAACTGTTGTGCTCTTTCGCAATATGTATGAGTTGTGTCATGATGTTAAGTGCCTTTTGCAATCGTGAAGGATTTTTGTTTGCCAATGAAGCAATGGCCCAGGTTGTGGAAGAGACGGTAAATGATCAAACGGATGCAACAGAAGAAACCTCAGATGATAAAACCGTGCTTTCTGAAGATACAAAAGAAGCGGCAAAGGAAGTAACGCCGGTTTCAGAAGAAAAAGAAATGGAAGATCAGATGGTGCCTGTAACACTGACATCAGAAATACATAATGGTGTAAAAGTTGTCGTTCAAGGAGACAGTGTGACGTTGGCAAATGGTAAAAAGGTGCTGGTTGAAGAGTTGCCAAAAGCAGAGCTTGTGAAAGTGAATACGGTTTTAGAAACTGTTTTGCAAGAAGAAAGCGAAATTCAAGCATATGATATCACCTTAAAAGATGATAAAGGAAATATCATACAGCCGGCGGGAGAAGTAAAGGTTTCTTTTGTGAATATCGAACAAACACAAGAGGTCGATGTCTATCATGTTGATCCTGATCATAAGAACGTTGAAAATATGAAGGCCATACAGGCTAAGGATGGTTCGCTTTCATTTGAAACAACACATTTTAGTACCTATGTTTTAAGAACGCCAATGCCAAGAGTCACCGATCCCATCGGAGATATCGAGACACTGCAGATAGAAATGCGTAATTATCCTTACACAATATATGCTTATGGATTTGCGAATTCAATCAAGATTCATGTATATGGCTTGGAAGATACAAAAACGTATCCTGCAAACAATAGTAGTTTTTATCGATTCAATACGTATAATATGCAAATACCTTTAGAAATGGGACTATTGAGCAATACATATGAAATCGAAAAAGTTGTAACAAAGAAACTTGGGTTTATGAACTATGATAAAAATACGGTTGCAAATGGAACATTACTTCCTGTAAATGAAGGGAAGGTAACGCTGCACCTTACAGGAGATAATAAAGGCGCTGATTTCATTGATATATATGTAAAACCTAAGAATCCAAGCAAGAAAACATTAATTTTAAAAAATGCGTTAGACCCTACAGGATTGAGTGCTGCAGAACAAGAGACAGAATTGAAAAAGACCTATAAATATCAATTGTTCGATGCGCATACAAATGAGCCTATCAAACAAATGCTTTCATATGATTTGATCATTGATGGTAAAGCTACTTCCTTGACGACGTTAGATGATGGAATCTTGCGGGCGAAAGTTGGACGAGAACTTCAAATTGATGTTACGAAATTCAGTGGCCAAGAGGTATATATCAAGCAATTAAGCGGTGCGCGATATGAAACTAGCATAAAAATGAATGATGAGAACTTTAAGGTTTCATCTGATAAAAAATCAACGGTATTTGTCGCTAGCGAAACCTTACCAACGATGATAACGTATAAAAACAAACGATTGGACATTGATGATTTAGTTGAACACAATAAGACATCGACGATTGTCGATTGGGAGAAGCGTACATATAATATTCATTTAAGCGCAGGATATAAAAATAATGAGGTAACGACGGTAGAAAACATGGATGTCCAATTTGTTTTAGATACTTCAGGAAGTATGTTATCGACAGATGCCGCAACTCCTCTCCATACACTTAATGATGTAAACAAATTAAATAAAAAGGCCATTTATTTTACCAAACCATATAAATTGACACAGGATATACAATATTCTCAGGGAATAACTTTTACCGCATTTGATAATGAAGCGGAATATACGAAACAGATTAAAGAGCGTTTAGCATCACATTTTTATCAAAATGGCAATGTTTATGGGGTTATCAGTACAGATAATAATACACTTTTATTTTATGACAATACCAGTGAGGAATGGAAATACATCGACATTAAGAAGAATGGGACGGTTAGTACCAGTGGTGCAAAAACGCTGACAAATGAGATCGTTGCTAAATATCCCGTAGTGTATTGTGATCGTTCCAGTGTTCTAATAGATGCAGTATCAAGTTTTGTGAAAGGGATGAATGCGGATAGCAATGTATCTATTATCACATTTGGCAATAATGCTACAGATGTAACAAAGGGATTTGTTAATGTTGGAAAAAATAAAGAAGAATTGTTGCAGACGATATTAAAATGCTCTGGTACACCATATCAAGGAACCAATATGGCAGATGGATTAACGATGGCAAAAAAGCAAATTGACAATACTCCTTCTTCTAATAACTGTTATAGCATTGTCTTTTCCGATGGTGCGCCAAGTTTACCAAAGGATATCGCAGAACAGGCGGCTGTGGATGCTGCCAAAGCTTTGAAAAAAGTAAGCTTAACCTATGCTGTTTGTGCGGGTGAAGCGGATAAAGATTTTATGAAAAATAAGATAGCTTCCAGTCCTGATCAATTTTTAAGTACAGATAATATGACGGATATTTATGATTTATTACAAATTATCAGTGATGAAGTGGGTGCTGCATCAATTCATGCGAAAATAACGGACTATATTGATCCTCATTTCACTTTGATTGATGAGCAAGGCAACCCATTACATGTCGGCGATAAGATCCTTGGTGGTGAAGGCATTATCGGAACTGTTGGACAGGATGAAAACGGCTGGTTTGTCACATGGGAAAATCAGTTGATTACTACCGGAGATAGTACCTGGTCAGTAAATATTAAGGTACAGGCGAAAGATGCATTTATGGGGAATAATGAAGTCACGACAAATGGCAATGGCTCCCAGATTGAAATACCTGATGGCGATACTACAAAAATTATCGAATTTGATAAACCGGTGGTAAATGTGAAAGAGTTAACGCTGACGGGTGGGGAGAATAGTGAAATTATTTTCTATGGTGAAGAAGAAGATTATGCTGCTATATTTGAAAATAAACGGCCTGCCTTTACCGCATCAAGTGAGGTAACAATTCCACCGTTAACTTCTGATGAATTTAAACAACTGTTAAGTGATGATGCAACAAAGATTGAAAAAACCTATAGTTTTGATGACCGAAAAGCAGGTATCTTTCTGTATTCGGTTGAAACCAAGGGCGATAGTAAGACGATATTATGTACGTATATACCGAATACAGAGTCTGATGAAGAATACACGACCAATCGTGTCAGTGCGAAATGGGTGTATACGCTTAAGAAGGTAAAAGGGCAGTTGGATATAACGAAAACCATCAAAGAAGCTTATACATCAGAGAAACAAATAAAGGCAAATCAAAGCTTTATTTTCCGTATTGAAAGAAGATTGAAAAAAGAAGATGAAAAACCGGTAGAGGTATTCTATCAGGCAATTAATTTTTCTGCCAATACAAATGAAACTAGTAAAACCATATCCGTGAAAGGTCTGAAAAAAGGCTATTATACGGTGATAGAAGAAACGAACTGGTCCTGGAAGTATCAGTTGGTTGCCCAATCGGATAATGATGAACAGAATATAACGAATAATGAATTACTGTTTATTGGTCAAGAACATGGCATGTATTACGGTGTTGAAGAAGGTACGAAGGTAGCGGATATCAAAGATAATCCAAGAAAATCTTATTTTACAAACAATCTTAACAACACCTTAAAAGATGTATTAGGCGATGTAGCTGCGGCTATCAACTTACTGAACTAGAAAAGGGGAAACTTATGAAAAAGATATCGAATATATTATCTACGCTTCTACTGATTGTCGTCGTAATTCTTGCCTGCATCTTCTTCGTCCCAAGACTATTTGGTATACAGACAATGGCCGTGTTGAGCGGAAGCATGGAGCCTCATTTTCATGTGGGTAGCTTAGTTTTTGTAAAAGATGCCGAAATCACAGATTTTGAAAAGGATGATATCGTAACATTTAAGATTGGCAATGGAGATACTGTGGTAACGCATCGAGTGACGCAAGTGACAAAAGAAGGATTGAAAACTAAAGGCGATGCAAATCATAGTGAGGATGGAGGCTTGGTGACATCAGCGAATCTTGTCGGCAAAGCATTTTCCTTCTCCATACCGGTTTTAGGATATCTCGCTGTTTACATGAGCAGTCAAACAGGAATCATTCTGTTGATAGGCGCAATCATCTTGGTCTTTGTATTGTCTTATATAGGAAGTCTGTTTGATAAAAAGGAGAAAGGAGCAAATTAACATGAAGAATCTACATAAAAAAACACAATGGTTGATTGGTATTCTTATTCTTTTGTGTGTAAGTTGTGGAATAACGTTTGCCCTTCTTTCGCAAAAATCGCAGACATCGGTAAATAACTTTACCGGGGGAGCGGCTATTGAACAGAAAGTGAATATCGCTATTCTTGAAAATGGCGCAACAACGCGTTATGAAGATGGTGAAGAAAATAATTTACATACCATTGGCAATGGTTCTTATGAAAAGGCAGTAAGCATTCAGAATGTGAATACTACAGAGTATCCGACAAAGGCTGCCTACATAAGAGTACGCTTTGTGACGGCTTTGAAAAATACGAGCGATGCGACTTACACCTACGATGATAAGGTTAAGGTCATTGCCACATTCAGTAATTCATCCTTGTGGAAATATGATGAGGCCACAAAAACGTTTTATTACACGGAAAAAGTAGCACCTGATGCCAAGACACAAGATTTGTTAAAAAGCGTGAAAGTTACGGATGTTCCATCTGCATATCAAGTGGAAATTAAGGTCTTAGCAGATGCGATTGAAGCGGATCAGGCTACCATGAACAAGGTTTGGGGCATGGAGGATTTCAATGCTTTGCAAAAGCTTCCGACAACCCTTGATCTTATAAAGATGCAAATACCAAAGCAATCCTAAACACGCTTATTCGTGTATAAATAAGATAAGAAAGAAAGCCATATCTAAGGAAGATGTGGTTTTTTTCTAGAAAAAAATATAAAAATCTTTTTTCTTGTTACCATTATGTGACTACCTAAATGGATAATAGGAGTGTCAAAAGAAAGGAGGTCACAGGATGGGCATGAAAAAAACAATACATAAAGTAGCAATCGCAACGATTATGATAATAGCGTTATCCGCAGGAATGACATTTGCATTACTAAGTCATGTAACCGAAAGTGTTACGAATGTATTTGCATCTGATAAGAATTTGTCATTGGAACTGCGTGAACCACAGTGGGATGGCTATACATTTGATGATACCTACCCTACGGATATCCTTCCGGGTACAAGTGTAAAACCGGGTACGGAAAACAGCGGATTACAGATGGCTGAGAACTATCTGCCAGGGAATGTAATCAGTAAAGATCCCATGGTTAAAAACACAAGCGATGGTCTAAGTGAATGGGTTGCCATGAAAGTACAGTACTTTGATGAAAATGGTAAGGCAATTGGGAAAACTGATTTCCAGAAAAAATATGCGAAAACCGCTTATCAAAACGATGAAGTTAATCCTAATTTCGTGAAAATTTCAGATCATGCGGCTATCGAAGAGCTATATATGTATACAAGAACATTGGATACAACTGCTGGTAAGAATATAACCGAACCGTTATTCTCATCCGTTATTGTTAATAAAGATTTAACACCAAACAGTAAGAATATGTGGCCGACTTTTAGTATCAAGGTAACTGGCTATGCGGTACAAAGCGATGGAGTCAGCGAAGATGCAGCTAGGCAGGCATTAATTGAATTAGCACAAGGATAAGGAAATCCTGGGAGGAAAGTAAAATGAAAGCAAATAAAAAATTTTTCGGTACAGCATTGGCATTAGCCTTAGCATGTGGTGTTGGCATTGGAGCAACACTTGCGTATTTAAACCATGTGACAGAAGATAAAGTCAATACATTTACAAGTAGCAAGGATATTCAAACGGAGATTACCGAAACAGAATTCCATGACGATATCGCAAGCAATTATTATCCTGGACAGGTTATCACAAAAAATCCGGGCATGGTAAACAATAGTGATACAGAAAGCATTTGGGTAGCTGTGAAGTTGGATTATGTAGATAACGACAAGAAAAAAGTATCGACAGCAGAGTTTGAAAAATATGCCAGCATTGTCTATGGTTCTGAAGGTAATTATCAGAATGGTGTAAATCCTGCTTGGATCAAAATAGCAAGCAACAATACAAGTGATGTGTATATGTTTTCACAGCAGGTAGCACCTCATACTACAACAAATCCTACAGTGTTTGATGCCGTAAAGGTAAATACCGGCATTAAAGAAGTAATTAAAACAGAGTATGAAACAACGACCATTTATGATAAAGATAAGAATCCGATTGATGTAAAAAATGAAAAAGTTAATACCAGCGTTGATTATTACATCGCTAATGAGCAAGGTGATCTTGTAAAAACCGATGTCTTTACATTGCCAAAGTTTGAAGTTGTTGTAAAAGGCTTTGCGATGCAGGCAACCGGTGTTGATGAAGCAACAGCGAAAACGGAATTGGTTAATTTAGTAAATGCCCATTTGGCAGATGGCGAAAACAGCTATACAGCCAAGTAAGTTTATAGAAACAGGAGGAAAAAATGATGAAGAAGAGAACAAAATTAGGAGTATCACTGGCTTTGGTCGGAATTCTTGCGGTAGGTGGAACCTATGCATATTTGCAGTTTCAAACTGGCCCAGTTGAAAATACATTTACCTTTGGTGACAATGTAAATGGGGAAATCAAAGAGCCACATTGGGATGGCGAATGCTTTGAAGGAGAAACATGTGATATTGAGGCTACAGGTAAACAGGATGCACAAAACTTTACCCCAGGTCAGACAATTGCGAAAGACCCTCAGTTGAAAAACACTTCAAACGTGCCTGCATATGCTGCTGTTAAAATTGAATATACAGGTGTTGAAAATGATACAGCTGTGACATCTTATGCGGCATTAAACAAATTCGCAGAAATTGATTGGAATACAGATGATTGGTATTTCAATGCCGATCACACACTGGCAATTTATAAAAAAGCTTTACATCCAGATGAAAACAATGTTGAGAATAAAACAGTTCCAGTATTTACGAATGTAAAAATCAACGAACATGCCGTTTATCCAGAAGCAGGGGAAACCAATGATTTGGCAATGCATCACTTCCAGATAAATGTAAAAGGTTATTTTGCACAAGCGGATAATATGGATGGCATGGACAGCATCTTGGCAGTGAAAACAGTATTTGAAGATTTTAAAGATTTTGAAGCTATTAACAAATAAATGAGAAAAGGAGAAAATGAAGATGGTGAAAAATAAAAAAATGCTCGCGTTAGCATTCATTGGTGTATTAGCAGTTGCAGGCATTACAGGAGGTACTTTGGCATACTTTACGGATTCAAAGGTTGCAGAAAATACGATTACGATGGGGGATGTCGATATTAATTTAGAAGAGCCTGAATATGATAAGAATCATCCGAATAAAGAAATTACGGATGTAACACCTAATCAGGTTATTGAAAAAGACCCTACGATCACAATCAAAGAAGGCTCTAAAGCAGCCTACATTCGTTGTAAGATTAATGTAACAAGTGATGATGAAACCGCATTGCCTGCTGGCTATGCAGAGGCTTTGATTGCCAATACAAATATGGATATGACATTATGGAAAAAAGGTGCTGATGGCTATTATTACTATAAGAATAAAGTGGAACCTGTAGCACCAAATAATACGGTGAAATTCTTTAGCGAAGTTAAGATTCCAGAAACATGGGGCAAAGAAATGGCTAATCGTTCCATCAGCATGGATGTTACAGCAGAGGCTATTCAGGCCGATAACTTTACACCAGCCATGGATGAAGATGGATTCATTACGGGTTGGTTCATGAGTGATGGTACAACTCCGGTAACGCCTGATAATTATAACAATTAGTTAAGGGTACATAAGGGAACGCATAGGACAAATCGTTATGGCGTTTCCTTTTTCGATAAAATAGAATTCACAGAAAGAACAATGCATCATCAAAAACATCGTAATATTTTACATGTATCTATTAGCTTTGTGACTTGTCTGTGACTTTTGTTTACTATAGTATATATGTAGAAAGGTGTAATCGAACAGGAGGGGTAGCGATGAAGAAAAAAGTCTTACTTGCAATAGCAGCTCTTCTTTTATTGGTTTTTGTATATCAAGGTTCCTTGGCTTTTTTCCGTAAAGAAAAAGGAGTCAGTACTCCTATCAGTGCGAAGACACTTGGTATCGAATTAATTGATCATACAGATGATACAAGAGCAGAAATGACAGCTGAAGGCTATACCTTTAAAAACGTGATGCCCAATGATGCATTGCATCGTGAAGTATGTGTGAAGAATGTAAAAGAAAAGAATTTATATGTGAGAATCACCGCAACACGTTACTGGAAAGATCGTGATGGCAAAAAAGTAAAGGGTAGTGATGCATCCTTAATTCAACTGGTGACAGCGCAACCAGAAAATTGGATTATTTTGGATGATGGCAAAGCAAGCAATCATGAAATAGTATATTTCTATTATAAGAAACCCATTTTGCCACAAGATCAATCTGATAATGTAATTGATCGTATTGTGTTAAGTGAAGATATTAAAGGTGAAGAATATCAGGAATATCAGGCTTACCTGCATTTGCAGGCAGATGCTATTCAAGATGTCGTTGCACAAGAGGCTATTTTAGCTGAATGGGGAATTGAAGCTACTTTTGATAAGCAGGGCAATATCACTTCCATTGAAGAACAGTAAGGAGGATGCTATATATGAAAAAGTTATGTATCATACCAGGTATACTGTTGTTTATGTTATTTTTAATGCCTATCCATGCCAATGAAACACAAGGACTTGTGTTTGATGGTGATGCAAATGAATTCATCGTTCAAGAAAATAATACCAAGGGATTTGAGGATATGATGCCTGGTGAAACCAGAACATTTGTGATTCAGCTGACCAATCAGGATTATCGCGAAATGAGTTATTATGTGAAAGCTGAAAACTCTAAAACCTTAGGGAAGGACGTTGTATATGATGTAACGTTTTTAAATAATTCTGAAACTTTCTTTAAAGCGCGTGTAGGAGGGCCGAAAGCGAAAGGAATACCTACATTAGAAGAAAACTATTTGTTAAAGAAGTTAAAAAAAGGGGAAAGCAGTACGGTAGAAATTCAAGTTCATCTGGATGGAACCTCTATGGATAACACCTATCAGGGAACACAGGGTGATCTGGGGCTGGTATTCAGTGTGGAATTTGATGAAAATAAACCGGTGGATAAGGTGATTGATACCATCGCCAATATTACTGGTGTTAAAACAGGCGATGTTACGCGACTTGGGGCCATCCTTGCAGTATTTTTAGGAAGTGCCGTATTCGTAATTTTGTTATTGGTTAAGAGAAGAAAAGAAAGGGATGATGAGCATGCATAAAGCTATGAAACTTTGTTCTTTCCTTTTTAGCTGTCTCTTATGTATGAATATATGTGTGGTACAGGCAGCAAGTTATGAAATCAGTTTTCGCGGTGGTGTGAATGGTACGGTAGAAGGACAAAAGAGTGTAAGCTATACCGTAGAGGAAAATAGCAAATTTCCTGATGAACCACAGGTAGAAGCAAAAGATGGCTATGTATTTGTCGGTTGGAATAAACAATTGCCTGAAGTTGGCTCTTTGGTAAATGGAAAAGAAGTCTATGTGGCCAGATATGCTGCTGTGGTATCCGGTATCCGTTACACAGTTCACTATGTAAATGAGATAGGTGTTGATATTGCGACACAAAGAACAATGGTGGCAGAGGAAGGTAATGAAGTCACACTTAGAGCAAAGGTAATTGCAGGATATGAAAGCAAAGAAAAACAAAGAAAGGTCATTGTTGATAAGGAACATCATGTCTTCAAATTTGTATATAAACTGATAGATAAAGATGCTGTGGATAAGAATGCAAATCAAAATCAACAAACGCAACAGACAACCGGTACAGAAACTAGCCAAGTGAGTGGACAAGAGCAAACCGTTGATAAGGAAACAGATGCAGTAAATGGGAATACGAAAGATGAAATAAAAACGGAAAAAGAAGAAGAGAATAAAACACCGTTGGCAGGTTTGTTCGGTAATGATCATAGTAATATAGGATATCTTGCGGCAGGAGCAGGTTGCCTTCTGTTTCTGATCTTATTGTTCTTTTGGAAAAAACGAAAGAAAGAAAAAGAAACGCAACAGTAATTGATAAATAGCCATCCTCTTTAACAGATGGCTATTTTTTAGGTTAAATTTAGCTAATGATTTTTTAAACAGATAACTGCTGAAAAACACTTTCTCATTCATGAAGTTCGTGGTAAAATAAAAAGATATAAAGCATAAGGAGGAATCACATATGAAGGTGCCGCAGCTGATTACTGAATCTTATCTCAGTAAATGGAAAACAAACAGTTTTTTATCGGCGATGCTATGGGCTGCCATGGGATTAGTGTTGATCGTTATACGTGATCAGGTGCATTATTCAACCTGTTATCTGTTAGGACTCATTCTGTTGATACAAGGAATACCGCATTTATTTCTCTTCATCATAGAAGAAGAAAAGCATATCTTTTCGATATCTTCTTTAATAAATGGGATTCTGATAAGTTTTTTAGGAATTTGGGCATTGACCTTACCACAAGAAGTGGAACAGGATATTCCCAATGTTATAGCCTTTGTGACCTTATTACATGGCATAAAGGATATTGCTTTATCGAAACGCATTCGTTATTTAGAAAAACGTAGTGGCAATATTGCCATGGGGATCAGTATCTTTACTATTTTTTGTTCCTTATTAATTTTATTTTTGCCTTTAGAGGAAACTGGAATTGTTTCGATATGGTCCGGCTCTTTGTTAATTTTGGATGGCATCAGTGATTTCTGGATGTGGAGTGTGTTGACAACAAAAAGTAATGAACATAGAGGTATTTAAAGCTGTTTAAATGGATAGTTATGTGAAAAGGGACTTGTTTCCCTTTTTTCTTTGGAAGAAAAAGATTACGTATGTTCTACGCAATCTAAATGAGGAGTATTGGCTGATGCAGATGACACTAGATGAAAAGGGAAGTGGTTTATGTGATATCCCTTAATTTAATAATCGTCAATGTTAAAGTACCCTCGGTAGCTCTTGCATTGGCGTTAAACGTAAGGAAGAAATCACTTACAGAAGTCATACGTATGATAAAGGTGTTAGAGCCATAGGCACTTGTATTATCAGCGGCATTCATAAAATAAATGGCCGTTTCAATATGGGGAGCACCATTATAGTATGGTGTTATCTGCATATAGCCTTGTGGATTTAACAGCGCAGATACGTGATAGGATATGACATAATAACCGGGTTCTATCTCAAGATTTGTATCGGAAATTTGGCGAATCTGACCAGTGTCATCTTCCGTAAGTGTGCCAAAAGGGATGCGTGTGGCATTGGTGAAGCTGGCAGCAAAAGTGATGAAGCTGGCAAATGCAATTTCAGGCAGTATACCCGGCAAGCCTTGTGGAATGCCAAATTCTAAGGCGATGCCATCTGGAGTTATGCTGGAAGTAACACTTGCTAAAGAGCCAGGTGCTAAAGTTGTTGTACCAATCACTTCAACTTGAGGCAAAGGCCCTGTCGCGCCTGTTTCTCCTATAGGTCCGGTAGCTCCGGTATTTCCAATAGGGCCGGTTGCACCAATAGGTCCAGCAACTCCGGTGTTTCCAATAGGTCCGGTTGCACCAGTAGGCCCAGTAGCTCCGGTGTTTCCAATAGGTCCGGTTGCACCAATAGGTCCAGTAGCTCCGGTATTTCCAATAGGACCAGTTGCACCAGTAGGCCCAGTCGCACCGGTTGGCCCTATAGGAGGGATTCCATCATCACAACAGCAAGGACACGGCGGACAACAATCGCAATTCCAATTTGTGTATTTCATACTTTACCTCCATTCTTGTTATTTTATGAGCATTATTTATATTAGTTACGGCTATGATACAGGAGTATAAAATAAGGCATATCATATAAGGATATTAGTGTTTAAGATTATCATATTTTTTCAGACACATGCTAATAATGGTAAGGTATATTTGAAAGATTTTAGATATGTGCATAGGCTGTGTATTTACCACCATATGTTTATAAGCCACTTCCTCTTTCACCTGTTTTAACGGTATTGTTGTTTTATTGATTCCACATAAAACCGGATAAATAAAACATCCTGAATGTAAAAAAAATGTAAGCATCTTGAACATGAAGGAAGATATGGGTTTCTCGTAATCGTGCACTATTCATTGCGTAATAGCAATTAAGATGGCATAATGATATGGAAATACACGGCTTAAAAGCTATTGGTTGGGAGGATTGCATGAAAAAAGTACTTATAACTGGTGGAACAGTATTTGTAAGCAGATATATTGCAGAGTATTATGTTAAGAAGCATTATGATGTATATGTATTAAATCGTAATAGCAAAAAGCAATCAAAAGGGATAAAGCTGATCCAGGCAGACAGACATAATTTAGGAAATCTTCTTCGCGATTTTCATTTTGATGTTGTGATTGATACAGCATATACTTCTGATGATGTCGAAAAGTTATTAGCTGCATTAGACAGTTATGAAGATTATATTTTGATCAGCTCAAGTGCTGTATATCCTGAAAATCTTTCACAGCCTTTTAAAGAAGATTCTCCAGTAGGGGTTAATAACTATTGGGGGAAATACGGAATTGATAAAATTGAAGCAGAAACGGCTTTATTGAAAAGAAATCCCAATGCCTATATCCTTAGACCACCTTATTTATATGGGCAAATGAACAATGTATATAGAGAAGCTTTTGTATTTGAATGTGCGTTGGCAGATAGGAAGTTTTATTTACCAAAAGATGGGGAAATGAAGTTACAGTTTTTTCATATTCATGATCTATGCCGATTTATAGATATACTTTTGAAACAAAAACCGGCTCAACATATTTTTAATGTAGGAAATAAAGATACTATATCAATTCGGGAATGGGTTGCCCTTTGTTATCATGTTGTTGGGAAACAAACCGCATATGAATATGTGTATGGGGATATAGAACAAAGAAACTATTTTTGTTTCTATGATTATGAATATTATCTGGATGTTTCTGAACAATATAAGCTTATGCATGATGTAAAACCGATATCTGTAGGATTAAGAGAGGCATTTGATTGGTATAAAGGAAATGCAGAAAAAGTGAATAGAAAGCCTTATTTAGATTATATTGATAAGAATATACGATAAACAAGTCCCATCTGCTGAACAAAAAATCAGAACTTATAGAGGGGTTCAAGTAAAACCAATATGTAATGATGTGTTTGTATAACGATGAGGAAATGAGCAAGATTTAAGAAATGGTGAATGATACATGACCATTTGTAAAAGAACTTTTTTAGGTAGGAGGAATTACCAATGCTAGATTTTTTCGAAGCATTAACAAGTGAGAGTAAAAACACAAAAAAGAGGCCGTTTTCATGGCCTCTTTTATAATATTTCCCCTCCAAGCAATTTTTTATTTTACTGGTTTTACATGTATTCTGCCGCGATATTCTGTTTCGGCAAAATAGACATTTTCCGCAATGCGTGCTTCCGGATTTAACGTAACATTTTTAAGCATCATTTCTTTGAATTTCTCATAACCTGCCATATCCAATAGATGGCCGCCATGCAGATAACGTGGCTGACCTTTTAAGACATCTGCAGAGAACGCTTGCCAGTTTTTAATGATAGCAAGCACAGCTTCTTCACTTAAGAAGTCCGCAAATGTTTTTCCCATCCTTGGATATTGTTTCCCCGTTCTGCCGCCAATCAAAATACGATAGAATGGTTTTGGACTTCTGCGCATGGCATTGGTAGGACAAACTAACGTACATTCACCACAGCCAACACAACAACAAGCATCCTTTTCTATGCGATTGTTTACCATGCTCAAAACTCTGGTCGCATGAGATTCACAGGCTTTGACACAACTGCCACAACCGATACATAAATCAGGATCATAAATGGGTTTAGTTAAGCCGACAATCCCAAAGTCATTAAAATGTCCCTTGGCACAATCATTTGGACAGCCAGCAACCGCTACTTTGATATGATAGTGGCTAGGAAAGACTTCCTTTTCAATCTTCTTAGCTATTTCCTGCGTGTTAATATTTGCTTTAATACAATGAATACCGCCGATACATGCCATGATGTTTCGTGCGCCGATCGTCGGATATCCGGCAGACGTATCCATGTCCACACCACATTGTGCCACCTCGATATCTTCTAAGTAATCCTTTAATTCTTTATTTACTTTATCAATATTTTCATATTTAATGCCGGGAATCGCAAAACATTGACGAGATCCAAAATGGAAGGTGCCATCCCCATAAGTTGTTGCAAGATGCTGTACAAAGCCTAAATATTTAGCCTCGATAAGGCCGGCAGGGACACGCATTTGTAACATATATTCACCTTTTACTTTTGATTGACGGAAACAGTTGGTACGCAAGGCACCAATATTCATATCTTTAGCCATTATAACGTTACCTCCTTAATCCATCAATGTCTTCGCCTTGGTATAAGGGAAGACAGGACCTTCCAGGCAGACATAAGTTTCATTAATCTTACAGTGACCGCATTTACCTAAAGCGCAGGACATTTTACGTTCAAAGGATACGTAGATGTGCTCTTCTTGAACACCATATTTCATACATTCCTGAGCTGTAAATTTCATCATGACTGGCGGGCCGACAATGATGACGGCATAATCTTCGCCCCATTCCTGAAAAGGTATATCTTTTACATAATTCATCGCAAAGCCTTCTTTAAATCCCTCTTTTTGCCCATTATCTAAAGTTAGGGTCGTATGAAAATGGGGTGCATTGACAAAGGCTTTTAAATCATTTTCAAATAAAGTGTGAGAAGGATCACGAAATCCGGCAATGGCATATACATCCTTACAATCCTGTGGATGATGAAGGAAGTGTTTTAGCGTACTACGGACAGGGGCAACACCGGTTCCACCGGCAATTACCACAACATGTTTATTTTTAAATGATTCTAATGGAAACCCATTGCCATAAGGACCGCGAATATATAAATCATCCCCAGGTGCTAAATCGAAGATGACGTTTGTTAATTTTCCCACGCGGCGAATTGTAAATTCTACCGTGGAATCAGTAAAACTACTTACGGAAATAGGAGCTTCGCCAATTTTTGGCAAAGAGATTTCAAAGAATTGTCCGTGCCGTATCGAGGCATTTGGGAATTCTACTACAAATGTAGATTCTAAATCCGTTTCTTCTATGATATCTAAAATACGATGTTTTTCAGGTAACCAGGGGTTATTCATCCGCCTTTGCCTCCTTTCTTGCTTCTACTTCCTCATACAAGCGATTTATGATATGCGTAAATGAAATATATTCCGGACAGATATCATCACAGCGACCGCAGCCGACACACATCTGATAATCGGTTTTAAAACGTTTCTGAAAGTCATAAACCTTATGCATTGTCTTAAATCGCATACGATCTTGATAATCGTCACGGAAAGCATGCCCGCCGTTTACTGTGGTGAATCCATCATTCATACAGCCGGTCCAGGTCCGTCTGCGCTCACCGCTTTTTCCATTTTCCGTATAAGTCGTGTCAATGGTATTGAAGCAAGAACAGGTGATGCATACGGAATTACATGCGCCACAGCCAATACAGCGTGTCTGATAATCCTTCCACATGTCGAAAGCATAGATGTCCGCTACCATGTCTTCCGTTATCTTTGGAACATGAATAACGGTTTCATTCTTTTTCACAAATGCTGGCTGATAGGTTGTTTTCGGATATGTGTTAAAAATAGATGTAAATTGATCACTCTTACATTCTACCAAGACACGTCCTTCTTCTTCATAAGGGCGTATAGCTAAATCATAATCATCTGTTTTATTTGTACCCATGCTGCAGCAAGCACAAGATTCCCAGCCTTCTTCCGGACATTCCATCAAGATAAAATGAACCTTATCACGCATACGCTTATAATAAGGATCTACTTCATTGCCATTTTCTAAGAATATCTTATCCAGACGTTTTATACCGTGAATATCACAAGAACGGGCAAAAATCAGCAGATCTTTATCAAAAATCTGACTTTCCATAAAGCCATATTCAGTGAAATGAAATAATGTCTGATTGATTGGATAGAAGACTTCCTTTGGCGAATATTGACTGCGCTCATTCCATTCAATCTCTTCAAGACTACGGATTTCTTTATACCGAATAATATCTGTATTGCAATATCTTCCGGCATTTTTTAATCGTTTTGGTGCATAAATCTTATAATGCAGCCTGAGTGAATCAAATACATGATTCATCTCTTCGTATGTCAATTCATACGACATGGTAACTACCTCCTTCATCCTTGTACATAAGAGTCATTGTAGGATATTCATCTTTGACTTCCATTATGTATGTCATAACTGATTTCATTGTAAACCCTTAAAAAATTTTTTTGAATAGGAGGAACGGTTTTTCAAAAATTCTAATAGATACATAAATATTTCTTATCGTTAGTACCAGAATGTTTTGAAAGGGCAAAAGATAAGGAGGATGGGAAAGTGAAAAAGATCAAGAATAGAAGCTTTGAAAATGTGAAGAAGTTTCTATAAATGACAAAAGCCACCGTTATTGGTGGCTTATGAAATACATATGGGGATGGTATATTATTTCGTGATGATTTCTGCTTTGCAGGCGGATACGAAAGTAGGGTTGTCACAACCATTACCGACAAGAACGATCATACCAAATTCATTCTTTAATACCATACCGTTTCCTACAGTCTGACCTCCAGCATTGATAGATACACCAGTAGTACCTACTGGCAAGTACATACGCTCTGCTTCTTCACAATCAAAGTCACAACCTGTTGGTATTGGTGTTGGTACAGACAGATATGTGATAGCATTGTTGTAGGAAGCACTGGTAAGTTTAATTGATGCAATATGGCAGATGGAAATGGCTTCGGATGGTTTCCCCTGCGAGTTGACCAATTGTAAAATACCACTATGAGGGTTGTTGTTAGGAGAAGGCAGTAAGGAACCGAGACGACCACTTGCATTATTGCCACTTTCCATACTGACAATGACGTTTTCATTTGGATAAAGAGCAATCAGCTGTTCGAGTAAGTGTTTCATCTGGCTTACACATGCACAAGAAGCACTGACAGCAACAACACCGGTAGCACCTGTAGCTCCCGTAGCACCGGTTACCCCGGTAGGTCCTGTTGCACCTGTAGCACCGGTTGGGCCGGTAGGACCAGTGATACCATCTTCGCCATCTGTACCGGTAGCACCGCGTGGTATGACGAAGTCTAAGATATGATTAGGACCACCTGAATCTGTGACAGATGCCGGTGTACCCGGTTCTGCAGTCGTTGTGCTTCTAACTGTCAACGTATCAGCAACACCCGTAGCACCGGTAGGGCCAGTAGGTCCGGTAGGCCCTGTTGGTCCGGTCGCCCCAGTTGCGCCGGTTGCGCCAGTTGCTCCGGTTACCCCAGTAATACCAATGCCAGTTGCCCCGGTAGCTCCGGTAGCACCGGTTACTCCGGTTGGCCCGGTAGGCCCAATAGTACCTGTAACGCCCGTAGCACCGGTAGGCCCCGTAGCGCCATTTGCCCCGGTATTTCCCGTAGGCCCTTGTAAACCAGTAGCGCCGGTGGCTCCTGTAATGCCGGTAGGACCGGTTGCTCCCGTAATGCCTGTAGCACCATTCGCTCCAGTAGGTCCGGTATTTCCGGTAGGTCCGGTAGCTCCTGCAGGTCCAGTAGCTCCCGTGATTCCTGCGAAACCTTGAAGACCGGTTGCACCTGTTGGACCTTGTGGTCCAGTAGGTCCAGTTGCACCATTTGCTCCAGTAGGACCAGTAGCTCCTGTAATACCAGATGCGCCGGTTGTTCCTGTAGCACCGGTTGGTCCTTGCAGACCGGTAGGTCCGGTAGCACCATTCGCGCCGGTCGCTCCCGTGGCACCTGTTGGTCCGGTAGGCCCGGTAGCTCCTACACCAGGTCCGGTAGCACCAGTAGCTCCGGTAGGTCCTGTAGGCCCAGTGGCACCACGGAATCCTCTAGGACCTCTTGGCCCAATACATGCACATCCACAAGTATTCACAGGAGTAATGCAAGGCTCGCATGAGCAACTTAGCGGACAATCGTTTCGTCCCTGAAAAGGTTCTTCTTCATAATCGTAATCATCTTGTTCAAACGTATCTTCATATTCCATTTTATCACCTCGCCGCATGGATTTTGAATATCCGTCGTATCCTATGCGCTTACTTGCAAAATGGCATAAGCAAGTGCCTAGTTTAGAAGGATATCAATGAAAACGTGAGATACAACTATGTTTTGCTGTATCAGACAACTGTAAAAAAGGCTTTTCATTACGCGCGTTACTTGTGGAAAAGGCATGTTCTTATAATGAAGTTTCACCTCTTTTCTTTTTATCCAACGTATACTATGCAAAATAGGAAATGTTATATGGTGTATCTTATCAGGGATGTCTGTTACTTTTCCCAATAACCATAAAAAAAGCCATTTGTTTACAAGAGAATATAGAAACAAATGACTTTGGTTATGATTTATAATATTTTTTTATTCATGATGACGTAAGGCTTGTACGATTGTTTTTAATGAAACCGTATTGCCATAACTCAATGTTCCTCTGCGATATAAGCGCGCCCCTAAAATTCCCATGGCAATGGTCGTAACTGCCAATAGGCACCAGGAAATAATGATTTCCCATACGGTAGCAGAGCCAACGGCAACATTGATGAACATACACATCCAGGAGGTAAAGGGTACAAAACCAACGATTTTGGCAAGAAGCGTATCTGGCATCTGCAAGCTTACATAACTCAAGATGAAAACCGCGATAATCAGTAGCTGAATCGGCATGGTTGCCCCATTAACTTCTTCGACTTTCGAACATAAAGCACCAATCGCCCCAAACAGGAAGTTGAAGAGCAAATAGCCTAACATGCCAAATAATGCGAAGGTCCATAATACGATGGAAGGAATGTGTAAAAATTTATCCAATGCATGATTCCACACATCTGCATTTACTTGATATGCCAACAGGAAAGAACCTAACATAAGGGCAGTTTGCAGAACCCCTGTAATTGCGCCGGCAATGACCTTACCGAAAATTAAGGTATTTGATGTTGTACTGGTTGTTAGTATTTCAATAGCACGGTTGCTTTTCTCACTTGCAACTCCTACACCAACTTGATTACCGTAAATCATGATCATCATATAAAGAAGGAGGATCAATGCATAGGTGTAATAATAGTTACTGCTGCCATCGGTTCCCAACACGGTTGTTTTGGATTGAATCGGTGTCTGATAAATAGCTTCAATGGTTGTCGCATCATAATGATGACGTTTGAACTCCTTTGCTTGGTATTGCTTTTTCATCAAATCTTCAAACTTAGCTGGACGTGTATCCTGTAAACTTGAATTTTTTATATAATAAGTGAAATGCGTAGCATCGTTTATGGCAAAACCAATATCTGCTTTCCCATCAGTTACTTGTTTTTTTAATTCATCCAACTGCGTGGTGCGCAGAACCTTATAAGCAGGAAATTGTTGCTTGATTAAGTTGTCATCTTGTAAGATCTGTTTCATATCCTGTATGATCATGACCTTATCAACTTTTTGGGCGTCCTTATTTTCGCTGTCATTTGATAGAAAGCGAGGGAAGGATAATAAAGCAAAGGCAGCTATTGCTACTAATATGGTGGAAATCAGAAAAGATTTCTTTTTTAGCATAGTTTCCAATTCAAATTTTAAAACGATAAAAAAGGCTCTCATTCTTCATCACCTGCCTTTGCTACAAAAATGTCTGTAAGTGATGCCTCATATATCTTAAATACGTCGATATCAATATGATGATTCACAAGATATGCGAACAGCATCTGCTTATCAATACCTTCCTTTAATTCTACGATATAATCCTCTGCTTGTTTTGTGTACAGATTGATCATATTTTGACATTGTTTTAAAGTGTCCTCAAAGGTGCCAGCACATGATTCATTTGGACGTAATACGAGACGGTTATGACCAAATGCTTTTTTTATTTGTTTCAGGTTGCCTTGTAAAACGACATTGCCATGATGCAAGATTACAATATCTTCGCAAAATTCCTCAACATAATTCATTTGGTGTGAAGAAAAGATGACAAGCTTACCGGCTTGTATTTGCTCTTGTACGACTTCTTGTAAAATCTGTGAATTTACCGGATCTAAACCGGAAAATGGCTCATCTAAAATTACGATATCCGGATCATTCATCAAAGTCTGTGCTAACTGAACTTTCTGCTGATTTCCTTTACTCAGTGTTTCTAAAACACGTGATTCATATTCTTCAATATGCAAACGTTTTAACCATTTTTTCAAGTTGCTTTTGGCTTCGGCTTTTTTCATACCTCGTAACTCAGCTAAATAAAGCAATTGCTCAGATACTTTCTTTTTGGGATATAAGCCTCTTTCTTCTGGTAAATAGCCAATGTTATATTCCTTCGCATGAAATGGCTTTCCATCCATGAGAAGTGTTCCTTGATTTGCCTTGAATACATCCATCAGAATGCGAATGGTTGTTGATTTCCCCGCGCCGTTACGCCCCAATAGACCTAAAGCTTTGCCACTTTCAATGGTAAAAGAAATTCCATGCAGTACTTCTTTGCCTTGAAAGCTTTTATGCAAGTCGTGTACTTCTAGTTTCATTTTGTCCCTCCTATTGTTAGCTGCATTATAAAGCAAGTTTCTTTAAAAATAAAGCAAGTTTCTTTAAAATGCAATATATATTTTGCATTTGTAAGATATAACTTTCATAAAGTCTTGCTTTTCCTCTCTCATCCACCTATAATAAAAACGATAAAGAAGGGATATGCGATATGAAAAATCTCAAGATCAAGATGGCCCGTATGGAACTGGATATGTCACAAGAAGAATTAGCAAAAAAAGTTGGAGCGACTAGACAGACCATTGGGTTGATTGAAGCAGGAAGGTATAATCTAAGCATTAAGCTTTGTATCAATATCTGTATTGCGTTGCATAAATATTTAGATGATTTATTTTGGGATGAGTCCTATGATAAGGAGGAATGGGAATGAAACAGCCGAAACAAAGCTTGTTGAAAGATATCATACGTTATGGAAAGACAAAAGGAAAAGCACCATTGGATGAACGTCAGATGGATACTTTAAAAAACTTATATATTGAATTAGCCAGATCGGTATTACTGGCATTTATGATATTCAGCATTGCTTATGGGTATAAAGAGATTCATGGGGAAGAAATATCTTATAGTTATTTTAATTTATCTGTCGGTATCATCGGTGCCGTAACCTATTATTATTTATTGCGTTTCGCATATCAGCAGGTGATTGGGATTGATGAGAATTTTGAAGTTTTACTCATACCGGCACTTGTTTTTACGCCGTCTTTCTACATGGATGCATTATGGGCACTGGGATTTTTATTTGATTTCCCTGCGTTGTATTTTCGTGTGGTGGCATATTTATGGCCTCTTTATGCCATCTTAAATTACTTAGGAGCAAATAAAGTGTATCAGCATGGGAAAATGATTATGGAAAAAGAAATTGAACTGGGACAGTTGAGCTTTCGCAGTCGTAAAATGATAACAAACTATGTTTTGTTTTTCTTGATAATCGCATGTATGTTGCCGATTTCTTATGATATGTTGTGCCATATGACCTTATTATTGGCAATGTTGTTTCTTTTTTATACGATATGGCAATATGGCTTTCATACGCCAACCAATATTTATGTATTTGATGAAGAGGGTTTGCGTTATCATAAGGCATTGTGGAATCGCAAAGGAGGATATTTGCGCTATGATGAAATCGTATCTGTGAAACAACAGGATACCTTTAATATCGGATATGCGAAGGATAAAGTGTGTATTCATACCAAACAAGGAAAAGATGTCTTATTGTATCCGGAAAATCCATATCGATTTTGTACAGAACTAGAAAACTTATTGGGATGATGTTTCATAAATAAAAGCCAATATAAATATTACTGGATTTTAAAAAACAGGGAAAGCTTTAAATGATATAAAAGGAGGAAAGTTATGCGTATTTTATGTTATGGGGATAGTAATACTTGGGGATATGATCCAACAAGTGGAATGCGTTTTGCGCATCGTTGGCCAAAGGTATTAGCACAGCAATTCCCACAGGATGAAATTATTGAAGAGGGATTAAATGGACGTACTTTGGTTCATGAGGATCCTTATGGCAAGGGAAGATGTGGCAGTGCTGTTTTGGAAATGCTATTGCGAACCCATCAGCCTCTGGATCTTATCATTATGATGCTGGGAACTAACGATCTGAAAACTATGTATCATTTGAATGCCGAGATGATCGCAAAGGGAGTCAGGGAAAATATTAAGATCATGCAGAATCCCTTTCTTTATGAACGTTATGCCATTCCTAAGATTTTGGTGGTTTCACCGATTGCCTTGGGCGAAACGATTTTGACAACTTCACCATGGGCAGGCGAATTCCATGAAAGGAGTTATCAGGTGGCAAGGCATATGGCAAAGCCAATACAAGAAATCTGTGCACAATATCATTGTTACTTCTTTGATGCCGCCAGTGTTGCCTGCGCCAGTAAAGCGGATGGCGTGCATATGGATGAAGAAAATCATCGTAAACTGGCATACGCTTTGGCAAAAGAAATTCGGAAAATGCAAAAGGATCATGAGAAAGTTTAAAAAACTTTCTTTTTTTAAGACCTTTTTCATAGATCATTCGTTAAACATATAGAGGAGGCGTAAAGAACATGAAAGAAAAGTGGTTACTACATAAAATTCGCCATGGCGATATGGCCGCGTTGGATACCTTTATCACCCAAGTATATCCAACTATTTACGCCTTTGTTTATCGTAAGATGCAGGGAGATGATAGTGCGAAGGATATTACCCAAGAAGTATTCTTGCGTTTTATTCGTTATTTGCCAACCTATCATGAAGAGGGGAAGGTGATACATTTTTTATACCGCATTGCCAGTAATCTTTGTGTGGATGCTTATCGCAAACAAAAACTACACCTTATGGAAGACAGCGAGGCTTGGATAAATGGTCTGGGGGATGATATTGATGTACATGAAAGCATTTTAAAGCAATGCGCACAGGAAACATTACTATATAACATTGGAAAGTTACCGCTGCCCCAACAGGATGTGATCCTATTGCATTATTTCCATCAACTTACTTATCGTGAAATCGCACAAGTGTATGATATGCCAATATCCAGTGTAAAATCCAGGCATAAAGCAGCTTTAGCAAAGCTGTATCAAATGATGAAAGGAGAAAGACAAGATGAAAACAGATAAACCTCATATTTCACAGGATGCTTTATACGATACGTTGGCGGCTTGTCGTAATGAATGGCAGAATCAACAAATGAAAACACCATATAAAAATGAGCTCTTGCTGCGTTTTATGCATATGGAACTAAAAAGCTATATCCGCATGTCTTTTCTCGGATTATGTATATGTCTTGCAGGCAGCATCATTTTCAGCAATACAATCTTTGTTGTCTGTGGCTATATGTTTTTAATGGGCAGTTGTTTTTTATTTGAACTCTATCGGCGAAAGTATTATCAGACACAAGAAATCATGGCACCTGTTTATCTCAATGATGGCAGAGTATTACTTTTTAAGATGGCCGGTATTGCGGTATGGGAAATAGTGGAATTCATCATATTGTGTTTGGTCTTATATGTTATGGACAAACTGGCGCTGGCGGAAGTTTTGTTGTATGGATTCTTACCGATTTTTATTTTACAAAGCTTATTGATTGTATTCATGACCAAATTAAATACGCTATATAAAGCAGGAAGTGCTTATGTGTTATCGTTTGGTATTTATGTAATCCTTATACAAAGTTTAGATGTATTGTTGTTTGTAAACGCCATACAGCTATTGGTGGCAGCCGTGGTCAGCATCATCTTATATTATTTGATGTTGCTAGTGAATTATCGTATGAAAACAAGGAGGACGATACTATGGAATTAACGTTGGAACATGTGGATAAATCATTTAAACAAATTCATGCCGTACGAGATGTTACCTTACAGCTTGGTAAAGGTGTTCATGGATTATTAGGCGCAAATGGCAGTGGCAAAACGACATTGATGCGATTAATATGTGGCTTGATTCCTCTTGATAAAGGCAGTTTGCATTTTATGGATATAAATGCGCTGAAACAATATGATACATATGCAAGTTATCTTGGCTATCTGCCACAGCATTTCGGTTATTATCCACATTACAGTGTCTATGATTTTCTCTCCTATATGAGTATTTTGAAAAACATGTCTAAAGAATATAGTGAACAGCGTATAGAAACACTTTTAGAAAGGCTAAATTTGCAGTCACATAAGCATAAGAAGCTCCGTCAATTATCTGGTGGTATGTTACGTCGTGTGGGGATTGCCCAAGCCTTATTGAATGAACCTAAGCTGTTGCTGTTAGATGAGCCAACGGCAGGTCTGGACCCTAAAGAAAGAATTATCTTTCGCAATCTGATTGCCTCCTTATCGCAAGAATGTTGTATCCTGTTATCTACCCATATTGTAAGTGATGTAGAAACGATTGCAGATGATATTCTTGTCATGAAAGAAGGTAGTATCTTACTGCATGATACCGTTGCTAATCTCTTGACCTATATGCAGGGGAAAGTATGGGAAATGGTGCTTCCTGCAAGAGAAGCAATTGCTCTTTCTGATAAGTATTGCATCGTAAAACAGCATACCATGCAAGATGGTGTGCATCTGCGTTTTATAAGTGATACACAAAGTTATCCGAATGCGAAATTAGCAATTCCCGATTTAGATGATTTGTATCTTTATTATTTTCAGGATGGTGATGCCGTATGATGCGTTTATTAAAAAGTGAATATCAAAAACTATGGAAACGAAAATTTACGGTTGTATTGTTAATAGCTTTATTTGCTTATAGTGGCTATCAGATTTATCAGACTTATCATGCAACTGCATCATCTGAAATAATGGCAATGACTTATGAGACAACAGATCATCAAAAAGTTGCAAACGGTTTAGCATATTATCGTTATGCCGATGAATACCTACACCAGTATGCAGGACCCTTCAATGAAGATACCATTCAGAAAATGAAGGAAGATTATCAAAAAATCATGAAGAAGTATCAGCGTAAGAATATAGATACGGAAAAGATGGAACGCATATACGGTAAAGATTGGGAGTCTTTCTTAAAGGGCGCCGCTACCGGTAAGTATATGGAAGAAGATGTTCGAAAACGAATGGAACGTATGAACATTGATGGATATGGTATGGATGATAAAGGTAATTACTTTTTCAATGTTTTTTATAAAGAAGATCCGGTATATATGCTTTATCAACGCATTTACACAGGACATAGTCAATATGCCACAAGTCATGAACTTTATGGTGAGAACGCAGGACAAATATCTTCTGAGATAGTTGATATTTCTGTAAATCAATATCTGCCTCGTTTCTTGAAAGGGGCAGGAGCAGAAAAAGAATTGTTTGAAAATGCGATGCATAGTGGTGAGATAACGAACGCGTCTTCGCGAATTGAGAAAAAGTATCAAGAAGAATTACAACAAGGACAGCTTCAATATGACAGTACGGTAGGTAATCATTTATTGTTAACAAATTTGAATAAAATTGACTTTGTAAGTTTACTAGTTATCATAATCGTATTATCGGATATGTTTGCACAAGAAACACATTATAAAACTGATCAGATTCTCATACCGACAAAAGAAGGAGCGAAACGCTTGGTGATTGCCAAACTATTATGTGGCATGTCTTTAGCAATCGGTATTCTATTCCTTCAGTTATGCATGATTGTTTTGGCAGCATTCATCTTTGTTCCTCTGCGATCCTTAGATCTCACGGTATTTCCACAAGCAGATGCCGGGTATTATGAAATGATACGGTTCATATTTACCTATCGTGAGGTTCTCGTTAGTACCTTTTTCCTTACCCTGATAGCAGCTATGGCGATAGGTATGGTAACAATGACCATTTCTTATTTCTCTAAGAATCGATTTGCGACAGCGATTCTTATGCTCGTATTTATGATTTTATCATTTGCTATTAACTTCAGACAAGATGGATGGTTGGCTTATCTTTGTTCTCTTTTCCCATCCCATATGTTGGAGGTAAACACCTTTTATAGTTGGATGAATGGTGGATTTTCACCTTTCATAATCTTTATGGATATGATGATCCCTTGGAAAAATATTGTTTGTGTCCTCTGGATAATACTGATGATCATCCTGTCTGTTATTATCATACAGCGGTATCAAAAACATTTCGTAAAGAGTCATTAAGATGAATATTGTGAAATTTAGATGGTCTGCATAAAAAAGGGTAAATACTAGTGGCTTTTATCCGTAAATTGCGCAAAAAACATGAAAAAACAGTCCGTTTTTTCTAGAAATATGCCTATTGATTAAAAGCGGATCCTATGTTAAATTAAGACACAGATATATAGGAGGAATAGTTATTATGAAAAAAGTTATGAAATTTATGATGGTTTTAGGGCTGGTCTTAACTCTGGCACCAAGTATGGGAGGCCATGTAAACAATAAACGTTGCGGATTAAATCCTAAAACAAGTAAAGATTGCGCACATGAGGTAATGCCTGCTAATTCAGAACATATGGGTTTATAAAATGAACAGACATTTAGGTCCTATCTTTCGCTTACATAGAAGAGAATCTGGACTTCGACTGGCACAATTCAAGGAAATTGTGCCAGTTTCTAAATTAAGCGATTTTGAAACAGGGAAGAAAGATCTGACGCAGGAAACGGTAAGAAAGTTATATGCGATCATCGGCATGGAATTTCATACAGTTGAAGATAATGTGAATATAGCAGTCATGGTCTGGGATCTGTTTACGGCAATTGTTAAATCAGAACCTATGGCGGATATATACAAAAAGCTTTATCAACAGAAATCCAGTGTACAATTTCAAGGTGAATATATCATTTGGTTGTTAGGCGTTTTCATTTATCGTGTATATCATGCAGAGGATGAATATTTATATGAAGAAGATATCAAAAGGCTGAATAAATACATTGACTATTTAGAACCGGAACTCCAGAACCTCTTTTATGATACTGCTGGTGGCTATTATATAAGTACTTATGATTATAAAAATGCTATGAATTATTTTAATAAGGCAGTGCACAGCAACAAAATTGAACTTCAGGCTATGGCATTTTATCACCAGACAATTATATTAGTAGAACAAGGTTATTATGTAGAAGGACTGGATTGTATCAAAAGAGCATTCAGTTTGTTTAATCAGAATCTGTATTTCAAACGTGTAGTCATGTGTAATGTGTTGCTGGGAAATCTGTATTCAGGATTAAATGACTATGCAATGTCTGAGAAAGTTTATCTACAATGCCTCAGTGCAATCAAACAACTTTCATTAACAGAATATTCCGTTGTTTATGCGAAATCAACGCATAATCGCCGGGAACGCCCAGTTTACGGGCATCGCGGCGGGTCGAGGGGTCGGTTTTACTACCGGATTACTACTTTTGAGGAAAGGCCTTGGGATGCGAGAGACCCCCATTAGACCACATTCATGGCATTGTCGCATGCAATCAGGCTATCAATATGGCGGAAACAGAAAGAGACCCCCGGTGTGGAGAAGGCACCGGGGGTCTCTTCGCCCCAGAGGAAGGAATCTGGGAGGAGTGGAAGGGATGACGGGGGGCTGCGGTTCGGGGTGCGACCCGGCCATCCACACAAGGCGGTTACGAGTATATCACAGGCCGAGGCGCTTGCGCATGGCCTCGCGCATCTCCATCTTCTTTGCGGCGCGACGGTTCGAGCCGTTGAACTCGATGGGATAGCAGCGCTCCAAGATGCGGTCGAAGACGCGTTTCCAAGCCTCATCGCCGGACGCGTCGTTGATTCGCCTCGGGTCGAGGTTCGTGGTGATGACCATGGGCTTGCCCGATTTGTAGCGCCCGTCGATGATGGTGTAGACCTGCTCCATCATGTAGCTCGTGTTACGCTGAGCACCCAAGTCCTCGATGAGAAGCAGGTCGTAGGAGAGCACGCGGTCGAGTTTGCTCTGGCGTTTGTCGAACGACTCCTCCATGAGGTTCACGATGTAGCGGACATCCGTCTGAAACGCGGAGAAGCCGAGGTCGATGACGCGGTTGGCTATCGCCGAGGACATATATGACTTGCCGGTGCCGACATCGCCGAGCAGGAGAAGGCCGTAGGGGTCCTTCGGGTCGAAGGTGGCCGCATAGCGCTCGCACAGCGACGACGTGTTGGGGGTCTTGCCGTCATCTGCCTCGAAGGTGCAGTCGCGGTAGAAGCCGCTCGCCGGAAAGCACTCCTTGCGCATCTGCTCCGCCTTCACTCGGCGCTCCTCGGCCTTCTTGCGCTCTTCGCGCTCGCGCTCCTCGGCCTTCGCGCATTCACATGAGATGGGCACGATGCTTGAGCGCCCAAGCGCCTCGCAGGTCAGCCTCATCTCTTTTGGTGTCCCGCACTTTCCGCAGATGAGAAGGCCTTCCTCATTGCGATGGTCTCCGTGTCCGCTCTCCTTCGGTGCGGTTTGGGTCACATCGACCCGGTTCAACGTCTCGTTCAATTTCTCCATACCCTGCCTCTTCCTTTCTTCCCACAGCCGATGAGAACCGTTTCTCGGGCTTTTAATGGTTGCCTTGCGTACTTACTCGCACATGGTCGGCAAATCCCCGCAAATTCAATCTCGTGGCCTTGCAGCTACATCAATACGTGCCGTCGAAGTGCATCTCCATGGCGGTCATGTAATCGACTCCGTGCTTCTCCATGATGTCGTCGATGCTCATCTCCGGTCGGGCAGGTGCCGTTGATTGGGCCTGCACCTGGGCCTTGGGTGTCATTCCTCGCTCCGCGTCTCTCCTTGCCCAGTTGCGGATGGTGGCGAGGTGGTTCTTGTAGCTCTTGCCGCTGCTGTCCATGTACGTGCTCAGGCGGTCGATGCGCTCCTGCCAATCTGCGGGGAACTCGGCCTTGAGCTTCGAGAGGTCGGTGTCCGACAACTTGACGTTGCCGTAACACCCATAGGTGCCCTTCTTCTCGGGAGCAGCCTTCGCCGGGGCGGTCACGGTCGCTCTATCCCGTGTAGAAGTCTCCGTTGTGTTCTCTGTTGTATTCTCTGTATTTGTCTCACTCTTGAAAGTGAGAGGTGTCACTTCTGAACGTGATAGGTCTCCCTTCTGAACGTGAGAGGTATCACTTTTAAAAGTGATAGGTGTCACTTCACCGCAGGTCAGGGCAAGTAGAGCCTTCGGGACAAGCTCTAGAAAAAGCACATTGGCCATTTTCGTCCCATTTACGTCAATGGTGCGCAGGTGCCTGCGGACCACGCCGATTTTCTCCAATGCGACGACGGCGTTGGTCGCCTCACGCTTCGAGATTCCAAACTGCTGGGCGAGGTCCGCATAGCTCCGTTGCAACAGGTCCGCCTTGAACCGCTTTCGGTATGCGATAACCTCGCCCGTGCGCTCATCGCGCACCTCGGTCGGTCGGTACCAATACACGATGTCGGAGAGAATGACGATGGCTTCCAGATACGGCTTGCCGCTCGGATGGGTTATCGTCTTGTACCAAATCTGAGGGATGATGTTGCCGGTGATGCTGATGCGACCGACCATATCCACGATTTCATTTCCCGAACCTTTCATGCCCAACTTCCTTTCCTCAAATCCCCAAAACCACGTAGAGCTTGTCATTTTCGTTAGTGCGGAGGGACATGACGAATCCCTTGGACTCAAGCTCGGCATATGCCGCCGCGATGGTGTCACGGTCGTCTTTCGGCAAGTCGGAGTCCAGCGTGGTCACCGACCACGTTCTATCGTCGGGACATGCGAGCATGGTGCAGAGCAGGCCGCGAGCGTTGAGCGACAGGTCGCTCTCGAACACCAGATTGTCGATGACTGTGAAATTGTTCTTGTGTGCTTTACGAAGAACCGCCATAGATGTTTTCCTTCCTTGCGGGTGCCTTGATGGGAGCCGTCAGGCGACGGCGTTTCCCGTCTCCGTCAACGTGTACCAGTGGCGGTAATCGGGGTCGAGACCGCCATAATCGCGCTCGGCGATGAGACCGCCTTCGCGAAGCTCCCTCAAGGCCGCAGTCGCCTGACGGAGGCTCATGAAGGGGAACAATTTCCAAAGGTACTCGGGCGGCACATGCACGTAAGCGCGACCGCACGTCTTGAAATAACCGACCTGCGACTCGACGGGGAACCGCATCAGGTGCGCGATATGATTGAGCACGACTGCGGCGCGGATGCCGTGCTCCGTCGCAACGTCCGCATCGAAGCTGACCTCCATGTCAGTGCCTCCAAACGAGAATACCCCGTGGCGATTGCGGACACCACGGGGTATTTCTATATATTTCCCGCCACGAGGGCTGAGAAAGCTAAGTTGTCCGGTTCCGCAATAAACCTCGATACCGAGGATACATCATTCGGCGATGGGATGCACGCTGTATGGCGGCTCCATATATTCACCATGTTTGTAGTAAGATAGTTTCCTACAATACTTGCAATATGACATATCGCTCTCCACATATCCTTCACACACCCATTTAATTATTTATAGGGACACGCACGAGGGATAGCCGAGTGCCAAATCGGTCGGGAATGTGAAATGTGGGTGCCGAAAGCACCGAGGTGTCGTATCATCGAGTCAGTCCTTTCTGCTTGATGAGTTGCAGCAGAGACGGGAGACCCGCAGGGGGAGGCATCTGCCATCCGCTGCGGGTTTTTCCCTTTTGCTGCCTACCAGTCAGCTTGCTTCTCATCCTCGGCCATGTCGATGGTTTCCGGCATCTCGGTCGCATCCTCGACCGCATCGGGTTTCCCCGTGCGCTTCGGCTTCGAGGAGCGCTTGAACGCGTCAAGCGCCTCCTTCGCCTCCATGGGAGTGCGCGGGTCGGTCACGACCTTTGGGCACGCTGAGCCACCGTTCCAAGTGAGCCAAGGTTGTAGCTCGTTGAGGTCGATGGCGGTCCAATCCGCGCCGAGGGTCTTGAGCACGATTTCGCCGATTGCCGCGAGGGTCGCGGCTTTCCACTTCCTCGCCTGCTCGCGCTCCTTGGCGGCGGCTATCTTCCGCTGCTCCTTGAGTGCGGCGGTCTGCCGTTTCAGCTCATCGAGCTTCCCGTCGATTTCCGATACCGTTGCCATGTTAGGTCCTTTCCGTCTATTTGCCGACATGAGCCTCCATTATATGCCAGAGCCGGTTTCCCACCCTTTCAACAGCCTGCGGGTCGGGTTTGAAACCCTCCGGCCATTGAAAGCGTGGAAAACCGAACGAGGTGGTTGACTTGTTATCATTATAGTATAGTGGTATACTAGCAATGTTGTTTTATATACGGCATCTGCCGTTTACAGGCGGGTGCCCGTCGGGAGAGGAGTTCAATCCATGGGCTTGAGGGATATGTACAGCGCCGGGGACATCATCGAGTACGAGGGAGGCGGGCGCGACTACCTCGTGGCAATCGAGGGCGAGGAGGGCCTGTGGGTGAACGCCTGCAACCCGTCGTGGGTCGAGCGAGGGCTTCGCGGCTTCTGCGATGAGTGCCACCCGTTCTTCGCCGACCGCCTATACGAGGGTGCCGAGGTCGTGGGTCATTCGGGCAAGGGCACCGTCGAGGATGCCCGCCGCTGGTACGCGGAGAACAGGGATTCGTACCGGGGCTGAACTGAGTGTGCTATGATGGCGGCACATCCTTTCTTGAGGGTGGTTGCATGTGAGAGTCGGCGGCGGTGCCCGGTTGGGTTCGCCGCCGACTCGCTTATGGATTGGAGTCACATGATGGAGAACCAGAACGACCAAGTGCTCGTGACGCGGAAGACGGAACTGACCAGTGCCCAGAAGGCGGGCTACTTGTTCGCCGGTCTGCTCGGTGGCGCGGGATGCGCCATCTTGGCATCCCTGTGCAACATCGACGCGCCGTACCGCTCGGATTGCACCAAGTTTGCGCTCATCGGCCTCGGCATCCGAATCGCGCTGTCGGTCATCGGCTACATCGCGATGCTGCCCTTCACGGCGATGCTCTACTAGGCGTGCGCGGTCATGTCCCGCCGATACGGCACTTCGGGTAAGACCGGCGATGCGGTGGAAAAGAGTATCGCGGCCAAGATTGGACTTGAGACGGAAAAGCGATGTTATGCATCGCATAGACCAGACTTGATAAGGCATAGTTGAGCTATGACACGTAAAGAGATTCCCGCACGGAAGGGGTCGCGCTTCGGCGCGGCCCCTTTTCTCATGGGAAGGCGGAAAGAAAGGCAGGGAGAGAGGGGGAAGGGGTGACGGCTATGGGAATGGCGGTTCCACAGAGATGGCGGTTGGTCCGCAGGGGTGACGGATGGGGGAGGGCGAGGATAGGGGCAAGCCCCTATGACCCAAGTTCCCTGCGGGGGACTACTTTGTGGAGAGGGCGTGTGGGAATGTAGTTTACTACATTGATAGCATGATAGGTTGATATAATTAAGGCACGGTAAGACCAAAAGAGGAAGGAACCGGATATGAGCCGCGAGGAAGAGTACAAGCAGAAGTGCCGTCAGGTGAAGGATTACTACCTTGAGGAAATCTGCGAGCACGAGGATGCGGGATGCCTCGGGGATGCGGAGAACGCCCGCAAGTGGCGGAGGGCGGAGCTTGAGGAACTTGACCGCCAGTACCGCGAGGGCGAGCCGTTGACCGGATGCGGCATCGCGTTGCAGTAGGGGATGTTCGAGGGGCATCCGGGAGGGTGCCCTTTTTCATGGAAAGGCTATGTAGGAATGTGGTTTGCCACATTGATAGGATGCCACATTGATATAATAAAGCCAAAGGCAACCGAGAAGAGAGGAAATGACATGCTGCACACGTTGGAGAAGGGCGAGTACCCGAAGGGGCACCGCTACTGGTCGAACGCGACCGGTGACCTCAACGCCGCCTTGGAAGACCTTCCCGTGCAACTCAGGCGCGTGCTGGACGAGTTGTGGTCGGACGGCTACGGGGTGGAGTGCTACCTTGTCGAATGGAATGGGCGGTACTGCGTCCAGCTCTCCGCCATGTATGATAGGGATTATGCCGAAGACCTCGGCATGGGCTACCCGGAGCTTGTCGAGCTGGCTCGCGGACGTGCGAAGGAGCTGGGAGCCGAACGGCCAAACATCCATGTGGTGTTCGCCGAGGATGTGGACCAGTGGAAGGCTAACGACCCCTTCACCGAGATTTGGGTGGTCATGCCGTGGGACGTGGATGCAGAGGCCTTCCATGAGGTGGCGGATTGGTTAGATTCCCGTTGCCGTTTCAACGAGTAGCCGGATATGGAAACATCAGGGGGCACCTCGGCGGTGTGGGACTGGAAGAGAGGGGAACACCTATGCTCGATGCGAGGACGGCGAGAATCTTGGCGAGGGAGAACGAGGAGGACATCGAGGCCCGCAGGCGGCGGGAGATGGTCGAGCGCTGCGAGAAGAACATCGAGAAGGCCGTCAATGAAGGCAGACTCGATGCGGTCCTCTTCGTCGGCGGTCTCGACGATGCCAAGCGGGAGGCGTTGGAGGTCATGCGCGGGCGGGGGTTTGAGATTGGCGAGGAGGTCTGGCGGGAAGGCCTCTTCAAATACCGAGACGTATATATCGCGCGATGGTGAGGGCAGGGCATATACCCAAGCGAGGGCATCCGGGTGGGTGCCCTCCTCTTTGTGATGGATATGTGGATGCCTGTCTTACTATATTTATAGTATTGTGGTTTGCTATAATGCTATTGACACAAGCCAATGAGGAAGGGATGGGGACATGGGGAAGATGGACAAGACCGAGAAGTACACGGTCGCGGGTCTCTGTTTCGGCGGGGGTGGCGTGTTCCTTTGCGAGGATGCCGTTGTCTGCGCCCGAGTCTACGGATACTGCGATGGCACGGTGGTCGAGTTCTGCTTGGGAATCACCTGTATCGTCATCGCGACCGTCTCGCTCTATATAGCCGGTATGCTTCGCGACCGCCGCGTCCAAGCGGAGTTCGCCCGCCGCCGCGCCGAGCGCGAGCGCCGCAGGGCCGAACGGGAGAACCGGGGATGGTGACACCGTGGGGCACCCGAGAGGGTGCCCTTCGGCATGTGGCTCATATAGATAGATACTAATCTATCCTGATGGTATTGTGGTTTGATGTGATGGCACCTAGATAAGAGGTCGGGGAGGGGATATGCCGGACATGCGCGAGGGCGGTTGGGGGACTGCCGCCTGTTACCTCACGGTCGAACGGCTCGCCCTGCAAGCCGGGGTGGAAAGCCCTTTCTGGGACGGGGCCTCGCTGCTCATGGGCGGCTGCGAGGAGACTTGGTACAAAAAGCCCCTCACGCCTCGCAGGCTGCGGTCTTTCATCAAGCGATACGGCGGGAGCCTTCCCGATGATGCCGGACAGCTCGGGCAGGTCGCGTCCGTGTTCTCGGATGTGATGCGCATACACGGCGTCCCCATGGAGGATGGGGCGGATGACCTAGGTGCGCTCTACGTGAGGCGTGCGGAGTCGGTCGCCATGACCGTGGCGTTCCTCGCCACCGGATGCACCCTCGCCGATATGGCGGCAATCACGGGGCTTTGCGAGGAGGCGGTTGCCGAGCGCATCACGCGCACATGGGACGGCGATGCGCCGGGGCGGATATACGGACTCGCCCATGCCGCGTACCACGACCATATCCCCGAGAACTTCGCATCATCAGATGACCTTGACGAGCCGTAGGGGATTGGATGTGTCCATGTCGGGCATGATGAGGGAACTTCATCCCCTCGGACTCCCCAGAGGCATCGCCCTCCCCGTCGATTCACGGCTGCGCCATGTCTCGACGGCTCATGCGATGGATAATGTGGGCAAATGGGATTCACGGTTCGAGAGGAGACCGACATGAAGATACCGGCGAGCAAGGTCCCGGCTCAGATGTGGGCCGAGAAGGCGAAGGCGCATTATGGGAGCTTGAGTGATGTGGAGCGTGAGGTTCTTGAGCTTTGGGAGAGTAGCAAGCAGGTCTACCGGGTGAATGACGGACTCTGGAACGAGATGTCGATTGAGGAGGCGGAGGAGCTTCCGATGTCGCTGTTGAACAGGATGCCTTACGATTGCCTGTTCATCCAGCATCGCGAGCTGATGGAGGTTCCCCTTGGCGAGAGCGGGCATCGCGCCGTGATTGAACGCGAGGGATATTTCTGCTTCCGGGATGATGACGGGTTTCATATAGCCGCTCTCAATGGACGTTCTGATTTTATGCCAAGACAGGAGAATGCCATTACCCCGATGCCGGTCAGTTTTGATAAATGCGAGAGCGTGGGCGACTGCATGGGCGTCATCACCAAGGCGGTGTCTCTTTATACCAAAGCGGCAAGGGATAAGATGGAGAAGGAGTTGGGTTTCTCTCCTGCGGATGATTATGTCGCATCGGGGGCTAGGTTGCTGATGGAGACAATGGGCTTTTCGGACATTGGAAAGCTCGCCGGTACGCTCATGTACATCTGCTCCAAGGAGGCAGATGTGCGCACGGTCTACGTCCCACAGAAGAACCAGTCCCGGAAGAGCCGTCAGACCGATTGCACGGTCCATGACGTCGGTTTCCGCATCGCGCCTCAACTTGCGGAGGTGCGCCGCGTCTACGAGCATGATGCGGAGGAACGTATCGGCGGCGCGACTGGGCGGCATGTCGCACCCCATGTCAGGCGCGGTCATTGGCATGGGTACTGGACCGGGCCGAGGGAGAACCCCACCGGCCTCGAAATCAAGTGGATTGCGCCGACGGTGGTGAACGGCTCGCGCGGTGAGCTTGCGGGAACCGTCCACGAGGTCGGTGACCGCGATGGACGCTATAACCTCAAATCGACCCGGAGCGAGTGCGGCAGGGCATCCGAGCAGCTGAACGGCGGGTCCCGCGACTCGGGGCAGCTCCGTGACGGGAAGTCCGACCGATGACGCGCTGTGCGCATCTCATGGTATTGTAGATACGCACCATTGTTGCTTTGTAGTCTGCTATAATCATATCCATATAGCATCATCTCGACTTGGAAGGGGTCGCATGGAAGAGGAGGAGCGCACGTTCACGCCCGGTCAGGCGGAGGCCATGGACGCTCTGCTGTCTGGCCGTAACGTGTTCCTATCGGGAAACGCGGGCACGGGCAAAAGCTACGTGCTCAACGCATTCATCGAGGAGCTTGAGGAGCGCGAGGTTCCCTATCTCGCCATGGCCCCGACGGGGATAGCCGCGCAGAACTTGCATAACGGCACGACCATCCACCGCACCTTGCAGGTCGGCTTCGGCGTGCTCGACCCGCACGATGAGAACCGCAAGACGCTCACGCGCAAGGTGCTCAACAAGGCCGAGGTCATCATCATCGACGAGGTTTCCATGTGCCGCATCGACCTGTTCGAGCGCGTCATGAACATGGTGCTCGCCGCGAAGCGCGTATCGGGCAGGAAGCAGGTCGTGCTCGTGGGCGACTTCTTCCAGCTCCCGCCGGTCGTGACCGACGATGACCGCAAGGTGCTCATGCAGTTGTGGCCGGGTAACGATGACGGCTACGCCTTCAAGTCCCCGCTGTGGGAGGGCATGGGCTTCGAGCCGCATGTCCTCACCGAGGTGGTGCGCCAGAGGGACCCCGAGTTCATCGACCAGCTCAACCGCGCCCGCATCGGCGATAGGGACTGCATCGGCTACTTCAACGAGCGCTCCGTCTCCGACCGCAAGCGGGCACCGGGGGATGACCTGTGGCTGTGCGCCACGAACCGCATGGCATCCACCATCAACGACGAGCGCGTGGGAGAGTTGGAGCGCATGGGCGCGAAGGCCCGGACTTACACGGCGTACTCCTACGGCGATGTGAAGCCCTCGGACAAGCCCACCGATGACAAGCTGCGCCTCGTGGAGGGCGCACGCGTGATGCTGCTCGCCAACATGCCCGACCATGGCCTCGCGAACGGCTCGCTGGGGACGGTCTTGGAGGCCGGGGTGGATTGCGTCACGGTCGATTTCGATGACTGCGAGTACCCCGTCGAGGTGAGCGAGAAGGAATGGAAGGTGCTGAAATCCTCCGTTCGCGACATCATCGGCGATGACGGGAACCCCGCACAGGAGCTTGTCACCGACACGGTGGGCGCGTTCACGCAGATTCCCCTGCGCCTCGCGTTCGCCATCACCATCCACAAGTCGCAGGGCCAGACCTTCGAGCGCTGCGCCGTCCATTCCAAGGTGTTCGGCGCGGGCATGCTCTACGTCGCCCTGTCCCGCTGCACCACCTTCGACGGTCTCACCGTCTGGCCGAAGATAGAGCGCCAGCGCCTCTACGCCAACGAGTCCGTCATCGAGTTCTATGACTCCCTCGCCGCCAAGGCCGAGAAAGCGCCGGGACCGTCGCAAGACGACCTGTTCGATGCGGGTGCTCCTGCGGTGCCGCTGGCCGCATCCACGGATAGCTCCGAGCCGATGAAGCCGGGAGATGAGGATAAGGTCTACATCAAGTGCCCCGTGCAGATTGCCGACCGCGTGCGAGGCTACATCGACGCACTGATGGAGGTCGAATAGACTCAGATACCTCTATTCCACCGATACGGCACCTCGGGTAAGACCGGCTAAGCGATGGAAAAGAAACGAGAAGATATGAGAGGGAAGGGAGCGGTCACGATTAGATACGACCAGACCTGATAAGGCGTGGATTAGACCCGATGCGATGGGCTACGAACGGCGGAGGCATGTCGGTACGGAAGGGGTCGCGCTTCGGCGCGGCCCCTTTTCTCATGGGAAGGCGGAAAGAAGGGCAGGGAGAGAGGAGGGAGGGATGACGGTTTCTATGAGGGCGGTGCGGTAGGCATGGCGGTTGGTCCGCATGGGTGACGGATGGGGGAGGGCGAGGATAGGGACAAGCCCCTATGACCCATGTTCCCTGCGAGGGTTACTTTGTGGAGAGGGCGTGTAGGAATGTAGTTTACTACACTGATAGCATGGTAGGTTGTTATAATTAAGGTACGTCAATCAAGAGAAGGGAGCGGACGTGCATTACACTATCAACGACATCATCGGGCCGCAATACGGTGGTGAGCAATGCGCCGCCGAGTTTTACGAGGACAACGGTGGTGGGCTGCACCTGTTCCTCTTAGATGAAGGGGGGTCCGTCCTGTATGGGGAGTATGACAGGGATGTTCATAACATGGCCCAGTCATGGGCCGCCATCATGCAGGGTTCCGACCCATTCGAGGAAGGTTGGGGAGTCGATTCGGAGCAGAATTGGCAGGCTGATTACGACTCGCTTCACATGCTCGTGGCGGACAGTGAGATGTGCATGCAGACCGACCCTTACGGCATCCGTCACGGGTTGGATAAGATGGTTGGATACACATCGGGATTCCTTGCTGCAATCACCGAGGATGTGCCCGAGTACGCCTTTTGGCGCGAGTTGCATATGAAGTGAGGTAGCTTGAAAGGGGCATCCGGGAGGGTGCCCCTTTTCGTGGAGATGATATGTAGTAATGTAGTTTACTACATTGGTAGTATGGTAGGTTGATATAATTAAGACACGGTAAGCCAAGAGAGGAAGGAACCGGATATGGGAAACCGTGCAGTCATCACCACGGAGGACAAGCAGATGGGTGTTTACCTCCACTGGAATGGCGGGCGCGATAGCGTCGAGGCGTTCCTTGACTACTGCGACCTCCAAGGGTTCCGCAGCCCGGATTGCGATACCTACGGGTGGGCGCGTCTATGCCAAGTCATCGGCAATTTTTTCGGGGGAGGCCTGAGCGTCGGAATCGGGCTTTATGACCAGCTCGATACCGATAACGGGGATAACGGCGTCTATATCATCAAGGGGTGGCGCATCGTCGGTCGCGAGTTCAACCGCCATGCCGAGCAGAGTTCATACGACCACGCGGACATGCTGCACGACATTGATGACAGCCAGCCGGAGCACATGCGTCTCGGTGCCTACATCGACGCTGTTGAGGTCCCGCGAGGCGAGCTTGCGGAGGGCGATGAGGTCTGGGTCGAGACCGTGCGCGAAGGATTCAAGCCGTTTCGCGTCTGCGGGTTCGCGAGGCTGCCATGGGAGAGGGAGAACGGGGAGCTGCACCCCTTTATCGAGATGTGCAACGTCGAGGAGGGCAGGGAGGCCGTTCTTCTCAATCCCAACAACTTCATCAGGACCGCGACCGTCCGAGTCACGCGGTGACGATGAAAAGGGGCATCCGAGAGGGTGCCCTTTTTCATGGAGAGGTTATGTAGGATTGTGGTTTACTATATTGATAGTATGGTAGGTTGATATAATTAAGACACAGGCAACCGCGAGGGAAGGAACCCCACCATGAAATACAAGGGCATCGAGCTTGAGGGTCTGGACAAGAAGGTCAAGCTGTCGCATAGCCGCTTCATGGAGACCGACGAGGGCACCGACTGGATTGACAAGCTGCTCACCTGCGACAAGGCCGCGCTCACGCCGACCCAGTTCCACGAGGTCAGCGCCCTCAGCTCCGTCATCAACATGGACTACCAGATTTGCAACGGCGGCATCAGCCAGTACGTCTGCAACGGCTATCACGAGTACCGCGCCCCGTACGGCGATGACGATGTGGCGCAGCTCGACAAGCATGAGCAATACACCATGCTCTGCAAACTGGCGGACCTACTGGCTTGCGCGTTCGGAGAGGGTGGCAAGGCGGCTCGGATTGTCGATTGGGCGCGGAGCCTCGATGTGTACGATGAAGACGAGGAGGAGCGGTACGCGGGAATGGACGACTCATACTATGACATCTGCAAGGAGGTGGCGTTTCTCTGCGAGGCATATGCCCAGTATCTCTGCAAGTCATACGGAATCGCCTAGCCGGTCGATGAAGGGGGCACCCCACGGGGTGCCCCCTTTTCCTTGGCATGGGCGAATCGCGCCCGCGTGTCCATGAAAAGGGTTGTGTGCGATATATGTAGGTTCCTACTTTACCATATTTGTGGGATGGTAGTTTGCTATGATGATAGCGGCACAACGGAAAGGACACGCCATGGGCAGCTACTTCCACGTCATCGAGCGCAAGGTCGGCGGGAACCTCGACGCGTTCCGCCGTGAGCTTGGCCGTCTCCGCGAGAGCGGGCACTTCCACCGCGACCGCCATGAGCGCATCATGCGCATCGCCCAGACGGTGGGCTTCGGCCACATCGTCCGCCAGTGCCTCGTGGACACCGGGCACCGCGCCGGTTGCGAGGTCCATGTCCTCACGAGCACGGGAATCGTCCTCGTGTTCAACGCGCATTCGTGCAAGCTCGTCACCGTCCTCGTGGCGCGTCCGGCTCAGGTCGCGCGTTATTACGAGCCTTTCGGTGAGGATGTGCCGGATTGGCTGATGACCCGGGCGTATGAGAACACCTGCGTCCGTCATCTGAACTACTAGGAGAAGGGAAGGGAACGACACCATGGATTACTACTTCTTCAGCAAGCTGCGGCGCAAGGTGCCCACGCGGAAGCACAAGTTGGGCATGGACACCGCCGTGTGCCGCGCTCAGAGCAAGGAGGCGGCGGTGGCGCAGCTCCTACCGGAGATGCGGGATTGCGTCGAGTTCGTGTCCCAGCGCTGGGCGATGCGCGATTGCTACCCGAACCCGAAAGGTATACTGAGGGACGAGGTTATCTAGCCATCAAGGGAAAGGATTGACATATGGCTGACAACAACGTGGTTTATATGGTGGGCTGGTGCCCCGATTGCGGCAGGACCGTGGTCGTTCTCCACGAGGAGGAATGGACGTGCGGATGCGGGCATGACCTGCTGAACCTCACCACCTGCTTCTCCACCGTGGAGGTCGCGGATGCCGTCGCGCTGATGGAGACCGTCAAGAACGACGCTCTGCGCGAACCCGATGCCATCCACCGCCCCACGCTCGCCGAGGAGGCTGCGAACGCCCGTGCGGCTGCTGCGGCCTTGGCCGAGGAGGAGGCGCGTTGCGAGGATGACGGTGACGATGGCGCTCCCGACATCATCAAGGAGCTGTTCTGCGAGCTGTTCCGTGATGATGATTGCGAGGGGTGCCCCCTGTGCCGAAAGGACGGCGGCACGACCGACTCCGACGAGCTGCCCGGTGAGGGCGAGGTGCGCATGTTCATGGTCACGCCGACCCCGTTCCCGGTGTGGGTGCGCGGTGAGGACTGGGTGGATGCCGCCCATGTCCTGCGCGGCGACATCGAAGAACTCGCCATCGCGGGTTTCACGGCGGCGTTGAAGGAGGGTTCGGTGCATCTCAGCGCCGTGCCCGTCAGCGGTGACGACGACGCGCCGGGTATCGTCATGTTGGATAAGGTCGTCCGCGAGTAGCGGGCCGGTTTTATGGTTGCGGGGCCGTGCCGCAGGTGGCGCGGCCCCTTTTTCGACCCGAGAGGGAGAGGTCATGGAATCCAAGTACGATTACGTCGTGTTCGACATCGAGACCACGGGGCTGCACCCCGATAGCGACCAGATTTGCGAGATTGCCGCCATCGGCGTCAAGGACGGCCTTCCGCAGGGCTTGTTCTCGACGCTCGTGGCGATTGAGGGGTCTATGCCCGAGGCGGCGGGTCGCGTCAACGGCATCACCGACGATATGCTCAAGGGCGCTCCCGCCATCGGCGACGCGCTCGACGCGTTCCTCGACTTCATCGAGGAGGACGCGGTGCTCGCTGGGCACAACATCGCCTCGTTCGACATCCCGTTCATGGAGGCCGCAGCCGCCAAGTCCGGTCGCGACTTCACCTACCTCGATGTCATCGACACGTTGGAGGCTGCCCGCGAGCTGTGGCCCGACCTGCCCAGCCGCTCCATGGACAGCCTGCGCGACATCCTCGGCATCGAGCGCACGGATGCCCACCGCGCACTGGCGGACTGCTATGACGAGCTTGCGGTCCTGAACGCCGAGCTTTCGGTCATCATGCAGTCCTACGCCCGGAAGATGGACTACTGCCGTGGCGAGCTTCTGCGCATCGCCGGTGAAATCGCCGAGGAGATTGGCGAGTAGGCGGTAGCGGTGGCTGGCATGGACACCGTTTACAGCTTGGAGGTCTGGGTGCCGGACGGGGAACGATGGCGCTGGTCTGTCATCGGCGCGTACCCGACCTTGGATATGGCCGTTGCCGTGGGCGAGGGCTTCCTGTCCGTCAAGCCCTACCGCGTGAGGCGGGTGACCGATGTCGGCGATGGCTTCCACGACTTCCTTGCCGAGGAGGTCTTCGCCAACGCCTTGACGGGGCGCATGAGGCTCCTGCGCGAGAAGTTCGGCCATAAGGGGAGGGGGTAGGACCTCCCAAGCCATGATGGAATTATGCGCCTCGATGTTTCCATCTATATTGTTTTGTAGTTTGCTATAATTGTAGATAGCAGACGGCACCGGAGGGACGGTGCCGAGGACCATGGAAGGATGGTACGTATCATGAAGAAGGACGGGAACCGCCTTGAGGGCATCGGCGAGCGAATCGACGTTCGCCTGACCCTGATTGAGGAGGCGCTGGGCATGACCCCCGGCGACCCCGAGATTTACGGCAACTGGATTGCCTCGAAGGCCCCCGAGCCGGAGGTCGGCGAAGAGGAGGTCGGGGTCATCGAGGGCATGGATGCCGTGGAGGATGCGACCACCTGCTTCCCCCGCACGGAGGACGGCGTGCCCTTCTGCTGGGACTATCAAATCAAGGGCTTCTTCAAGGACGCCTGCTCGTCCCTGCGCCGCGTGCCCGGTACCCGTTCGAGCAAGCTGACGGCCTTCAAGAAGGTCATCGACGGGACCGTTTTCGTGGAGCAGCGCAAAATCCCGTTCCGGCTCCCCGAGGGTGCCCAGTGCGGTCGGTGCGAGCGCCCGCTTCGCGCCAGCTCCGCCTCCGGCGAGCGCGTGGCGCTGGCCGCGTCCGAGACCGTCCCCGCCGGTACCGTGCTTGAGTTCAGCATCCTCGTGATGAACCCCAAGGACGCGGAGACCGTGCGCGAATGGCTCGACTACGGTCGCCTTCGCGGCCTCTTCCAGTGGCGCAACAGCGGCAAGGGCCGCTTCGAGTGGGAGGAGGTCGCCTAAGAGGACTGACCGCGCGACCCATATACGCGGATACGGCACTGCGGGTAAGACCGGCGATGCTGCGAGATGGATACGAAACGCGGCGCACGTCAGAGGCGAGCGCAGAGGTGAATGTACAAGCTGCGGATTCGCACCGAAACGCACCGATATGAAGGGAGATGGAGAAGACGGGCAATGCAGCGCACTGATGCGCTCATAGGATGACGGCGGGTCATGGGGCTTCAACGGCACCGTGGCCCGCCCCTATAAGATATACTCCTGATTACATGGAAGGATGATGCAGATGACAGGTCAGACGGACACCGTGGCGAGGAAGCGTCGCACACTCATCGCCGTTGGCGTGCTCCTGCTCGCGCTCTGCGCGGGTGGCGCGTATCTCGCCCTCAAGGGCGGCAAGACCGGCGGTGCCACCTTGGGCGGGTACGATGACATGACCAAGGAGGAGATTCAGGCCGAACTCGACCGTCAGGCGCGTGAGTCCATGATGACCATCTCGCTGGACATGACCCCGACCCTCTCCGCCGATGGCTCCAAGCTGGCAGTGCGCGTCGCCAACGTCGAGGAGAACCGCTTCGACCAGCTCATCGAGGTGGAGCAGGACGGCGAGGTCATAGGCTCATACAAGGGACTCAAGCCCGGTGAGAAGCTGGACGAGATTGACGTGACCGGCGCGAAGCTAGGTGCCGCCACCGTGACAGTGCAGGCGATGGAGGATGGGAAGCCGTCCGGCAACCCATCAGGTTTCGAGGTCACCATCACCGCATCCGAATAGCCGTAACATCGCGATAGGGAATCGCGAGCGGATAGGACCCCGTTTAGGGGAGAAAGGGGCATGACATGCCTAAGTTCAAGAAGGGCCTTGCTGGAATCATGGCTGCGGCGATGCTCGCAACAGCCATCGGCACCCCGGCTGCCGCCTTCGCTGCCACGAACAAGACCACGACCGTCACGGTCAAGGCCGACGACTCCAACCTGACGGTGACGGTGCCGACGGTCATCCCGTTCACCATGGGCG
>ENA-ORTD01000300-ORTD01000300.1-human-gut-metagenome-genome-assembly--contig:-NODE-300-length-52211-cov-14.614618_pt1 | contig 52211 bp, 53 predicted proteins | sample MGYA00241907_ERZ509178 | MGnify/ENA primary metagenome ERZ509178 (study PRJEB26280, sample SAMEA2338793) | human gut metagenome | biome: human gut; feature: human-associated habitat; material: faeces...
GGTACAAAATGATGCCGAACCCTCTTTACTCAATGGTAATTCAATGGTAAAATAGAATGGTTAAAATAACAAGATTTGTCAAACACATGGTATCTTCCATTACCTCAATGGAGGATACCTTTTCTTGTCTTTCTGTTGGTTGATTTTCGTACCAACTTTTCGGGAATATCATTCTTGAATATACGGTGCGCCGTACACAAAAACAACCTATTTCCGCTAATATCTACAAAAAAGGAGAACAGACATATGATATTAGCGACCGATGAAGATACAAAAGTAAAAGATGCCGTTGCATTACGTTTCAAAGAGCTTTGCGAGGAACGCAACATAAGTCCCAATGCCCTCGCTGTCCGTTCCGGTGTCACTCCGTCCACCGTTTACAGTATGCTTGATTCCTCTCAGCAGAGCGTCACCGTTCCAACCGTCAAAAAGCTGTGTGATGGCCTCGGAATTACGCTTGTGGATTTCTTTAATGCTTCGATTTTCACCACGATTGATCAGGGAATCCGATAAAAACGCATTGGTGTCGGTTTATCTATTGGAGATATACCGACGTTGTACGAAGCCGCTGATTATTTTACGCTCGAATTATAGCCCTGACGTTTTTCTTTTTGCCCTATAACATAGAGATCTTTCTCGGTTATTATCGCAATTTTCAAAAAATAGTGCCTATTATCGCCAGTCAAGAAATTAGTGCAACATTCAAACGGCACATTAGCGATATTCAGTTTGCGGATGTTGCTTGTGCATAAAAAACGCAAACTGCTATAAAGATGCACCGCGCTTTTTGCGCTCTGCCCTTGTGGCACAGCTTGTGGCTGCCTACCTGCTTGGTCGGAGGGCTGGCATATGATGTATTATGATCAGTTCAACACCGGAAAGCGTATTCAAAAACTGCGCAGAGAGCGCTACCTGACGCAGGAAGAGCTGGCCGTCCGCTTGAATGTCAGCGACCGCCACCTCCGCAGTCTTGAGAGTGAGGAGTATATTCCTTCTATTGACCTTTTCATCGAAATCGCTGCATTTTTTGATGTAACACTGGATCATTTGATTATGGGAAAGTCGTTATCTGACCAAGAAGAAAGCTTACGAAACAAGTTGCAGCAAAAGCGTTTGACAAATCAAAAGCTCCGTTTGAAATTGCAGCGTATTATGCAGAAACTGTCTGCAATCGCTGAAGAACTTTAACTCTATATAAAGTTGCGCCCCTCCGGGCAGGCAGCATTGCGCTGCTTGTTCAGAGGGGTGCTTTTTGTTTTTGTACAAAATACTTTTTTGAAAAGCTTCGATTTTATCGTATTTTTTGCAGAAGCGAAATATCGGTTCGGCGTTGTTTTTATATCAAAACCGGAAGTATCACTTCCGGTTTTTCAAGCCAAAAAACCGGAGGTACGACCTCCTAAAAAAGCATTCCGTTTTCAGGTGCACTATGGTCACAGCAAGGGCAACACCCCAGACGGAGAGAAGCCCAAAGCTGGTAGACGTACCTTGAAAACTGAATATCATTCCCTCGGACAAAATAATGAAACTTCCGTAACTCGCGGCCCGGTCATAACGAAGACGGGGTGGCTGAAGAAGCCAATGTGGAGTGTGGGTGCAAGTCCCCACTTACCGAGGTGCATTCCAAACCCACCGGGCGTCGAGGACAAATAGAGTGGGAAACTTAAAACAAAACTTCAAAGCCCACCACCGGGATTCCTCTGAATCTAGGCAGTGGGCTTTTTCCATAGCAAATATTCATTCTGATGACACGGAGGTAATGATTATGAGCCGTACTTTTACCCACAAGACTGACGAATCGACCCTGACCACCCTCTGCCCCCGCTGCCTGAATGCGTTCCGCAATGCACGCGGCATCCGTGTCCGCCGTGCAGACCCCTATCAGCTCACCAAGGAGCCTTGCACCTACTGCCAGACCAACTTCGGCTACGACTACTACATCCAGCCCACCAGCCCGAAATCCACCTATACGAAGAAAGGCCGGTTCGATGATGAACTTGTCTGCGCTTAAGATCGACCCGGAGTTTCAGGGCAAGATCCCTCCGCTGAACGCCGAAGAGGAGCACATCCTAGAGCAGAACATGATTCAGGAACGACGGCTTCTGAACCCGATCATTATCTGGAACGGTTACATACTGGATGGACATTCCCGGTATCGCATCCTCAAGCATCACCCGGAGATCGCTTTTGAAGTGAAGGAAATCCAGTTGACTGACCGTTATGCTGCACTGGCATGGATCTGCCAGAACCAGTTGGGGCGCAGAAACCTTGACCCGGAACGCCGGAAGTTTTTGATGGGGAAAGCCTACGAGAATGAAAAGCTCTCGGTTGGCGCACCCGTTGGAAATCAGAACAAAGTAAATCAATGTGGACAAAATGTCCACATTGATTTACACAAACGAACTTGCGAACGGATTGCCGAACGAAATGGCGTGAACTCCAAATTTGTGCAGCGAGCAGAAAAATATGCCAAAGGCGTTGATGCGGCGGAAGCTGCAGTCCCCGGTGCAATGGAGGAAATCCTGACCGGGCATATCAAGGCTACCGATGCCGAGATCACCGCTTTGGCGCAAACCCCAAAAGAAGAAATCCCAGCAATCATCAAGGAGCTGCGCAAACCCAAGAAGGACCGGAAAGCAAAGAAGCCGATAAGCCCGGAAAAATCTGAGGTTGCTGCCGACGATGCTCCTGATTCCAATGAAGTCCATACCGAGGATGAAATCGAGCCGGTAAGCAATTCGCCCCCGGATTTCAAAAGGAGTATCCAAGGTCACAAACGCTGTCTTACAGACGAAGATCGAAAACGACTTCGGCAATCCATTGACAACCGCCACCATAAAACGACCGTTGCAAACGGCTCGATTATGATGTGCGAAGTTCAGGGCGCAAAGGAGGATTTTATCCGCCGCTGGAATCTCGTATTCAAAGACTATCCCGATGTTTTTGAGGACAACGACTGCCGAAGTGCCATTCTTTTTCTGATTGATGACACTTCTGCCTATCTTCAGACGATAAAGGAGAGAGTGCTATGATGATTTCTAATCTGAACCTTGCCAAGCTGCCCGAATGTGTTTGCGAGATGCGCTACATCGACAGCGCACTCTTGACCCCCTGCGCTGAATACCAGCGTATTTTGCGCACCAGAAAGGTGGAGGAGATTTCTGCTACCTTTTCGGAGTACGTTGCTAACGAACCGAGAGTCAGCTACCGTGATGGCCGCTACCATGTTTTTGATGGTCAGAACACCATCGAAGCGCGTATCGCCTGCAACGGCGGTCATGACCTCCCGATTCTCTGCAAAGTCTTTCACGGCCTTTCCAAAAAGGATGAAGCCCTTTTGTTTGCCGTTCAGACGGGCATTTCCACCGATCTGACCGCAGGTGAGCGGCTTCGTGCTGACATCGTGGCAGAAGATGAGGATGCCTGTGCATTTGTTGCAGCCACCGAAGCAACTGGTGCTACTTTTGCACTGGATGGCATCCGAGCCGAGTGGAAGATCTACTGCATCCGCTCTGCCTATTATATTTACAAGAACTATGGATCTGACATCTATCAGGAAGCCCTGAAGATCATCGTGGAGGCATGGTGGGGCGATTCCGATTCGTTCCTGTCCGGTATCCTCCACGGCGTTACCCGCTTTGTGGCAATGTACCGGGATGAGTACAGCCGGGAGCGTCTGATTGCACGGCTCTCCACGGTGCACCCCAAAACCATCACCAAAAATGCACGGAAGGACACGGGCAACACCGCCGACCGCCATATGAAGCAGATTCTGGAAATCTACAATGGCTCCAGCCGTTCTCTGAGCCTTCCTGTAAAACGATGATGCTCTCGCCTTTATCGGCATACTCCTTTTTCCTGCAAGAGCCGCCTGTCAAAACCGGGCGGCTCTTGCTACATATAGAAGGATAGGAGGTCTGATAGCTATCATACCAAAAGACTGGAAATACCTCAGAGGGGACATTTACTATGCGGACATGGAGCCGCACATCGGTTCCGAGCAGGGCGGCACCCGCCCTGTGGTGGTTCTGCAAAACGATGTAGGAAACCGCTATGCGCCTACCCTTATCGTGGCAACGGTGACTTCCCGCACCGAGAAAAAGAGATACCAGCCCACACACGTTCTGATAGCCCACAATACAGCTTTTGAGAAGCCGTCTGTGGTTCAACTGGAACAGATATTCACGATAGACAAAAGCCGCATACAACGCTTCTTGGGGCAGACTACACGGAACGAAATGCGCCGGATCGAAGAAGCCCTGATGAACAGTTTGGAAATCAATGAATGGGACAGGAGGAATGCCGATGAATGAAAAAGTGATGGTATCGCCGGAGATCCAGAGCGAAGCAGTTGTACTGCCGCAGATCGTCAGCATCAAGCAGGCAAGTCAGCGTATGGACTTGCCTGAATATTACATTCGCCGCCTGTGCCGGGAAGTGCCGGGCATGGCATTCCAGTCGGGCATCAAATGGTATATCAACCTCGGAAAGATGGCCGACTACTTCAACGGTGGAACGACAGCCTTGTGATCGTCAAGGATGTGGGCATAAACCGCGACATCCTAAAAATTAACCGCCTGAACTGCTATACTCATCGTGACAGAGATAACCACCACACAGAAAGGACGGTAAATATATGGCATCGTTTGAATTGAGAGAACCCAAAAAGAAGCCTCGTTATTATAAGCTCATCGCAAATGTTCTGGTGAACGGCAAAAATGAACGCCGTTATGGTCGGTTCGATTTTGACCCCACCGAACTGAAAAACGCTCGTGCGCGCAACGCCGCTGCGAAAGCTGCCGCTGCCGAATTTGAACGGCTGGAACAGGAAAAGGCCGATAAAGAAGCCAGCAACGCCGGAAAGACCTTTGCGGTGGTCGCGCAGGAGTACATAGCCTCAAACCGTTCTCGTATGGCACCTTCGGTTCGACTGAAGGGTGACTATGATAGCAACAGGAACAAAGAGAACACGAGTTTGAAAAAGGAAAAATATCTTCAGCGCATCCAGTGTTATCCGGAGTTTTCTGAAAAGCCGATTGCGTTAATCACAAAAAAAGATTGTGATACGATGATTCGTTTCATTGAGGACAGCGACGCACGGGTTTACAAACGTGCAGTTTTGAAATCAGAAGCGAAAGAGTTCAAAACGGTGTCCTGCCCTAAAATTGCGAAGAAATGCACCATCCGTGAGGAAACCATTGAGCGTATCTTCCGTGGTGAAACGGTTTCTTTGGATTCGGCACAACAGGTGGCGGCGGCTTTGGGCAAGACCGTTGAACAGATGTTTGAGGTAGAGATTGATCGCCGTCCCATGACGAAAAAGACGATGCGAGAGTACAATCTGTTCATTCGGTCAGTTCTGAACTACGCCAATGACAACTATGGGACTTCACTGCAAATGCCAATAATAAAGGCATCTGGCCGGAAGAGTAGATCCGTAGACTGCTTACATAGCGATGAGGTAGAAGCCTTACAAACGGCTTTGAAAGAGTGCTCCATGCTGGAGAAAGCAATCATTTTGTGCTTGTTGAATACTGGTGTCCGGCGTGGAGAACTGGCTGGCCTTACATGGAAAGACGTAAACTTCCGCGAGGGAACGATTCATGTATCAAAGTCTCTGCTCGTCTTTCCAAACTATGGCTATCAACTCACCACAACGAAAGAGAGCAACATCCGTGATATAGATGTTGCCCCGGAGTTCATGGCCTTTTTGAAGGACTATCACGAACAATGGAAGTCCAGAAAAAAGCTGATGGGTGCAAGCTGGCAGAAAAATTTGGAGAAGAAAGGCTCCAAGTATGCACAGTCACTTCTGAATCTGCGTGGGAACGACTTTGTAATTTGCAACGACTACGGTTTCCCCATCAACCCGGACAGCTATGCAGCACTGGTGCGCCGTGTTGGAAAAAAGGCGGGTATCGAGAAAATTCATCCGCATATGTTCCGGCACACCTTCGTAAGCATCCTGCTGTCCAATCCCAATATCGGTGTGGCAACGGTGGCCGCAGAAGCCGGACACGCACAGCCCAGTACGACCCTTGCAATCTACACGCAGGTCTACGATAGGCGGCGTGATGAGATTCGGAAACAGATGAGCCGAGAACTGTATAAGGATAAGTTCTGATAGGCAAAAGAAAAGCACGAGACCGAAATCTCGTGCTTTTTTAGTGGGCCATGAGGGATTCGAACCCCCACTGGAGCGGTTATGAGCCGCCGGCTTTAACCGTTAAGCTAATGGCCCTTATGACGTTGTTTCAAACCTCTGTAAACTAGCTTTCGTACCCAGAAAATACCCAAGTCCGGTTTTGAAACGACCTGTGAAGCGAAAAACAACGGAAAAACGATGTTTGAGAAAGGCAAAAATGGTGAGGTCTGGCGGTTATGAGCCGCCAGCTCTGACCAACTGAGCTACTGGCCCACGAGGACGGCGGTCTGCCGCACATGGACTAACTGTAAGTATACCAAAAAATCAGAAAAAAGCAAAGCCTTTTGCCGGAATTATTTTGTGCGGCGGGCGTCGAACTTGCGCAGCATGAACTCGTCCAGCATCGCGGGCTGGAACAGCGGCTCTTTGTAGCCAAAAGCTTCCCGGATGAAGATGAGGGTCACGATGGTCTGGCGGCCCGGGTCGAACCGGAGGGTGTAGAGGGTGTCCAGCGGCTGCTGGGTGGGCTGATGGAGCGTCAGGTGGAGGGTGAAGCCGCCGTCGTTCTCCCGGCGGCACTCGTAGGCAAAGACATCGTCCGGGCTGTGCTGGTCCAGCCGGTCGAAGCAGTCGTCCAGCGGCAGGTCGGTGCGGAACTCGGACAGGCCGCTGGGGCCGTACTGGCTGCGGCGGTTCTGGTCTTTCTTAGACAGCAGAAATACGATAAAGCCCAGAATGGCCGCGAGAAGAAGGATGGAAAAAACAGCGTTCATGTGCGCCTCCCGATGGAATTTGTGTCGAGTTTTCCTTATTGTAACACAACACGCCCCGAAATGTGTTATAATATTTGAAAAATTCCAAAAACTGATGGGGAGCCTGCGCCCTTTCTGCGGGCGGGAGGGACGATATGAAACTCAAATTCACGCGAAAGACCTGGTATTTCCTGCTGCTGGCTTCCGCAGCGGCCTCCATGCTCAACGGCTTTGCCGTCCTGAGCGGCACCAGCTTCAGCCTCATCGAGCAGATCGCATTCGCCGCGGCGGGCATCGCGGCCCTCTTCCTCGCGGCGGAAAAAGGCTCTGCAAGCTGGGAAAAACGCAACTTCACCGGCGTGTTCGTGCTGCTGATGGTGAGCTACATGGTCAACGGCTGGGCGGGCTACCTCTGCTCTGCGCTGGCCTGGCCGCTGCTGCTCAGCACTGAGTACAAGCGCGGCATGGCCATCCAGCGCCAGCTGCAGCTGGTGGGTGCCGCCGAAGCGCTCCACCTGTTCTTCCTGCTGATGGCGAAATACGGCGGCATGGCCGCGCTGGGCTTCTGGACGAACCTGCTCTGGGTGCTGCTGGCCTGCGCCCGGGGCTGGGCGGCGCTGAGCCTCTATAAGATGCAGGAGGACGCATGACTCAGCGGCGGAGAAAACGCCGCGCCCGGCGGGGCCGGTTCGGGCGGCGGGCGTTCCTGGCCGGGGCAGGCTGCGCCGCTCTGGCCGGGGCAGCGGTGCTGCTGGGCCGGGGCCAGACGGCCTCGGCGTCGTCGGTGCCGCCGACGGACGAAGCAGAGCCCAACGCCGCCCTGCCCTTGGGTGAATGGCGGGCCGTCTGGGTGAGCTATCTGGAATGGGCCGGGATGGACTTTTCCTCCGAAGAAGCCTTCCGTGCCGGTGCGGCGGCGCTGATGGACAACTGTCTGTCCATCGGGCTGAACACCGTCATCGCGCAGGTGCGGCCTTTCGGGGATGCTCTTTACAGGAGCACCCTCTTCCCGTGGAGCCATCTCTGCACCGGCGTACAGGGGCAGGACCCCGGCTTCGACCCGCTGGACGTCCTCATCACCGAAGCACACAGCCGGGGCCTTTCGCTGGAAGCGTGGGTGAACCCCTACCGCCTCCGCTCCTCGGCGAAGATGCCGCCCGCACTGGCGGAAAATAACCTTGCCAATGTACATCCCGAGTGGGTCTGCGCCGTGGGCGAGGGGCTGTACCTGAACCCGGCTATCCCGGAAGCCGCAGACTATGTGGTGCAGGGCGTGGCCGAGCTGGTGCAGAACTACGCTGTGGACGGCATCCACTTCGACGACTACTTTTACCCCACGACAGACGCCGCGCTGGACGCGGCCCAGTTCGCCGCCAGCGGCGCGGGGGATCTGGCCGCATGGCGGCGGCAGAACGTCACCGCGCTGGTGAAAGCGGCCCACGACGCCGTCAAAGCCGCCGACGCCACCCTCCGCTTTGGCGTCAGCCCGCAGGGCAACCCCGACAACGACCTCGGCCAGCAGTACAGCGACGTGAAAGCATGGCTGGCCGCCGAGGGCGAAAACGCCGTGGTGGACTACCTCTGCCCGCAGATATACTGGGGCTGCGGCTATACCCTCCAGTCGGGCAGCACCCGCTTCGCCTTCGAGAACATCGTGCCGGAGTGGCTGGCCATGCCCCGGGCGGCATCCACGGCCCTCTACTTCGGGCTGGGGGCCTATCGCATCGGCGAGGGGGACGGCGGTGCCAACGAGGACAGCCAGAGCCAGTGGTGTACGGGCAGCGCTCTTGCCCGGCAGGTGGAACGTCTGCACAGCCTCGGCGCGGGCGGATGGGCGCTCTACCGGTACGATTCGCTGTTCCGGTCGGCCCGGCCGGAGCTTGCCGACGCCGAACGTGCGGCGCTGGCCGCTCTGACTACAGCCTGAACTCTTGTATGGAAAAGCAAAATGCGGTATACTATATAAATCGTGTAAAACCTCGTGTTAAAACAAAATTTGAGGATAAAAGATCATGAAAAAGATAAAGCGAATCGCCCTGCTCGTCGTGGCGGTGCTGGTACTGCTTGTGGCTGCGTCCGGCGTCAAAACTGTGCTGGACATGAAGAACAGCGCGGACAACGAGGTGCAGGAAGAGGACAGCACCCGCTGGGCCGAACCGACCAGCGACCCGCTGAACATCGAGGGCATTGCTGACGCCTCGGCCAAGTATGCCTCGGCGGCGGTGAACGGGAGCCTGAACCTCGTGTTCAACGGCATCTGGAGTCGCCAGACCGATTACTTCACCGTCCCGGGCGGCAGCCTGACCATCACCGGCTACGGCACCGCCGAGGGTACCCAGCGGTACAAGGTGTCCGTCTGGCAGAAGGTGGCCGGCGGCGCACAGTACGTCAACGGAAGCACCTATTATATCAAGACCGACGGTCAGAACTACCGCTGCGTCATCTCCGGGCTGGACCCGGCGGCCAGCTACCGCCTGACCATCTCCTACGATTCCAGCCGCTACTACCTCTACGGCGGACTCAAGGTGGAGGGCATCGCAGGATGAAGACACAGACCAAACATTCGCTCATGCTGATGCTCTGTGCCTTTATCTGGGGTACGGCTTTCGTGGCCCAGAGCGCAGGCTCCGGCATGGGGGCCTATTCCTTCCTCGCAGGGCGCAGCTGGCTGGCTGTCCTCGTGCTGATCCCCACCGTGTTCGCCTTCGACGCCGTGCGCAAAAAACAGGGCCAGCCCTACGGCTGGCCGAAGGAGAAGTCGGAGCGAAAGACCCTGCTGGCGGCGGGCCTCGTCTGCGGCACCTTTCTGTTCGCGGCCTCTGCGGCTCAGCAGATCGGCATCACCATCAACCCGTCCACGGCCAAGGCCGCGTTCCTGACGGCCATGTACGTCGTGCTGGTGCCGGTGTTCGGCCTCTTTCTGGGCCGGAAGGGCAGCGCTCAGCTCTGGGTCAGCATGGTCATCGCCGTGGCGGGCCTGTATATGCTCTGCATGAAGAACGGCTTCGGCGGCATTGAGACCAGCGACTGGATACTTCTCAGCTGCGCCGTGCTGTTCAGCTTCCAGATCATGTCCATCGACCACTTTTCGCCGCTTGTGGACGGCGTGCGGCTGAGCCTCATCCAGTTCATTGTGGTGGCTGTGGAGAGCTCTGCGGCGGCGCTGATCTTTGAGACGCCCACGCTGGCAGAGTACGGCGCAAACTTTCTGCCGGTGGTCTACTGCGGCGTCATGTCCAGCGGCGCGGGCTATACGCTTCAGATCCTGGGCCAGAAAGAGCTGAACCCCGCCATCGCCAGCCTTATCATGTGTTTGGAAAGCGTATTCAGTGCGCTGGGCGGCTGGCTGCTGCTGGGCCAGAACCTTTCGATGCGGGAGAGCGCAGGCTGCGCCCTCATCTTCGCCGCCGTCCTGCTGTCTCAGCTGCCCCTTGCGGAGCTGCGCAGATGCAAAAAGAGCGCGTGATGCTGCGGGCGGCCGGGGGCATCCCCTATGAGCTGACGCGGGGGCGGGTCAAGCGGCTCAACCTCCACGTCCGGCGGGACGGCACCGTGGCCCTCAGCATCCCCCTGCGCACGACGCTGGAAGCCGCCGACGCCTACGTCATCGCCGAGGCGGAGTGGATACGGGCCGCACAGGCCCGGCAGGCCGCCCGCGAAAAGCGGCAGGAGGAGCTGCCCGACAAGGCGGCCGCCCTGGCCCGCTTCACGGCCATGAGCGACAAGGTCTACCCGGCCTTTGCCGGGGTGCTGGGCGGGCAGAAGCCCACCATCAAAGTGCGCAGCATGACCAGCCGCTGGGGCGTCTGCCATATGGCGAAGCGCCAGATCACCTTCGCGCTCCAGCTCTACAATATGCCCGAGGCGGCACAGATCTATGTGGTAGTGCATGAGTACTGCCACTTTTTGCAGCCCAACCACAGCCCGGCTTTCTGGGCCGAAGTGGCGAAGCTGATGCCGGACTGGAAGGCCCGGCGGGACTTATTAAAAGGATAACGGCCTTGCCCTCTCCGTCACCTTCGGTGACACCTCTCCCAAAGGGAGAGGCAAAAAGGCTCCCCCTTTGGGGGAGCTGGCAGACCCGAAAGGGTCTGACTGAGAGGGCAAGCCAGTAAAAAATAGAGGAGAAAATCTTTTGGAAAGCGAAAAGACCTCCGGCGGCGATAAATATTCGAAGCTCGCCGGCAATACCATCATCTTTGCCATCAGCAGCTTTTCGTCCAAGCTGCTGACGCTCATCGTCCAGCCGTTCCTGACCTACGCGATGGCCGAGATCTCCGACCTCGGCCTGTCGAAGATCCTGAGCCAGTACGCCAACCTGCTCATCCCCTTTGTGTCGATGGGCATGTCCAACGCCATCATCCGCTTCGGCCTCGACAGGGGCAACAGCGAAAAGCAGGTGTTCACCAACGGCCTGCTCACCATCCTCGGCGGCTTCGGCATCCTTGTGCTCTGCTGGCCGGTGGCGCAGTTTTTGCCCGATATGGCCCAGTACGGCCTGCTCATTTATATTTACGTCCTGATGAGCTGCCTGCGCACCCTCTGCACCCAGTTCGTGCGCAGCCGCCAGTGGAACAAGCTGGTGGCCGTGGACGGCGTGCTCTGCACCGTGGCGACCATGGCGTTTTATGTGCTCTATCTGGTGGGCTTCAAGTGGGGCGCCAACGGCTATCTGCTGGCCATCATCAGCGGCGACCTCGTGAGCGTGCTCTTCCTGATGCTCACCGGCAGGCTCTGGGATTTCATCGAGCTGAAGGGCATCAACAAGACCCTCTGGAAGCAGATGCTCCACTTCTCGCTGCCCATGATACCGGCCCAGATAAGCTTCTGGATCATCAACGCCTCCGATTTGTTCTTTGTGCGTGAGATGTGCGACGGCCTCGACGGCCACAGCGGCGACGCATGGAGCGGCCTGCTCTCCACCGGCTACTTCCTGCCCACCATCCTCACGACGCTGGGCCTTATCTTCTACGACGCATGGCAGCTGTCGGCTGTCACCGAGGAAGAGGGGAGAGCCAGGTTCTTTACCCGGATCTTCCGCACCTATTCCAGCGTGCTGTTCTGCTGTGCGGCGGGCATCATCTGGCTCTGCCGCCCGGTCATGCACATCATGAAGTCCAACTACTATTACGCATGGCACTTCGTGCCGTTCCTCGTGCTGGCGTCTACCTGCAGCTGCTTCAACCAGTTCATGAACAGCGTCTATGTCGTGAATAAGAAGTCCCAGCGCAGCATGGCCACCATGATGGCCGGTGCCATCAGCAACTGCCTCATGAACTACTTCTTCATCAGGTGGTGGGGTCCTGTGGGTGCGACCTATGCGTCCTTCCTCGGCCTCGGGCTGGTGTTCACCCTCCGCGCCATCGACGCCCACGGCATGATCGGGATGCATGTCCACCCGGGCCGCGTCCTCGTCAACGCCGCCGCGCTGGTATTCGAGGCTTTCGTGCTGCTGGCCGATACGCCGCTGTACGGTCTCTGGACGGGCATCATCACGGCCCTCATCATCCTGTACAACTTCTCCGGCGTCTGGGCCATGGCCCGCATCCTGCTGCCTAAAATTCTGGGCCGCCGGGGCAGGGCCCTTGTGGCTGTCGTGGACGGCTGGGCAGCCAAAAAGTAAAGAAGAAAAACAAAAAAACGGGGCTGTTGCACAACAGCCCCGTTATGTTTATCAGATCTGTTTGTTCAGCCAGTCCGCGATGTCCGCAAACACCTCGGCTTTGTTCGTCTCCACCAGCAGCTCGTGGCGGGCGCCGGGGTAGAATTTCAACTCGATGTTCCCGACACCGGCGTCCCGGAGGCTCTGGATGGCCCGCCGGACTCCGGCGGTGCGCTCGCCCACAGGGTCGGCGTCACCGGCGAGGAAGAGAAGGGGCAGGTCCTTCGGCACCCCGGCCAGAACGGCGGGGTCGTACAGCCGCAGGATGCCTGTGAACATGCTGTAGTAGGCGTTCAGGGTGAAGGTGAACATGCAGCGCTCGTCGGCGCGGTACTTGTCCACTTCGGCCTGGTCGCGGTTGAGCCAGTCCTGAGGCGTGCGGCCCTCGAGACCCCTGTTGTAGCCGAGGAAGGAGAGGTTCGCCACCAGCTTGCTGCGGTGCTCCCAGCCGAAAAAGACGGCCAGCACCCGGCAGAGCGCCCGGGCCGTGGCGACCAGCGCTTTGGGCTGGAAGCCGGTACCCATGATGATGGCGCCGTCAAGCTCACCGCCCCACTCGCAAAGGTACTGCCGGGCGTAGAACGAGCCCATGCTGTGGCCCAGCAGAAAATAGGGGACGCCGGGATAGAGCTGCTTCGTCAGCGCAGTGACAGCGTGGAGGTCGTCGAGGACGGCGCGGTTGCCGTCGGGCTGGGCGAAATAGCCGTAATCCGCCCTGGTGCGGATGGAGCCGCCGTGGCCCAGATGGTCGTGGCCGGTGACGAGGATGCCCCGGGCGGCCAGATACTCGGCCAGAGGCTTGTACCGGTCGATGAACTCCACCATGCCGTGGGAGAGCTGCAGGATGGCCCGCACCTCACCCTCCGACACACAGCGGAATGCATGGAGCGTCCGGCCCGGTACGCAGGAGGGCAGGGTGAAGTCGATCATCTGACTCATGTGATTCTCCTTTTCCGTTTACAGCGCAGCGATCTTGGCCCGGCAGGCGGGGCAGATGCAGTAACCCTCATACTGGGCCATGTCGGCCGCCAGCTCACCGCAGAAATCGCAGCTGCCGGCGGGACGGTGCTTTTTGAGGATGATCTGATCGCCCTCCACGAAGATCTCGAGCTTCGAGTCCTTGTCGATGTGCATATTGGTGCGCAGCTCCTTGGGGAGGACGATGCGGCCCAGAGAATCGATGCCCCGAACGATGCCAGTTGTTTTCATATTCATTTCTCCTTTTCAGTGTGTCCAGAAAGATGGCAGAATGAGCATCTTTTACGCCGACACAACGCAAAAAATGTTCCTGTGCAGGAAAAACAGGAAAATTCTGTCAACTTGTTCCTGTTCAGTATACAAAAAGTTGAGTCATTCGTCAATCTAAACGGGCAGATTCGACAAAAACTTCTCAAAAAAGCAAAGAGGGGCGGCCAAGACTGCTTCTCTTTGCTGTCTCCGTTGACAAACAGGGCCGGAGAGGGTAAACTTAGGCAGAGATATTTGCAATTCATTTGCCTATGATAGATTATAGCAGTTTGCGTTTTTCATGCACAAGCAGCATCCGCAAACTGCATATCGCCAATATGCTATTTTGATAGGCACTATTTTTGAAGATTGCGATAAAAGGAGAAATCACTATGCCGAACAATCATATCCGCACCCGTTTTGCTCCCTCGCCTACGGGTTATATGCACGTTGGCAACCTGCGCACGGCCCTGTACACCTACCTGATGGCCAAGCACGATGACGGCACCTTCATCCTCCGCATCGAGGACACCGACCAGGGCCGCTACGTGGAGGGCGCTGTGGATGTCATCTACAACACCCTGCGGGAGACCGGCCTGCTGTGGGACGAAGGCCCGGACATCGGCGGCCCCGTCGGCCCCTACGTCCAGAGCGAGCGCATGGGCATGTTCAAGCAGTATGCCGAGCAGTTGGTGGCTGAGGGCAAGGCCTATTACTGCTTCTGCACCGAGGAGCGTCTGGAAGCCCTCCACGCCGAGCAGCGCGCCCACGGTGAGATGACCCACTACGATGGCTGCTGCCGCGACCTGCCCAAGGAAGAGGTGGAAAAGCGCCTCGCCGCCGGTGAGCCTTACGTCATCCGCCAGAAGATCCCCCGCGAGGGCGTGACCGGCTTCGACGATATGGTCTACGGCCACATCGAGGTCAACAACAGCGAGATGGACGACCAGATCCTCATCAAGACCGACGGTATGCCCACCTACAACTTCGCAAATGTCGTGGACGACCACCTCATGGGCATCACCCACGTCATCCGCGGCAGCGAGTATCTGTCCTCCACCCCGAAGTATAACCTGCTGTACCAGGCTTTCGGCTGGAACATCCCCAACTACATCCACTGCCCGCCGGTCATGAAGGACGCTCAGAACAAGCTGTCCAAGCGCAACGGCGACGCCAGCTATCAGGATCTCGTTGCAAAGGGCTACCTGACCGAGGCTATCCTGAACTACATCTGCCTGCTGGGCTGGAGCCCCAAGGGCGAGTACGCCGAGCGGGAGATCTTCTCGCTGGCGGATCTGGTCAAGATCTGGACGCCGGACGGCATCTCCAAGTCTCCCGCCATCTTCGACCCCCTCAAGCTGCGGGCCATCAACGCCGAGTATATCCGCCGCCTGTCCCCCGAGGAGTTCCTCGCCAAGGCCGAGCCCTGGATCGACAGCGCCGTCCATACCCCCATCAACAAGAAGCTGCTCTGTGCAAACCTGCAGCCCCGCTGCGAGGTCCTGGGCGAGATCCCCGAGCAGCTGGACTTCTTCGACTCCATGCCCGAGTATGACGTGAGCCTCTACGCCAACAAGAAGCAGAAGACCACCCCTGAGTCCGCAAAGGAGGCGCTGGAAGCCCTGCTGCCCGTGCTGAGCGACGAGGCACTGGACTTCAATGACCGTGACGCCGTCTTCGACGCCTGCAAGGCCAAGGCCGAGGAGCTGGGCAAGAAGAATGGCTGGCTGCTCTACCCGCTGGGCATCGCCCTCTCCGGCAAGCAGCGCACCCCCGGCGGCGGCACCGACCTCGCCTGCATGATGGGCCGCGAAACGACCCTCGGGCGGGTGAAGGCCGCTATCGAGAAGCTGAATGGCTGAAATACCTTATAATAAAAAAGTGAGGAGGCAGTCTGTATGATGTATCCGTTTATGACGCTGGACGATAACACCGAGGTCGTCCATTCGGAGATGCTCCCGGATGGCCGCGTGAAGGTCTATTTTGAAAAGCCGGATGCAAAAGACTGCTTCCATTCTGCTGTCTGCTATCTTCCGGACTACAAATGGGAAGACATCAACGGCTTTACCCCGGAGGAAATTGCCCGGTATCAGGAGCTTGTGGAATCTACGGCTCATCTGATCCTGCAGTTCTCCAAAGAGGGAGGGGTCGAAAATGCCGCAAGTTTTTAAGATAGGCTCTTACTGGGTCTATTTCTGGGCCAATGAGAACGAGCCGCTGGAGCCTATCCATGTTCATGTGGCACAGGGCGCACCCAGCGCAAACGCCACCAAGATATGGATAACACGAGCCGGAAAGTGCTATCTGAGCAATAACAATTCCCAGATACCGCCCCGCGTTCTGCGGAACATCATGGCCATCATTGAGGCGCGAAGTGCCGAGGTGGTCGCAAAATGGACGAGCTTTTTTGGCGAAGCGCACTACTTCTGCTGAGATTTTATCCCATCCCATCACCCCGCCAAAAACTGCGCGCGCCCTGCGCTACAGTATACGCAGAAGGCGCGGGAAACAGAACAGCACAGCGTGATATTGCAAAAGATCCCCGCCGGAAAGCGGGGATTTTTTCATGCAGGTGTCTTTTCGGACGATACAGCTCACGGATGGGAAAAAGCGGGTGAACGGTGCGCTCCGGGCACGGGCGGCAGTGCGGCCCGCCCTGCGGCAGGGGAGCGCGTTCCTGCTGGGGCTGGCCGGAGGCTGGGCCGTGCTGTACGGTGCGCTGATGCCTTTCGGGCTGGGGCTGACGCTGGGCTTTGCGGAGGACTGCTTCGCCGTGGGGGCTGCCGGGGCCGCACTGGGGGTGCTGGCCCGGAGCTTCGGCACGCTGACCGTGGAGAGCGTCTGCTTGCTCTGCGCACTGGGTGCGGCGGTAGCGGCACGGTGGCTCTGGCCCGGCCGATTCGTCCCGGCGGTGGCGGCGGGCTGCGGCACACTGGTGGGAAGCGCAGTCTGCTTCGCGGCGGGGGAGGAAAACGGCGTTCAGACCATCCTGTTCTGCGGCGGCGACGCCCTGCTGGCAGCGGCGGCGGGGTACGGCCTGCGGCGCTTCCCGCCCGAAAAGCCGGGCATGGGCAGCCTGATCCTGTCTGCCGCTGTGGCCGCCGCACTGGGCGGGATGAGCTTTGGCTTCTTCCTGCCCGGGGTGATGGTCTGCGCGGCGGCAGAGCTGGCCCTCTGCTGCAAGGGCCTGCCGCTGGAGGCATTGGCCTTCAGCGGGGTGACGGGTGCGGCTCTGGCCGCGTCAGACCCTGCCCTTGCGCCTGCCGCCGCCGGGCTTGCCTGTGGGTGTGCCGCTGCGGCGGTGCTTGCCCCGGCGCGACGGGTGGAGGGGCTTGCGGCCTATGCGGGCGGCTGCGTGGCGGGGGTGCTCTGCATCCAGCCGCTGGCGGGGGCGTTCAGCTTTCTGCTCAGTGCCGGGGCGGGTGCGGGGCTCTGCGCCCTGCTGCCTGCGGGCTGGCTGATGCCCGCCCTCAAAGAGGACGACCCGCCCGGCGACGAGCGGCCGCGCCTCTCTGCCGCCGCGACCCGGCTGGAAGCGGTGGCCGAAAGCCTCTCCTCGCTGGCGGAGACGGTGAACGAGGTGTACGACGCTTTTCCACGCCGGTGCGAGGGGTTCCGCTGGGTCATCGACAACATCCACGACGGCCTCTGCGCCAACTGCGGACGGCGGGAAGTCTGCTGGAAGCAGGAGCACGCCTCCACGCTGGAAGGAATGGAGGCCCTGCGCCCCATTCTGGAAGAAAAAGGCCATCTGGAAGCGGCGCTTCTGCCCGGTCAGCTGGCACGGTGCATCCACCCGGCGGCGCTCTGCGCGGCGGGGGACAAGGCGTTTGCACTCTACCGCAGCCGCCGGGAGGCCCGCGTCCACTCCGAGGCCATGCGGACGGCCCTCACGGAGCAGTACAGCGCCGTGGCCGATGCACTGGGCGTCCTCAGCGAACAGCTGGGCCGTCCCGGAAGCCCGGAGCCCTACAAGTCTGGCCGGGTGTCGGCGCTGTTCGCTCAGCTGGGGACGCCGCCGCTGGAATGTGCTGTGACGCTGGATGATTTGGGCCGCACCCGGGCGGCGGTGACGCTGCCCCGCACCCGCTTCAATGAAAAAGAGCTGGCCGCTCTGGCCGGGGAGGTGGGGCGCATCTGCCGCCGCAGCCTCGAGCCGCCGCAGGTGCTCTCCTGCAAGGGGATGACCACCCTGCTCTTTGCCGAAAAGCCCCTGCTCCGGGCCGTATTCGGGGCGGCGGGCGCGGCGGCGCGGGGCGAGATCTCCGGCGACGCGGTCCAGCAGTTCTGCAGTGCGGCAGCGGCCCAGATGATACTCTGCGACGGCATGGGGACCGGACGCCCGGCGGCAGTAGACGGCAGCCTCGCCGCAGAGCTGACGGCACGCCTGCTCAAAGCGGGCTTTACCGCAGAGCTTGCGGCCCGGCTCGTGAACGTGGCGCTGGCCCTCAAGAGCGACGAGGAGAGCGGCGCGACCCTCGACCTCGTGAGCGTAGACCTCTATACCGGCACAGCCCGGCTCTTCAAGGCCGGTGCGGCCCCGGGCTTCCTCGTGCATGGGGGAAAGGCCCGGGCTGTGGGCGAAGCCAGCCTGCCGATGGGCATCCTCGGCGGCGTCAGCGGACAGAGCCGGGTGGTGCATCTGGCGGCGGGGGACTATGTGGTGCTGGTGTCGGACGGCCTCTTAGTGGACGGCCCCGGCTGGGTGATGCAGCAGCTGGAACTCTCCGCTGCCAAGGCAGAACAGCCCGACGTTCTGGCGAAAAAACTGGTGGAAGCCGCCCGCGCCCGGGCCGTCCAGCGGGGCCGTCCCGACGACATTACCGCCGCTGTCCTCCGGCTCGAAAACAGCTGAGTTGCTTTTTGGGCGGCGAGAGGGTATACTTGTCAGTATCTGGAACGATCATAGGAGAAACATATATGCTGACAGTTACAGTTGCACAGGACGGCAGCGGAGACTTCGCGTCCATCGCGGAGGCGGTGCTGGCCGTACCCTATGAGGAGGAAGCACTGGTGCAGGTCGGCCCCGGCATTTACCGGGAAAAGCTGGTCTGCGAAAAGCGCTGCATCACCCTGCGGGGGACGGGTGCAGATAAGACAAAACTCGTGTGGGGCGACGGCGGCAGGCTGCCCCACAAGGACGGGCGGCCAACCCATACCTTCCGCAGCTACACCGCCTTTTTCAGCGGCGAAACGCTCTGCGTGGAGGAGATGACGATTGAAAACGACGCCGGCCCGGGCGCGAAAGCCGGGCAGGCCGTCGCGGCCTATGTGGACAGCACCCGGGCGGTGTTCCGCCGGGTCAAGCTGCTGGGCAGTCAGGACACGCTCTTCTGCGCCCCGCTGCCCGAAAAGGAGCGGGAGAAGGACGGCTTTCTCGGCCCGCGCGGTCTTGCGCCCCGCAAACCGACCGCCCAGTACTACACCGACTGTGAGATCGCGGGCGACATTGATTTCATCTTCGGCGGCGGCGACGCCCTCTTCGAAAACTGCGTCATCCGCACGGTGGACAACCACATCCCCCACAGCTATGTCACAGCTCCTTCGGGCAGGGCAGACGGGCTGGGCTTTGTGTTCTGGAACTGCGATTTCGTGTCGGACTGCCCGGCGGGCAGTGTCTATCTGGGGCGTCCGTGGCGTCCCGAGGGCAAGACGGCGGTGCTGGACTGCCGCCTCGGCGCCCACATCGCGCCGGAAGGCTTTATCGCATGGAATGACCGTACCGATACCGGCCTTGCCAGCTTTGCGGAAGCTGACAGCACCGGCCCGGGCGCGGCAGAGCGCCCGGCGTGGGTGAAACGGCTTTCCGGGCCGGAGGCGGCGGAACTGCTGGCCCGCGCCCGCACCCTCTGCCGACCGAAAACCAACTGAGGATGTAACAAATGAAAAAACTGCCGAATTTTGTAAAGTGGCTCATCATTGCCGTGGTGCTGGCCGCAATGGCCGCGATGATGGCGGCCGTGAACGACCGCGCCTCCCGGGTGGAGATGCCAATGCCGGACAACAGCCTGGGCATCTACCGCCAGACGCCTGCCACTGGAAAGTGAATCAAAAAACGAGACGGGACTGCTGGAAAGCGGCCCCGTTTTTGCATGATACCGCCGCCTCCCGCATATGCTGTACGGACAAATCTGAATGGGTGGGAGGCAAGGGTATGTTTGTGGTCACACTGAGTAAGGCAAGCGTCAAGAAGCTGGGCGTGGGGGCGATGTGCTGTGCGCTGGTGGTGTTCAGTGCCATGCTGGGGCGGTACATCAGCACCCGCTCGGTGGCTGTCGCGGCGGCAAGCAATAAAATCGAGAGTGCGCAGGACATCCAGACCTGGTTCACGGGCTACGGGCTGGACGTGGACGGCGCGTCCATCACCGCCGATAAGGTCAAGATCCCCCGCAAGTGGGACGACAGCTTTTCGGCCTTTAATGGGGTGGTGCAGCAGAGCGGTATGGACCTGGCCCGCTACAAGGGCAAGACGGTGGAGAAGTGGACGGCGCTCATCCCGGCGGCCAGCCGGGGCGATGTGAGCAGCTACGGCGTGCTGCTGGTCTACAAGAAAAAGGCCGTGGGTGCGTATCTGTTGGAAAAGCCCTCCGGCACTGTCACCGGGCTGAAAGACGCCCAGACCGCGATGGCCCTGCAGGAGGCCGAACAGGTGTCCGGCGAGGACTTCAGCGGCGACTGGGGCGAGCGCCACGACGGGGAGCTGGGCGCAGAGGGTCAGGCCCAGCAGACCTCGGGCGAAGATTTCAGCGGGGACTGGGGAGAGCGCCACGACGGCGAGCTGGGCGCGGAGGGGCAGGCCCAGCAGACCTCGGGCGAAGATTTCAGCGGCGACTGGGGCGAGCGCCACGACGGTGAGCTGGGCGCAGAGGGGCAGGCCCAGCAGACTTCCGGCGAGCCGGACGCTGCACAGGAGCAGCCCGTGCAGTACACCGACCTGCCGCTGGACGCCGAGGGATACCCCGTCGAATAACCGTCATTCTGTACAAAAAAGTGCGATGAAACAGAAAAATTGTGCAGTAGTGGTATTTTTGCAGAAAGATTCTGTTCAATGTTACTAAAATTTTTGATAAAAAATCGGCAATATGAAAGGGTGAAAAAAGAACGACCAAGGTTTATAATAAAGGTAGACATCCAGCAGCCGGAAGGTTCGAGTGCTGCGTCCCGAGGGGCAGGGTGAGCTGCCCAGGAGGACCGGATGAAGTAAGGAGAAAATGATCATGAAGGAATTCCAGTATACCGTTAAGGATGCCTGCGGCATCCATGCCCGTCCCGCCGGTCTGCTCGTCAAGGTGGCCAAGGGCTTTGCCAGCACCGCCACCCTCGAAAAGGGCGGCAAGACCTGCGACCTGCGCAAGCTGATGGCCCTGATGGGCATGGGCGTCAAGCAGGGCGACACCGTCACCATCAAGGTGGAGGGCGATGACGAAGCCGCCTGCGCCGAAGCTATCCAGAAATTCCTGAGCGAGAACGTCTGATCGCCCAGCGTGATGAGAAGCCCTTGCGGGGAATGTCCTGCGGGGGCTTTTTGTTACGGAACACAAAACAGCAAGAATAAGGAGAAATTGCGATGCAGGTAGGTACCGGTAGAAGCATCCTGAATGGCATTGCCATCGGAAAGCTGAAGATCTATAAGAAAAAAGATACCGTCATCTCTGCCGCCGAAGTGGCCGACACCGCCGCTGAAGTGGCCCGTTTTGAGGACGCCCGCGCCAAGGCCATCGACCAGCAGACCGCTCTGTACGAGAAGGCTCTGGCCGAGGCCGGCGAGGACATCGCCGAGGTGTTCAACATCCACGCCATGATGCTGGATGACGACGACTTCGTGGACGCCATCAAGGAGATCATCAACGGCCAGCACAAGTGCGCTGAGTACGCCGTCAAGACCGCCGGCGACAATCAGGCCGCCGTCTTCGCCGCCATGGATGACCCCTATTTGCAGGCCCGCAGCGCCGACGTCATCGACATTGCACAGGCCATCCTCGACATCCTGCAGGGCGTGGACAACGCTACTTTGCAGGGGACGGAGCCCAGCATCCTCGTGGCCGAGGACCTGGCCCCGTCCGAGACGGTCCGCATGGACAAGAGCCTGCTGCTGGGCTTCATCACCCGGGAGGGCAGCTCCAACAGCCACACCGCCATCCTCGCCCGCAGCATGAACATCCCCGCCCTTATCCAGTGCAAGGTCATCCAGGACGACTGGGACGGCAGGATGGCGGTCGTGGACGGCTACAACGCCTGTGTCTACGTTGACCCCACCCCCGACCTGCTCAAGAGCCTGAAAAAGCGCCAGCAGGAAGACCAGAAAAAGCAGGCCCTGCTGCAGGAGCTGAAGGGAAAGTCCAACACCACCCTCGACGGCAAGACCATCAACGTTTTTGCCAACATCGGCGGCATGGGCGACGTGGGCGCTGTGCAGCAGAACGACGCCGACGGCGTCGGCCTCTTCCGCACCGAGTTCGTCTACCTCAACTGCAAGGACTTCCCGACGGAGGACTACCAGTTTGAGGCATACAAGCAGGTGCTTGAGAGCCTTGCACCCCGCAAGGTGGTCGTCCGCACCTGCGACATCGGCGCAGACAAGACTGTGGACTACATGAAGCTCGACCACGAGGAAAACCCCGCGCTGGGCTACCGCGCCATCCGCATCTGCCTGACCCGGAAGGACTTCTTCAAGACCCAGCTGCGCGCCCTGCTCCGCGCTTCCGCTTACGGCAACATGAGCATCATGTTCCCCATGATCACCAGCCTGCGGGAGCTGCAGGACGCCAAGGCCGTGCTGGACGAGTGCCGCGCGGAACTGCGGGCTGAGGGCAAGAAGTTCGACGAGAAGCTGGAGGTCGGCACCATGATCGAGACGCCCGCCGCGGTCCTCATCGCCGACGAGCTGGCCGAGGAGTGCGACTTCTTCTCCATCGGCACCAACGATCTGACCCAGTACACCTGCGCTCTGGACCGCCAGAACGCAAAGCTGGAGCCCTTCTTCAACCCGCACCACCCCGCTGTGCTCCGGGCCATCAAGATGACCATCGACGCGGGCCACCGCCACGGTATCTGGGTGGGCATCTGCGGCGAGCTGGGCGCAGACACCGCCCTCACCGAGACGTTCCTGCGGATGGGCGTGGACGAGCTGTCCATGAACGCCAAGAGCGTGCTGCCCGTGCGCAAGATCATCCGTAGCATCGACTTGAGCAAGCCTTCCGATAAGTAAGGAGCGCTTGGCCCCAAAAACGCCGCCCCCGGCAGGGAACTTCCCCGCCGGGGGCTTTGCATACCCGAAAAATTTTACCGAAATTCTTCAAAACCATAAAGTGCAGTGCTATACTGGTAGCATCGAAATACCTGCTGAGAGGGAATTTTATGACACAACTGCTCATCCGCCTGTTCGTCCGGCACCCGGACGATACCAAGGACGCCGCCGTCCGCACGGCCTACGGCAATCTGGCCAGCCTCGTGGGCATGGCCTGCAATCTCCTGCTCTGTCTGGGCAAGCTGGCGGCGGGGACGCTGTTCGGCTCCATCGCCATCATGGCCGACGCCCTGAACAACCTCTCGGACGCCTCGTCCAACGTGGTGAGCCTTGTGGGCTTCCGGCTGGCGGCCAAAGGCCCGGACGAAAAGCACCCCTACGGCCACGCCCGGTACGAATATCTGGCGGGCCTCGTGGTCTGCGTCACCATCCTCGCCATCGGGCTTTCGCTGCTGAAAGAATCCGTGCTCAAGGTGCTCCATCCGACGGCAGTGGTGTTCAGCTGGCTCAGTGTGGGGGTGCTGGCGGCGTCCATCGGCGTCAAGCTCTGGATGAGCCGCTTCAACAAGACCATCGGCCAGCGCATCAACTCCGAGACCCTGATGGCCACCGCCGCCGACAGCCGGAACGATGTGCTGACCACCAGCGCCGTGCTCCTGTCCACCGTCCTCTCCCACCTGACGGGCTGGGACGTGCTGGACGGCCTCATGGGCGTGGCCGTGGCGGCGTTCATCCTCTGGTCGGGCTGGGGGCTTATGATGGACACCCTCAGCCCCCTGCTGGGCGAGAGCCCCTCGCCGGAGCTGGTGGAGCACATCGAGCACACCGTCATGAGCTACCCGGGGGTGCTGGGCGTCCACGATCTGATGGTCCACGACTACGGCCCGGGGCATCAGTTCGCCTCGCTCCACATCGAGTTCCCCGCCGAGGCCGACCCGCTGGAAGCCCACGACATCATCGACAACATCGAGCGGGATTTTCTGAAAAAAGACCACCTACAGGTCACCATCCACTACGACCCCATCGTGACGTCGGACGCCGCCGTAGGCATCCTGCGGAGCCGTTTGATGGAAAAAGCCCGCCAGATGGACCCCCGTCTGTCCATCCATGACCTGCGCATCGTGCCGGGGGACAGCCACACCAACGTGCTGTTCGACCTCGTGTTCCCGGCGGGCTACACCGGCGACAAGGACGCGCGGCTGGCTGAGATGTGCAATTTCGTCAAGGAGCAGGACCCGGGATACTGCTGTATGGTGAAGGTGGAGCAGAGCTATGCCTCCGCTCAGCCGGAAGAGGATCAATAAGAAAAAGAGGGAACGTATTATGCTGAACGAGACTTACCGCGCCATGCTGGGCCACAAGAGCGTCATCCGCGAGACTTTCATGTACGGCAAACAGCGCGCCGCCGAGATAGGCTATGAGAACGTGTTCGACTACTCGCTGGGCAACCCCAGCGTCCCCTGCCCGGACAAGTTCACCAAAGCCATGCAGACTCTGCTGGCCAAGGAAGAGCCTGTCGCCCTCCACGGCTATTGCCCCAGTCAGGGCGACCCGGGCTTCCGTACCGCCGTTGCGGCCCATCTGGCAAAGACCTTCGGCCTGCCCTATGAGCAGAAGGATATTTTTCCCACCACCGGTGCGGCGGGCGCTATCGCCCACGCCGTCCGCGCTGTGACCAAGCCCGGCGACGAGGTGCTGACCTTCGCCCCCTACTTCCCCGAGTACGGCCCTTATGTGGAGGGGACCGGCGCTGTGCTCAAGGTCGTGCCGCCCCAGGCGCCGGCGTTCCAGCCGAATCTCGACGCCTTTGAAGAGATGCTGACCGAGAACGTCACCTGCGTCCTCATCAACACCCCGAACAACCCCACCGGCGTCGTCTACTCCGCCGAGACCCTGAGCCGTCTGGCCGACATCCTGACCGAGAAGAGCAAGGCTTTCGGCCACAACATCTTCCTCGTCAGCGACGAGCCCTACCGCGACATCGCCTTCGACGGCAAAAAGGTGCCGTATCCGGCAGCGTTCTACCCCCACACCCTGACCTGCTTCTCCTTCTCCAAGAGCCTGAGCCTGCCCGGCGAACGTCTGGGCTATGTGGCCGTCCGGCCCGGCTGCGAGGGCGAAGACGTGCTGGTGGACATGATGGCCCAGATCTCCCGCTTCACCGGCCACAACTGCCCGCCCAGCATCATCCAGAAAGCCACTGCAGAGTGCCTCGACGTCACCAGCGATCTGTCCGTCTACGAGACGAACATGAACCTGCTGTACGATAAGCTCACCGAGCTGGGCTTTGAGGTGGAGCGCCCCGGCGGCACATTTTATATCTTCCCGAAGGCGCTGGAAGAGGACGCCAACGCCTTCTGCCTCAAGGCCCGGGAGTTCGATCTGCTGCTGGTCCCCAGCGACACCTTCGGCGTCAAGGGCTATGTCCGCTTTGCCTACTGCATCGACACCGAGAAGGTGAAGCGCAGCCTGCCCGCACTGGAAAAGCTGGCCGCAGCCTATAAAACCTCTCAGTCTCGCTGACACTCGCCGGCTCTCCTGTTTCAGGAGAGCCAAATCCGACTGGCTTATGAAAAAGAGGTATTAAAATGCATCCGCTCCCCGAATATCCCCGCCCGAGCATGCGCCGGGACAGCTACGTCAACCTGAACGGCCCGTGGGACTATGCCATCACCCAGAGCTCGGAGTTCCCGGCAAAGTGGGACGGCGCTATCCTCGTGCCCTATTCGCCCGAGGCAAAAGCCTCTGGCGTGGGCCGGACACTGCAGCCCGGCCAGTGGCTCCACTACCACCGCACCTTCACGCCCCCGGCGGGGGAGGGCGGGCGCGTCCTGCTCCACTTCGGGGCGGTGGACTACGCCTGCGCGGTGGAGGTCAATGGCCGTCTGGCCGGGGGACACCGGGGCGGCTACTGGCCCTTCACGCTGGACATCACCGACCTGCTCCGCCCGCAGGGCCGCAACACCCTCTGGGCGGCCGTGCAGGATCCCACCGGCACCGGAACGCAGGCGAGGGGCAAGCAGACCCTCCGGCCCGGCGGGATGTTCTACCCGGCCCAGAGCGGCATCTGGCAGACGGTCTGGCTGGAGCGGGTGCCGGAAAATTACATTGATACGCTGACCGTCACCCCGGACTACGACGCCCGGACCGTGACGGTGAAAGTCCACACTGCAAAGCCCGGCGGCGCGGTGAACCTCTGGGCCGTGGTGCGGGCCGGCGGCGTGACCATCGCCGAGGACTGGGGCAGCGACGAGGCCGACCGGGACGGCGAAGTGACCCTGAACATCGCCGAAGAGCATTTCTTCCCGTGGAGCCCCGACAGCCCCTTCCTCTACGATTTGACGGTCGGCACGACCCAGGGCGAAGAAGAGGGCTTCGACACCGTCCACAGCTATTTCGCCCTCCGCAAGTGGGAGTGCAAAGAGGATGCAAAGGGCATCCGGCGGTTTTTCCTGAACGGCAGGCCCATCCTGCTCAACGGCCTGCTGGACCAGGGCTATTGGCCCGACGGCCTCTACACCCCGCCCTCCGACGACGCCGTGGAGCACGAACTGCACACCGTGCGGGAGCTGGGCTTCAACCTGCTGCGCAAGCACGCCAAAATCGAGCCGGAGCGCTGGTACTACCACTGCGATAAGCTGGGCATCATCGTCTGGCAGGATATGGTCAACGGCGGCGGGGCCTACCCGATGTGGTACGTCACCTACCTGACCAACGCCTTACAGCCCCTGATGCGCCGCGCCCCGGACGGGAAGCTGCTGTGGGGCTTTCTGGGCCGGGGCAGCGCCCACAGCCGGGAGGAGTACGCCCGGGAGCTGGCCGACACGGTAGCCGCGCTGGGTCGGCACCCCTGCATCGGGTGCTGGGTGCCGTTCAACGAGGGGTGGGGGCAGTTCGATGCGCGGAAAGCCACCGAGACCCTCCGCGCCCTCGACCCCTCCCGTTTGGTGGACGAGGCCAGCGGCTGGTTCGACCGGGGCGGGGGAGATGTGCATTCCATCCACAACTACTTCTATCCGCTCCGCATCCGCCCGAAGGTGCGCACGGTGGCCCTCAGCGAGTACGGCGGCATTGCATGGCCCATGCCCGGCCATGAGCCGCCCCGGAAGACCTACGGCTACGGCACGGCCAGAAGCCGGGCAGAGCTGACCGAGCGCTACTGTGATTTGCAGCGCAAGACGATTCTCCCGCAGCTGAAAAAGGGCCTGTCGGCGCTGGTGTACACCCAGCTGACCGACGTGGAGGACGAGGTGAACGGCCTGTTCACCTATGACCGTACGGCCATCAAACCCGATGCCGCCGCCGTCCGCGCCGTCAACGAGGCGCTGGAAGCGGAGTTTGAAAAGGCAGTAAAAGAATGAACGGGCTCTCGTCCATTTGTCCCTGTACAGGCAGAGCATTTTGCTGTTTTTCGCGGCTCCTGATTGGCTAAAATGTCGAAAATAATACCATATATTGACAATCCTGTAAAAATGCACTATACTGAACCCATCGAGGCAGACCGCGAAGTCCTTGTATATGAAAATGTTCAGGATAACAGCATATTTGCGATATGCAATTCAACGCTGCTGCTGTTGCGTTAAAAAGTTGAATTGCTATAAAACAGGTATTACAGGCACACGGCCTGTAATGATAAACATTATATGTTCGCGCATGTAGTGATTTATCTCACATAGTCTGAGGGCGAGGTTCCGCAAGGGATCTCGCCCTTGGGCTTTTTACAGGCGCTGGGCTATTGACATTGGAGAGCGATTCCTCTATAATCGAGGTGCAGACCAGTCGAAGAGGCATGAACTGGAAAATTATGGGAACTCAAAAACACAAAAACTGCCCATTCTGAGATGCTCTAGAAGGCGAAAATAACGCCGAAATATAAGAAAAATGATGCATCTGCATTCTTTTCGAGAGAATGGATAAAAACGTCGGATAGCATCAGAATGCGTTAGAAAATGTCGGGCCGCCCGCCACAGCCTGAGAAGGCCAAAGCGGGATTTGAAAAGCAGTATGAGAACAGAAAAGCTCCGGGAACCAACAGATTCCCGGAGCTTTTGTATTATTTTTAAGGAAAATTACTGCTTGTTCTTGATTTTGGAAGCCGGCATCTTCTTCATGGCGGCAGAATCCAGAGCGTGGGGCAGCTGGGCGCCATAGGACTGAAGGCTGTCCTGCAGCTCGCCGCTCTTCATGTCGGAGAGGGCCTGTGCGCGGAGGCTGTCCAGCGTGTCAGCGTCCAGCGGGTCGAGACGGACGAGCATCATCAGCGCATAGCTGGAATACTGCACGGCGGCGGCCTCGCCGGGCTTGAGGGCGCGGACGACGTCGGCGGAGCCTTCCTCGGAGAAGGTGGAATCGATGTTGTCAGAACCCAGCAGGGCAGTGGAGAGGGAAGACGCGTCGGAAGAGGGCTCGCCATCCAGCACCGCGTAGATGTCGGGCAGGGCGGCGGCGACGGCGGCGCTGAAAGCGGAGGTCTGGGCGCTGGCCCCATCGGGGATGGCAGCGTTGCAGCTCTCAGCGGCGGTCTGAGCCAGCTCGAGCATCTGGGTGCGCTGGTCATCATCAGCAAAAGCGAAGGTGCTGGTGTTGTAGAGCGGCACGACCACATAGCGGATGTAGACCATCTTGTCCTCGAGGTGGCTGGTCAGCTCTGCGTCGGAGACGGGGGTCTCGCCGTCGATGCCGTAGCACATCTCGAGCAGGTCGTTGCTCTTGATGAGGATGCGCTCAAACCGCTTGAGGGTGTCGAGGCCGATGCCGTTGGCCTTGTAGAGGTCGCCGTTCTGCTCCATCAGCTGGGAGGCGTAGCTGTCGGCCTGGGTCTCCTCGTCGAGGGTCAGAACGCCGCCCAGCTCATCGAAACGGGTCTCGATGGCGGCGTAGGACTCGAGGTTCTCGAGGGTCTTCTGGGCCACATAGTCGCTGACCACGGCGGTCTCGCCGGTGGCGTCATCGACGGTGATGGTGGCCTTGAGGAAGCTGGACACCTTGGTGGCGTCCTGGTCGTCGGAAGCGAGGTCGGCGGCGGTCTGGTAGGCATCGAACTGGGCCAGCAGATAGAGGCCGGAAGAGATGTCCACGTTACCGATGGTGCCTACGGAATCCGGGGTGGAGAGGCTGCAGCCCACGAGGCCGACGGCCAGAGCGAGGGCGCAGACGAGCGCGATGAGTTTCTTCTTCATAAGTGTACTCCTAGTGAAATTTATTTTTTGCCGGTGTTTTCTTCCGGCGGGGCAGCAAGGATGTCGGCCATCGCCTTGAGGATGCTTTGCAGCAGCTCCAGCGGCTTTTCGTCGGGTTGGAGAGTCACCGAGAGGTAGGGCTTGGTGCCGGCTCCTGCCGTCACCCGGCCATTGAAAGCGATGAGCAGGCCGCGTATCATGGCCAGGTCCAGCGTCTCCACCTGCAACAGCAGGGTATCCTTTTTCTGGGTGACTTCGTAGACGCCCATGGCGGCAGCCTGTACGCGCACCAGCGAGACGTTCACGAGGTCGCTGACAGAGGGCGGCGGGTCGCCGTAGCGGTCGATGAGTTCGTCCAGCACGTCGGCGGCGTCCTCGGGGGTCTGGATGGCGGCAATGCGCTTGTAGGCCTCGATGCGGCCCGGGCCGTCGGCAATATACTTCTCCGGGATGAAGGCGTCCACCCGCAGGTCCACGAGGCATTCGCTCTTGTCCCGCTGGATGGGCTCGCCCTTGGCCCGGGCGATGGCCTGACCCAGCATCTTGACGTAAAGGTCATAGCCCACGGCCTCCATGTGGCCGTGCTGGCTGTGGCCCAGCAGACTGCCTGCGCCGCGAATTTGTAAGTCGCGCATGGCGATGCGGAAGCCGGAGCCGAAGGCTGTGAACTCCCGGATGGCGGAAAGCCGCTTCTGGGCGATGTCGGTGAGGGTCTTGTCCTGCCGGAAGGTGAAGTAGGCGTAGGCTTTCCGGCCCGAGCGGCCTACGCGGCCCCGGATCTGGTACAGCTGGGCCAGGCCCATCCGGTCGGCGTCCTCGATGATGAGGGTGTTGCAGTTGCGCACGTCAATGCCCGTCTCGATGAGGGTGGTGCAGACGAGGATGTCGATCTCGCCGTTCAGCAGATGCTGCCAGACGGGGTTCAGCTCTTCCTCGGTCATCTTGCCGTGGGCGATGCCCACCCGCGCTCCCGGCACCATCTGGCTGACATGGGCGGCGCAGGACTCGATGTTGTCCACCCGGTTGTGCAGGTAGTAGACCTGACCGCCCCGGGCCAGCTCCTTCTTCATGGCTTCGGCGAGGATGACGTCATTGTACTCGAGCACGAATGTCTCCACCGGCTGGCGCTCGATGGGCGGCTGCTCGATGGTGGAGAGGTCGCGGATGCCGCTCATGGCCATGTTCAGGGTGCGGGGGATGGGGGTGGCCGAGAGGGTCAGCATGTCCACGCCGATGAAGTTCTCTTTCAGCTTCTCCTTGTGCTTGACGCCGAAACGCTGCTCCTCGTCGATGATGACAAGGCCCAGGTCGTGGAATCGGACGTCCTTGGAGAGGAGGCGGTGGGTGCCGATGACGATGTCCACGCTGCCGGCCTGCAGGCCCCGCAGGGTCTCTTTCTGCTGCTTGGCGGTGCGGAAGCGGGAGAGCAGCCCGACTTTCACCGGAAACGCCTCCATGCGGGAGATGATGCTGTTGTAGTGCTGCCACGCCAGCAGGGTGGTGGGGGCCAGAATGGCGCACTGCTTGCCGCCCATGACGCACTTGAAGGCCGCGCGGAAGGCGACCTCTGTTTTGCCGACGCCCACGTCACCGCAGAGCAGGCGGTCCATAGGCCAGCCCTTTTCCATGTCCTTCTTGATCTCGGCGGTGGCGGTGAGCTGGTCGTCCGTCTCGTCGTACTCGAAGCGGGACTCGAAATCGCTCTGCCACTCGCCGTCGGCGGGGAAGGCGTAGCCTGTGGCCTGACGGCGGCGGGCGTAGAGCTCGATGAGCTCCTGGGCCATCTCTTCGGTGGCCTTTTTGACCTTGGCACGGGTGCGCTGCCACTCGGTGCCACCCAGCTTTGCAAGCTTCACCTTTTCCTCGTCGCCGGGGGCGGTGTAGCGGCTCAGCAGATCGAGCTGAGTGACCGGCACATACAGCACGTCGGAGCCGGAATACTGGATCTTCAGGTAATCTTTTATCGCGCCCTGCACCTCGAGACGCTGGATGCCCGCATACATGCCGATGCCGTGGCTCTGGTGAACCACATAGTCGCCGGGCTTGATGTCCGATAGGCTGGACAGGGCGTTTTTGTTCTTCTTGCGCTTTTTGTTTTCGGCGGCCTCGTCGTCCAGACCGTGACGCCGGGACGAGATGACCGCCACGCGGGCGAACGGGAAGGTGCAGCCCGCCGTGAGGTGGCCGGGCAGTACCTGAACCAGACCTTTCGCGGGCCGGACGTCCCGGCTCATGCTGACGGCATAGCCCTTGTCAGCCAAATCGCGGGTGAGGGCCGCAGCACCCTTGGGCGTACCGGCGAAAAGGGCCACGGCGTACCCCTGCTGGACCAGCGGGTCGAGGTCTTCCCGCAGAGAAGCGAGGTCGCCGCCCCAGTTGGGAGCCGCGAAGGCCTCGGCGTTGATGAGGTCTTTCAGCTTGAACTCGTTCATGCCCCGCAGGAAGTTCTCGCAGAGCAGGGTGCTCTGGTCCTGCGCCGCAATGGCGAGGTCGTCCATGGTCTGGTAGAGCACATCGAGGCCGGGGCAGATGACGCCCTCCTCGAGCAGGCCGGTCAGCTCTTCGCTGCGGCGGAACTCGGTGGCCTTCTGGGCGTCCCGGATGCCGCCCACCTCGTCGAGGATGAAGATGGGGCTGCTCAGGTGGTCCAGCAATGTGGCGGGCGTCTCGTACCGCAGACCGTAGTATTTGTCCATGGCCTCGGGCATGACGCCGCTGTCCAGCTGGGCGAGGTCGGACTCCATGGCCTTTTCGAGGGCGGTGCGGCGCTTGCCCCGGGCTTTCTTCTGGGCGGCGCGGAGGGCCTCTGCCGTGTCGGCGGTGCTGCCGAACAGCACCTCACGGGCGGGGGAAAGATAGATCTTTTCCAGCGCACCGTCCCGCCGCTGTGTCAGCAGATCGAAGGAGGCGAGGGAGTCTATCTCGTCGTCCCAGTACTCCACACGGGCGGGCTGGCGCATATCGGGGGCGTAGATGTCCACGATGTCGCCCCGGACGCTGAACTGTCCCGGGCCGTCCACCTGACTTCGCCGCACGTATCCGGCGGCGAAGAGCCGCTCCACCAGCGCTTCGCGGTTGTAGACCATGCCGGGCTTGAGGGTGAGGGTGTTTTTCTGGAACTCGTCCTGCGGCACAGTGTATTGGAGCAGGGCCTCGGCGGGGACACAGACGGCGTTCAGCCGTCCGCCCGCCAGCGCGCCCAGCACCGACAGACGCCGGTACTCGTACTCGCGGCCCGCGCCCTCGACGGGACGGAGCATGAAGTCCCGGGGCGGGAACACCGCCGCCGAGAGCCCCAGCGTCTTGAGGTCGTCGGCAAAATGGGTGGCCTCGGCCTCGCCGGGGGTGACGACGCAGAGGATGCGGCCCGTGTCCTTCTGGAGCGCGGCGTAGAGCAATGCCCGGCCTGCCGGAGGCAGGCCGAACAGCGCCGCCGGGCCGGGGGAGGCGAGGCTGGCCGCTGTCTTCTGATATTCAGGGGTGTTTTTCAGGAGCGCTTCGTACATGGTGGACCTCCTTTCGCCCTCTCAGTCATCGCTGCGCGATGCCAGCTCCCCCAAAGGGGGAGCCACTGGCGTGTCGGTCAGGCTTGCGCTGGATGAGAGAGGTTTCTTTTATCGGGAACGGTAGTGCCCTGCTGCCGAGGACAGCAACAGCTTGACAAGGTGCATTGTCCACAAGACATCTGCCCCCGCAAGCAAGGCCCGGCATTCTGCGGATGCGCAGGCTTTCAGCAGGCGGTACAAAGTGGCCCGGCCTGCCAAGGGCTCCCCCTCTGGGGGAGCTGGCGCGTCAGCGCCTGAGAGGGCCTTACCCGTTATACTTGCTCTGCGCCAGACCCAGCTTGCCGTCCATGATGAGCTTTGCAGCGGCTGCGATGTCGGGGCAGCGGTCGGCGAGGGCCTTGGCGTCGTCGGGCGGGAACCTGCCCAGCACCCAGTCGGCCAAATCGTAGTCCGGGTGGGGCTTTGCGCCCACGCCGATGCGGATGCGGGGGAAGCTCTCGCCGCCGAGGCGGGCGATGATGCTCTTGAGGCCGTTATGGCCGCCCGCAGAGCCGGAGGGCCGGATGCGCAGCTTGCCGGGGTTCTGGGTGATGTCGTCGCACAGGACGATGACGTGGTCGGCAGGGATCTTGAAGAAGCCCGCCAGCGGGCCGATGGAGTCGCCCGAGAGGTTCATATAAGTCAGGGGCTTCAGGAGCACGACCTTGTGGCCGTCCACCTCGCCCTGCCCCCACAGGCCCTGAAACTTGGTCTTGGAGACGGAGATGCCCCACTTGCCGGCCAGGTAGTCCAGCGCGGCAAAGCCTGCGTTGTGGCGGGTGCCGTCGTATTTCGGCTCCGGATTGCCGAGGCCGGCAATGAGCCAGATGTCATTGGTGTTCATATGATATATTCTGCCTTTTTACGTTGGATCTGTTTTCGAACAATATGTTATTATAACATACGCGCGCGCAAAAAGATACACAAAAAACATAAAATGCCCCGGCGCACTGATGCGGAACGTGCGCCGGGGCAGATGGAAAGCGCCGGATGCGGAACCGGCGCTCTGGGCAGAGTCGGAGGGGGAGCAAAAACGGAAACCTTAACCCTGCTCTTTTTCGAGTTTCTGCTTCTTTATAATGTACGCCTCCATCTTCGGCTCAGCCCAGCCGTCGAGGTTGGTCTGACGCTCCCGGGCGATGCCAAGAGCCTGCGGGGGGACGTCCTTGGTGATGGTGCTGCCGGCGGCGGTGTAGGCCCCGTCGCCGATGGTGACGGGGGCGACAAGGTTGGTGTTGCAGCCGATGAAGCAGTAGTCGCCGATCTGAGTGCGGAACTTGTCCTTGCCGTCGTAGTTGCAGGTGACGGTGCCGCAGCCGAAGTTGCAGTACTTGCCCACATCGCTGTCGCCGATGTAGGTCAGGTGGCTGACGGTATTGCCCCGGGCGAAGTTGGAGTTCTTCGTCTCGACATAAGCGCCCAGATGCACGCCGTAGCCGGTGACGGTGTTGATGCGCACATGGGTGAAGGGACCGATGTTGTTGTGGGGGCCGAGGTGGCTGCTGTAGACCTGGCTGGCGTTGACGGTGGTGCCTTCGTCCACGGTGCTGTCCTCGATGAGGGTGTTGGGGCCGATGACGCAGCCTGCGCCGATGGTGGTCTTGCCGCGCAGGATGGTGCCTGCGAGGATGACGGCTCCCGGGGCAATGACCACTTCGGAGCCGATCTCCACATTGCGGCTGCGGATGTCCACGCCGTTTGCGATGTGGCGCAGCAGCACCTCTTCGCGCTGGGCCTCGGCAGCGTCGAGCTTTGCCTTTGCGGCAGCCAGTGCGGATGCATCGATGTTCTGCATAGAGAAAAACCTCCTCCAAAACCGCCTCCCGCAGAAGCTGTGCAGACCCCTGCGGAAGAGGAAATGTTGTATCCAAGATAGAAGAAATTCGGAAAGATGGAAGACAAACAAGAACGGCAGAAAGTTTAATGGATAGAAAGTTGTATCCAACTGCCCAAAAACGGCATCAGAACTCGAAAATCCTCTTCAAATCTTTCCCATTTTATATTACCCAAAAAGTGAGTAAAATGCAAGGGTTTGCACAAAAAATATCAAACAAATTCGGTGATTTGCCCGATGGAATAGACGTGAAATTTTGGTATAATAGTTTAGCATTCACAGAGAAATGTTTATCGTATGACAAGCAGAGCAACGATAAGACCGCCGTGCTTCACGCCAGCGGCTACCATTTGGGAGGTAAACACGCATGAGCAAAAAGTATCTGTACTACTTCAGCGAAGGCAACGATGCCTTTGGCGGCGACAAGGTCACCATGAAGAACATTCTGGGCGGCAAGGGCGCTGGTCTGGCTGAGATGACCGCAGCCGGTATGCCGGTGCCGCAGGGCTTCACCATCACCACCGAGGCCTGCACCCAGTACTACGCAGACGGCCGCCAGATCAACGACGAGATCACCGCTGACATCTTCGAGCACGTCAAGGGCCTCGAGAAGATCACCGGCAAGACCTTCGGCGACAACGAGAACCCGCTGCTGGTCTCCGTCCGCTCCGGCGCACGTCAGTCCATGCCCGGCATGATGGACACCATCCTGAACCTCGGCCTGAACGATGAGGCTGTCGAGGGTCTGGCCAAGAAGACCAACAACCCCCGCTTCGCATATGACTGCTACCGCCGCTTCGTGCAGATGTTCGCCGACGTCGTCATGATGGTCCCGAAGAGCCTGTTTGAGGTCGAGATCGACAAGCTGAAGGAAGCCAAGGGCGTCAAGAACGACGTTGACCTGACTGCTGACGACCTGAAGGAGCTGGTCGGCACCTTCAAGAAGATCTATGAGGACAACGAGGGCAAGCCCTTCCCTCAGGACCCCAAGGACCAGCTCATCGAGGCTGTCAAGGCCGTCTTCCGCAGCTGGGACAACCCCCGTGCAAACGTCTATCGTAAGATGAACGAGATCCCCTACGAGTGGGGTACCGCTGTCAACGTCCAGCAGATGGCTTTCGGTAACTCCGGCGACCGCTCCGGCACCGGCGTTGCATTCACCCGTGACCCCGCCACCGGCGCTAAGAAGCTGATGGGCGAGTACCTCATCAATGCACAGGGCGAGGACGTCGTTGCCGGTGTCCGCACCCCGTCTCCCATCAGCCACCTGCACGAGCAGATGCCTGAGGTCTACGACCAGTTCGTCGAGATCGCTACCCGTCTGGAGAACTACTTCCGCGATATGCAGGATATGGAGTTCACCATTGAGGACGGCCACCTGTATATGCTGCAGACCCGTAACGGCAAGCGTACCGCTCAGGCTGCTCTGCAGATCGCATGTGACCTGGTGGACGAGGGCATGATCACCGAGCAGGAGGCTGTCCTGCGCGTGGAGCCCAAGCAGCTGGACACCCTGCTGCATCCCCAGTTCGACGCAGCTGCCTTGAAGGCTGCTGAGGTCGTCGGCAAGGGTCTGGCAGCTTCTCCCGGTTCTGCCTGCGGCCAGATCGTCTTCACCGCCGAAGAGGCTGAGGAGATGGTCAAGTCCGGCAAGATGAAGAAGGTCGTTCTGGTCCGTCTGGAGACCTCTCCCGAGGATATCGTCGGCATGCAGGTGTCTCAGGGCATCCTGACCGTCCGCGGCGGCATGACCAGCCACGCAGCCGTTGTTGCTCGTGGTATGGGTACCTGCTGTGTCTCCGGCTGCGGCAACGACAACGACGTGAAGATCGACGAAGAGGCTAAGACCTTCGAGCTCAACGGCCACAAGTTCGTCGAGGGCGACTGGATCTCCATCGACGGCTCCACTGGTAACATCTACGGCGAGCAGGTCGCTACCGTCGCCGCCACCGGCAACAAGAACTTCAACCGCTTCATGGGCTGGGCAGACGCCGCTCGTCAGCTGCTGGTCATGACCAACGCCGATAACCCGCGCGACGCACAGCAGGCAGTTGACCTGGGTGCTGAGGGCATCGGCCTGTGCCGTACCGAGCATATGTTCTTTGCTGAGGACCGCATCAAGGCTGTCCGTGAGATGATCTGCGCACGTACCGTGGAAGAGCGCGAGGCTGCTCTGGCCAAGGTCGAGCCGTTCCAGCAGGGTGACTTCGAGGCGATGTACCGCATCATGGGTGAGCGCCCGATGACCATCCGTTATCTGGACCCGCCTCTCCACGAGTTCCTGCCCAGCAAGGACGAGGACATCAAGGAGCTGGCTGCCGACATGGGCATGACCTTCGATGACCTGAAGAACGTCGTTGCTTCTCTGCACGAGTTCAACCCCATGATGGGCCATCGTGGCTGCCGTCTGGCTGTCACCTACCCCGAAATCGCAGCAATGCAGACCCGCGCTGTTATCAAGGCAGCTCTGAACGTCTCTGCTGAGACCGGTTATATCATCACTCCGCACATCATGATCCCGCTGGTCGGCGAGGTCAAGGAGCTGAAGTTCGTCAAGGACGTTGTCGTCAAGGTCGCAGACGAGCTCATCAAGGCTTCCGGCGTTGACATGAAGTATCTGGTCGGTACCATGATCGAGATCCCCCGTGCAGCTCTGACTGCCGGCGAGATCGCCAAGGAGGCTGAGTTCTTCAGCTTCGGCACCAACGACCTGACCCAGATGACCTTCGGCTTCAGCCGTGACGATGCTGCCAAGTTCCTGGGCGCTTACTACGAGAACAAGATCTACGAGAGCGATCCGTTCCAGCATCTGGACCAGGTCGGCGTCGGCAAGCTGGTCAAGATGGCTGCACATGACGGCCGTGAGACCCGTCCCGACCTGGGTCTGGGCATCTGCGGCGAGCACGGCGGCGATCCTTCCAGCGTCGAGTTCTGCCACAAGGTTGGTCTGGACTACGTCAGCTGCTCTCCCTTCCGTGTGCCTATCGCACGTCTGGCCGCTGCTCAGGCTGCGATCAAAAATCCCCGCAAGTAATCGCGTGAGGGCTGAGAAAGCACAAGTAAAGTATATGAACCGCCCCGGTTTCCGAAAGAGGAAGCCGGGGCGGTTTTGCGCCATGCACCGGAACCCCTCTCCCCCGGGCGGGGGAGAGGGACGGAGGGCCATGCGGCAGGGTCGTGACTTGGAGGATTATGTGGCGCAGCGGTTTACCGAAGCAACCGGCCTGAAGGTGCGCCGTGCAAACGCTATCTACCAGAGTGAGGAACATCCGCTGCTTCTGGAAGACTTCGACCGCCTGATCGTTGGACAGAAAGCAGGATTGGAATGCAAGACGCGGTCTCACCGTTCTCCGCGGATAAGTGGGCGGATGGCAAAATCCCCGCACATTACATGGCTCAGGTCAATCACTATCTGGCTGTCAGCGGCTTTGACTGCTGGTACATTGCTGCTCTGATTTTCGGGAAGGAGCTGGTGATTCATAAAATTATCCGTGATAAGGCTGTTTTGGATAACCTCATTGCCGAAGAAGAGCATTTTTGGAAGTACAATGTGATGCCTGAGATTGCGCCTACACCTACCGGAAGCGAGGGAGATACACAGCAAATCAACCAGATGTATTTTGACGATGATAAAAGCAAAACGGCTGATTTAAATGCAGTTCGTGACCTGCTGGACAAACGACAGTCTCTTTCCGACCAAATCGATCAGATGGAACAGGAGAAAACGGCTATCGAACAGCAGGTCAAGCTGAAAATGCAGGATGCCGCCTACGGTACAGCACCGGGTTATAAGGTATCGTGGGTATCCTCCGAAAGCAAGCGTGTGGATTCCCAATGTCTGCGGAAAGAACAGCCGGACATTTTCAACCAGTATAGCAAAAATGTAAGCAGCCGCAGATTTACCATCGTTCATGCAGCATAAAACTTTGTATAAGGCGGCAGGGAGCGACTTCTCTGCCGCCTTTTTTCTTGGAGGGTTATTATGGCTACTGAAAATCCGTTCGTAAAATTATTTGGCATCGACTTCAAAGACCATGTGGAAGTCAAGAAGTCCGGCAATACCGAGCTGAAATATGTAAGCTGGGCGTATGCCTGGGCAGAGGTGAAAAAGCTGTATCCCGCTGCCAGTTATGAGGTCAAGAAATTCAACGGTCTGCCCTATGTTTATGACCCCATCACTGGCTTTATGGTGTACACCTCAGTCACGATTGAGGGCGTTTCGCATGAAATGTGGCTTCCGGTTTTGGACAGTTCCAACAAAGCCATGAAAGCCGTGCCTTATACCTACACCACCCCGAAATGGGACTACAATCCTCAGACCCGACGCCGTGAAAAGATCGGCGTGGAAGAACGCACCGTAGAAGCAGCATCCATGTTCGATGTGAATAAGGCTATCATGCGGTGCTTGGTAAAGAACCTTGCCATGTTTGGCCTTGGCCTGTACGTTTATGCCGGAGAGGATTTGCCGGAAGATGCTGCACTGCAGCCGGAGGCGGAGCTACAAAAGCAGCCGAAGCCGAGACCCACCAGCCAAAAGCAGGAACAGCCGCCTGTGCCCTGCATCTGCGCCCGCTGCAATCAGCCCATCAAGAGGGTCAAGCTGAAGGACGGCTCCATCATGCAGGCGGCAGAGTTTGCAGCCACCCATGAGGGAATGTGCGCTGACTGCTACAAAGCCACCAGACTGAACGTAGCATAAGGCAAATGCTTGTAAATTTCACATCTGTATGCTACTATAATAACAAGAGAAAAGAAGGCGATGGGATGGCGCAAAAGGGTACATCTGAAAAAATTCTGGAGTCCTATAACGATGTCTTTTCGGACATTGTGAATGTGCTTCTGTTCAACGGCAAACAGGTTTTGTTGGCGGATGAACTGGAAGATCAGGCTCCACGCTCCTACTACAAAGTAGATGGCAAGATTCGTGAGATCGAGCGGGATGTTGCCAAACGCTGGAGGAACGGAAATATCCGTGTAGCCTGTATCGGTTTTGAAAACCAGACCGCTTCTGATCCCAATATGCCGCTCCGTGTCATGGGTTACGATGGCGCAGAGTACCGGGCGCAGTTGCTTGGCGATAGCGAAAATCTCTATCCTGTTGTGACGTTGGTGCTTTACTTCGGCCATGATAAACCGTGGAATGGCCCACTGTCCCTGAAGGAACGGCTGAATATTCCCAAAGAGTTTGAGCCGTATATCAACGACTATAAGATCAACTTGTTCCAGATTGCCTATTTGACCCATGAGCAAGTGGAGCTTTTCCGGAGTGATTTTAAGGTCGTTGCAGACTACTTCGTACAGAAACGGGAAAATGGCGACTACATCCCGAGTTCGCAGGATCTGACCCACGTGCAGGAAACGCTTCAACTGCTGAGTATTATGACGAATGATAATCGGTTTAAGGAAGCGTACAATACAAATACCGATGGCCAGAAAGGAGGCCCACGCAATATGTGTGATGTGCTTGATAAAGTGGAAAGCAGAGGCATTGCAAAAGGCATTGCAAAAGGCGTTGCGAAAGGTAAGGCTGAGGGTGAAATTGAAGGCAAAAATCAAATGGCTCTCCTTGTCAAGAAACTCCTCGATCAAGGCCGTATTGATGATGTCAAGCGGGCTTCTGAAGATGAAGTGTACCGCGATCAGTTGATAAAAGAATTTGGCATTCGATAAGACCGGAGGCCCACACAATATGTGTGATGTGCTTGATAAAGTGGAAAATCGTGGAAAGGCTGAAGGCGCAAATAGTGTAGCTCTGCTCATGAAGAAGCTCTTTGATCAAAACCGTATTGAGGATGCAAAACAGGCTTCTGAAGATAAGGAGTACCACACTCGGATGATGAAAGAGTTGGGCATCAGCTAAAAAATTCATATGTACAACTGGGGGAGCGTCTTCGGATGCTCTCCCTTTACTTTTGCAGGGCAGTCCGTGTGGATTGCCCTGCTTCTTTATATAAGGAGAAGACAGATTATGATTTTTAATGCAATGACCGAACCCTACGAAGAGATCACGGTTTGCGGAAAGCCTGCGCTGTTCACCAGCATCCGCATCAAGAGGGATACTGTCCCGGATGGCCTGTACGCTTACGATGTTCGGCATGATGATGAGTGCCGGGGCATCCCTTGTGAGATCGCACCCTTTGTGATGGTCAGCCACCGGGGCACCATCATCCTTGCGGAACCGCTGGAACTGCCGGACGATGGGCGGCGATATATTGATGAGGATACCGACTGGAACTACACTCCGTTTGGAGGAACAGAGAAAAATCAAAAGCCATGTGTCACAGTGAAAGAATTTATAAAGACCTATGTGAAGCAGAAATGACAACTTGTGCCGGGAAAGTATTAAAAATGCCGTAGAGGTAAAAGAGTATCAAATTCTCTATCATTTGAGAGAGTTGCGTCAGAAAATCGGCAACGCTAAAATGACGAACGGCATTTTTGATACAGAAAGAAAAGAGTTATGAGCATTTATGGCTATTGCAGAATTTCTACTGCAAAACAGAGCATTGACCGTCAGATCCGCAACATCAAGGCAGAATACCCGACTGCCCATATCGTGCAGGAAGCCTATACTGGCACATCCATTTTTCGCCCGGAATGGCTGAAGCTCTATCGGATTCTGAGAGCCGGAGATGTGGTAGTGTTCGATTCGGTGTCCCGGATGTCCAGAAATGCAGAAGAGGGTTTTGCTCTGTACGAAGACCTCTACCACAAGGGCATCCGGCTGGTGTTCTTGAAAGAGCACCACATCGACACCGAGACCTACAAAAAAGCCCTGTCCGGCAGCATTGCCATGACAGGGACAAATGTGGACTTCATCTTGAAGGGTATCAACGAATATTTGATGGCCTTGGCAAAGGAGCAGATCAAGCTGGCCTTTGAGCAATCCGAAAAAGAAGTTGCCGATCTGCACCAGCGTACCCGTGAGGGCCTTTTGACTGCCCGGCTGAACGGCAAGCAGGTTGGCCGTAAGAAAGGCATTGGCTTTGAAACCAAAAAGTCCAAAGCAGCCAAGGAGAAGATCTGTGCCCATTGTAAGGCGTTTGGCGGTACATTGGATGACATGGAGTGTATGAAATTGACTGGACTTGCCCGGAATACCTATTATAAATATAAGCGGCAGATTCGGGCTGATTTGACTGACGAGGGAAAACTTAAAAAGGAAGAGTTGTTATGCAAAACGAAAAATGTGTAAAAGATGAACCCTATAGCGAATTTACAAAGGAGGAACAACAGGAATTTTTGAATTTGTTGAATCGCATAACCCCGGAACAGCGTGAAGCACTGAAAAAAGTTCTGAAATCCTTTATCTAATGAAGAAGGATGCCAGGTGACGCAATGGTCGCCGGGCATCCTTCTTTTTTGTAAGGGTTTACTTTATTCAGGCAGAAATGCCCGAATCAAATCCAAAATAGCGATTCTTTGCGAGGGCGAAAGTCTATCCCAGATGTTCAAAAGGGATTTCTGCTCCTCTGTCAAATGGTGAACGGCGGCGTCCTCTTCAAAAAATTGCGAGAGTGTGATACCAAGGCCGTGACATATTTTTTCAATTGAGGTCACATTAGGCTGAAGGTTTCGTCTGCGCCACGTTGATAAGGTGGATTGCGTTAGACCGGAGTTCTCGGCAAGGGTGTATTCAGACCATCCACGAGCCAACCGCTCCCGGTCGATCCTTCCCAGAATGTCAAAGTTTGGTTTCTCGCGTTCCATGTCATAGACCTCCTTGGATAAATCGTAGTGTTACTTACGATTTTAAGGATGGATAGCTTGACATGTAATTCTATAAATCGTATAATTTTAACGAGATAAATCTAACTATTTGGTGAATCGTTGAGTGATTGGAAGGTGAGGAAGCGATTTTTGAATAAAGCACTATACCATAACAGTGTAGAACAGAAATAATTAAATAAAAAAGGTTTTAGCGTATTATTCATAAAAAGGTAAAACAAATAGGAGGTTTTAATATGGCGATAATCAAATGTCCAGAATGCGGGACTGAAATTAGTTCAAGAGCTGAGAAATGTATTTGTTGCGGCCTTCCTATGAGCAGGGTTGCTATATGTGAGGAATGTGGTACAGCAGGATTTGTTGATAATGGAGTTTGCTCAAAATGTGGTTGCCCATTTAATGGAAAAGTGCAGAGTCGACGTGACGAGGTGATGGCTTATATTGAAAAATGCAGAGAACGATACGATGCTACTACAAGAGAAACGCAAACTTCAATGATATCCAGAAAAGAAGTGATTCTGAATGTTTTAAGTAGGGTTGTTTCTCAAATTTGCCCTGAGGATAATTTTGAGCATTACTTTATTAGTGGTGGCGGAAATCCTATCTCAGAGAAAAATGAGGAAAATGCGAGAAATGTTTTTAGAATTCCAGCTGATGTAAATGTGTATTTTGTGACGAGCGCCAATATGTTTGGCGGAATTAATATAGGAGGAAAAGGATTTGCAATTACGCCAGAAGGAATTTATTATACTGATGATAAAAAGAATAGAGGGCTAATAGACATTGATGATTTTATGGATGCGGACCTTAGAATCAAAAATTACATTTGTATTGACGGACACGAATTCAACACGACGAATAAAAGGGTTGTTTTCAAGATGTTGCTTGATCTGCAAAACGAACTAATTAATGAATTGAGATAAGGTGGGATTAATATGGCAATGATTAAATGTCCAGAGTGCGGTGCTGAAATTAGTACACGTGCCGTTAGTTGCGTAAAATGTGGATTGCCAATGAGTGAAATTTATATATGCCCAGAATGCGGAGAGGTAATGTTTCGATCAGGCAAGACCGTATGTAGCAAATGCGGGTGTCCAATTGAGGATAATCCATATGTGGTGAATACAGAATCACAGAGGAAAGGGAGTTATACAGTTGAAGAGGATAATGCAGCAGGTGCAGATGCAGATGCACAGTATGTTGCAATAGCAGAAAAAATTATTAAAAAGGCTTTTTCGCGTAATCCGCTTAATAGCGTCGGAGTATATTGTGAATCTGGAAATCCTATCTCCGATGAAAGAAAAGTTGCGGCCGCAAAGATCGCTTTTGATATTCCTGTAAACGATAAAGTTTTTCTTATTGTCAGCGGAAATTTCATGAGTGGTGTAGACGAAAGAATGAAAGGCTTTGCGGTTACATCGCATGGTGTGTTTTTTAATGATGATCATAGAAAGAAGGGCAGTTTCTTTTTAGATGAATTTGTAGATGTAAAGATATCCAGATGGATTGGATATCTGAGGTTTGGTGACTATGAGTTTAATCTAGGAAATGATTTAAACAGAATGATTAGAGCATTGAATGATCTTCAGAACGAAACGATGAAATATTTATAATAAAAAGCAAAGCTGATAAATAAAGGTAAGCGGCGTTTGGCACTAGATACGTAGTCCCAATACGAAGTGTCTAGTATTGGGAACATAGTGTGCTAGCTCGTAATAGCACTATATTCTTTATTGATTGAGTCGGAGAAAACGAAAATAAGTATGATGATATTTGGATTTTCGATAGAAATATGACAAAACACCTACTGTATTTAGAATCCAACTACAATCCAAGAATCGCAATTGGGATGGTGCAATAATTGGTGAAAAGAGCTTCCACTTTCTATGAAAAAGAAGATGGAAGCCTTTTTGCTATAAGAGAACAACTTGTAAAAAATGTATTCTACGGAATAAAATCATGGTCGCGGCGGTTATTGCGCTGATGATCGCAGCAAAATAAACTGATATTAAAAACAGTGCGGAGGAAATTATGAAGGACTACTATAAAATATTGCAGGTAGCGCCAGATGCATCAACAGAAGTGATTCAAATGGCATATAAGGCACTGGCAAAGAAATATCATCCAGATCTGAATCCTGGACAGGAAGAAGCTGCACAGGAAAAGATGAAAGATGTCAATGAGGCATACGAGATATTGTCTGATAAAGACAAGCGCTGGCAGTATGACCAAATTTACTATCGTCAGGAAAAGACAGAGCAGAAGACTTCTTATTCAGCACCAGAACCGCCCAAGAGTGCTCAAACATATTCTGCGCAGTCGAAAGGTGAACAAACAAGTGCTGCGCCAGTTGATCCGACCCCTGAAGATAAAGAAAAGACATCAAGTGGAAAAGGATGTGCAAAGACAGGTTGCGGATGTCTGGTTGTATTTGTTGTACTTTTCATCCTGATTGGTTTGTTTGGAGGCTCTTCGTCTGACAGCGATTCAGATAAGAAACCGTCCTCGTCTGATGCGGCATCTGTAACCGCTACATCGGAAATGAGCGTTGCGTCTTCGGAAGCAGAAGAAGTGAAACCGGAGGAAGAGCTTGTTTACACATTGGAAAACCTTAAAAAAGCCAGCAGTACATACAGCAAGTCGGAAAATCCTTATTATAAAGATTCTGTAGCACAATATGCGGAAGCTATCAATATAATTTATGGTGAAAACACTTCGCAGACAGTGACGGAAATGACGTTGGAACAAGCGCTCAAAGATTCTGACGTTTCACGGCTTTTTGTTGAAAAGCTGCTGAAATTGCAAGGCGAGGATGTGATGAGCGATAGTGATTTTTATCGGATGGATGTGAAAACTGACTCTGGAATTGTGAAGACACTGCTCACTATGGAGTCGGAACGTCAGTACATGGAAGTGTCTTCGCTGCCCAAGGATCGTATTGGCGATTATGAAGAGATCTCATTTTATTATGGGGGAATGAAAGATAATAAACCGAATGGAAACGGAGCGTTGTTCGCATACAGTGCTCGGAACGGACTGTCGCTGGAATATGTTGGAAAATTTAAGGATGGAAAGATTGACGGAAAGGGAATTTCGTTTACATACGACGGTTTAGTTCATTACCTAGCCCATGCTGGAAACTATGAAAAAAATATGGCTACAGGAAAAATGACGACCTATTACGACAATGACTGTCAGGCTGTTGGTAATTTCTTTCTGTATAAATTTTGGGATTACATCGATGAGATGAGCGAAAAATGGAGCGAAGATGAATTGGTAAGGCAAATTGATCTTCTTCTTCCCCAAAAAAGAGTGCTCAAATTAATTGTGACCGTAAATCTATATGAATCCCCCAATACAACGGTAGATTTTAACCAGAGAGTTTTGATTCCGCACATCAAATACGAAGGGAAAATGAAGAAAGGTTCTATAGAAGGAAAAGGAAAGTTGTATGCATCAGATGGATGGCTTGCCTATGATGGTGAGTGGAAGAAGGATAAATATAACGGAAAGGGAATCCTTTATAATCAGGATGGTACAATACGGAAAAAGGGAACGTTTGACAATGAAGCACCTGATGAGGAGTTGATCTATTCAAATCTTGCAACGGCATCGTTGCTGGCATCAGATAAGATTTCCTTGGAAGAATTGTTTGCCGTGGATGATTCCGATACCAGTGCAAATACGACGCAGACGGCAACTGCTGAAAACGGTAATACGGCGGCATCTATTCAATCTGACGCTATCCCGCCCGACGTTTCTGGTTGTGAGAAAGACGGCACATGGCAGAAAATCCTTGTAGAGGCCACAGGTAGTAATGCAACTTTAACCCTTTGGTCGTACCGGGATGGTCAATGGGAAAAAGACCTAAGCACTACAGCAGCAATTGGTGCAAATGGACTTACGACTGATAAAACGGAAGGCGACCATATGACCCCGGAAGGAACCTTCCCAATCTGCTTTGCCTTCTCAACTAAAGAAAAAAATACGATGTTGTACTCTAAAATAATTAAGGAAGACAGCGTTTGGGTATGTGATCCGGAGTCTATCTACTATAATACCCTTCAATCTAAAAATGATCCGTACAAAGACTGGGCCGACAAGGGTGGAGCGGAAAATATGTATCCGAAATTCTCAAAGGGCTCGTCCAATGCCTGTATCTGTTTTGGATTCAACGGAGATGGATTAAGCGCATATAGTGCAACTCCGTATGCGGGTTCGGCATTATTCATCGACGGTGTGGGCGAAAATGGTAATATGAACTCAGGATATGGAGATATCAAGATTTCGGGAAAAGATATGACAAAACTTCTGTCGTACCTGTGTGCGAATGACAATCCCGTGATTACGATTAAATCGGCTCAGTAATAGGAAATAACCTCCACTTTTTGGTTAAAAGAAAGCGGAGGTTATTTGTGGCACATCGATTAAGGAAAAAATACTATGGAAATGCTTGTCTTTATTTTGTATTGTGTGCTGAGTTACTGGGCGGTCGGGCAGACCATCTATGCGAACAAAATTCAAATCGGATCAATGAAGGATATTTTCCTGACAAGGATCGTTCTTGGTGTGCTGCTGGGACTGATTTTGATTCCAGTGGCGATTCTGAAAAAGCTGTTCATCCATTGAGATGGGAGGAAACATCATGAAAGAACCATTTGAAATCCATGATGGCAGTGTAAGTAACGAGCAAGTGCATTAAAAATCAATAAGATTAAATCCCGCTGGATTCCTGCTGCGGAGTCCAACGGGATTCTTTTTGCCTCAAACGAAAGATAAGGCTCACTGACATTGGCTCATATACTGGATCAGGTCTTGCTTGTAAACTTTCCAGAGTTTTCCCATCTTGAATGCGGGAATTTCGCCGCTGTTCAGAAGACGCAGCAGTAGATTTCTGCCAACATGCGTAATTTCCATGACCTGCCGGAAACTCAGGACATCTGGATAGTTGTCTAGCATTGAAAATCAACTCCATTCTTGTGATTCTGGTGAATTTTCGATCTGTTTTGCACGGATCATTTTTTGTTCGCTCAAAGCCCTTGTACCCTTGTGCATAAGGGCGCACATGGAAATCTGCCGCATTGACGATCGTTCAGGATGCGGCAAGGGATGATCACGTCGTTGATCTCTAATTTTTCCAAAGCCTTTGCGATTTTCTTTTTATGATGTATCTTATCGATCAGTTCCGGCTCATCCTGCGCTTCGATATACGCAGCGACAAGTTCTTTGGTATCGTCATCAAGATTGCTCATTTGTACGGCTTTCAGGGCAGTTGGAACGTTATACCACGAATGCTTGCCAAAAAAATCGACGGCATACCGATATAGAAAGAGCGGAATATCATCGCTGATTTTGTCAAAATAATGAAACAGCGCATGATTCCTAAACCGGAGTTTTGAAGATTCCAACTTATCGTGTTCAAATTCTTTCAGACTGGGGCACTTTAATTGAATTTCATATCGAACCAGATTTTTTGAGCGTTCCAAATCATCTGGAGAAATCGGATAGCTCTCCTTTTCACAATTCAAGAGCTGCTGATGTTTGTCATAGAGTGCAAAATCGTACCACGTTTTTTCAAATTTACAGCTTCGGATCTCATTGTGCTGGTTATAGTGCAGTGCGCGACCTTTCCTGTACGGGTCAACGCTTCCTGCATAACGAATGATTTTTACCATCAGTGAGGGATCGCATTTCACATAGAAGTCTTGTGTAATATCCAACCGGTGCATTTTCCATTTAACAGAATCCTCAATTTCAAGGAGTCCAAGCTGCTCCAATTCATCCAGAAATGCCTGCTCTTGCATGACCAAACCTTCTGGCGATAAATCTGTTAAACTTAAACGAGATGGATCACCTGCGATCCGAGCGAGGTTCACACCAGATAACGTTATGTATCGCTTCTTAAAATCTGGATAATCTGCCAATGTGATGGTCAAACCACCATCTTTTCTTTTATAAGAGTAGCCTTTTTTCGAGGAGCCATGATACGGAATCCGATAGTATTTTCCAGCGGATACCATTTTTTGAATTGCCATAAATACTGTGCGCCTCGCTTCGCAATCCTTGTACGTTCCATTTACTTCAAACGTATGAATGGAAGGTGCTAAAAGTGGGAGCTTCTTTGCCATTGTCATAAAAAACACCTCTTTTTGTGATTTATCAGGATGTTATGAATCAAATAGAAATTGATCGGGAGGAACAACTACTATAAAAACGCATAGCATTCTATCTGGTGATTTATGACACTGTTATCCATAGATCGAAATCTAATAGGATGATAATAAACTGCTTTTTGGGATTTCTTATAGGGCGATTTGATCAAAGGCAGCGTATTTTCGATCTCCGCCCTTCAAGTTCATTGTGCCGAATGAAAAAATCATTACAGACTGCAATAAATCCAGTTTCGACATTTGGGATGGTTTTCGTCCAATCAGACAGGTCTGGTTTTCTTTATCAAGAGCCAGCGGGCATTTTGCGTCTTGTTTTGTGAGCAGACAGAAGGTACAATAATAACAAGTGACTCACATCTGCGAGGTGATACCATGCTGAACATCTACTTTGGAGATATGCCGGAGGCAGTCTATAATACATCGGTCTATTTTAACTATACCTACGAGGATGAATGGCTGACTTCGGACTTTGCCAAAGAGGTCATCAAGAAAATTGATAAGTCCGATGTCAAAGGCCCTCATGCGGTGGAAAGCCCGGTTCTGGGGATCATCTCGCCGGAAAAACTGTCCGGCGGCACGAAAACCCTTCTGCTCATAGCAAACGACCCGGAAAAGGTATTCAATGCCTCAACTTGCGGTGACAACTGCGCACCCTTTATTCTGAAGCTGGCGAAAAAGAAGGACTTGACCATCAACCTGCGGCATCTCATGAATTTTGGTAAGAAAAAATTCCCGGTGGATGTGAAAGTCCTGAATACCGGTGATGTGGTGCACAGCATGGAAGAACTGATGCCGATTGCATTTCAGTTTGTGTGATAGCTAGAAATGAGTTTTTTGACGAATTGAAATGAAATTCTGAGATTGATGTTTTTCGGTTGCTATGGTAAAATAAAGAGAATAAAGCACATGACGGCTGAAAAGACTTGTTGCCATTCGGAGGAAAGAAGGCTGAAAGATGCATTTTAAACGTACAGAAATCCAAAATTTCAAGAGCATTGAAAAAATGAGCTTGAATTTTTCTTCGGGTGTTAATCTGCTGATTGGCGACAACGGCGTTGGCAAAACGACGGTATTGGAGGCATTGGCACTTTCGGTTCAGACTTACTTCAGTCGGATGAATGACATCACGAAAAAGGGAATTACCCAAAAGGATGTCCGTTTTACCAGTAGCCTTGTTGGTGATGCTTCCCAGCATCGGATGTACTATACACCAACAACGATTAAAAGCACGGTTGAGCTTGGTGGAGTTGAGTATTCGAGTGAAATATCCAGAGAGGATGAAACGAATGCTACTCGTACAAAGTATGTAGGCAAGGAACTTGCGGCTGCGGGCAGAGAGCTTCTTAATTCTCAGACGGAAATTCTTCCAGTGATTTGTTATTTCAGCACATCGCGTGTTGTAGATACGCAAAAAGCATCTACGAGTTCAGTGGGAAAGAACAAGTTAAATGACCGCAGATGTGGTTATATGGACTGCTTGAATGCGACGCTTGATCGAAAGGCTCTTACAGACTGGGCCTTTAAGATGGCAATGGCAGAATATAAAAAAGGAATGCCGATTGCTGAATATGAGGCGTTCAAAAAAGCGGTCGGCACCTTTATGCAGAAGATGAATGACCTGGATGAGATTCCGCTGGTGGAGTATACGCGCGATTTTGAGGATATTACCTATACCGAAAATGGAAAAACGATGCCGGTCAACTATCTGAGCGCAGGTTATCAGTCTCTTCTGTGGATGCTGATGGAGATTTCTTTCCGCATTGCGCTACTGAACCCGGAAATGTCTGATTACAGTCAGGCTGAGGGAATCGTATTGATTGACGAAATCGATATGCACCTTCATCCGAGATGGCAGTGGAAGATTCTGGACGCATTGCATAACTCTTTCCCGAAAATACAGTTTATTGCAGCAACGCATTCACCAATCATTATTTTGTCTTTTAAAGATGCAAAGCTGCTGTCCATAGGGCAGAATGGAGTAGAAGAACTCAGCGGAGCGTATGCCTACTCGATTGATGATGTTGTGGAGTATAAGCAGGGAAGTTCTGGTATTCCGCAGGAGCTTTGGCAACGAAAGAAAGAATTTGAAGCTGCATTCTACCAGAGAGATAAGCAAAGTTCGCAAAAGGCACTGGATGGGATGAAAAAGCTTTTTGGCGAAGATAATACGGAAGTGAAGCGCGCAGAAGCAAAAATGCGGATGAGAAAGAACTGGAACTGAAATGATCTACGTTAAAAAGAATTCATGGCCAGAAAATATTCAGAAAGACTTTGATCTTCAAAAAGCAAAATCTGAATGGAATGATATACCAGAAGAACCCAATAAGGAACAGGCCAGAATACTGAGAGAGGAATTTTTTGATAAGCTCAATAAGGAACGACTCAGAGAAGCTCTTATAAAAGAACAACACGGACTGTGCGTGTATTGTATGTCCCGCATAGAGAATACGGCGGAAAGCACAGTGATAGAGCATTGGTGTCCGCTGAGTAAGAGCAAGGAAAAGGCTCTCCAATACGAAAATCTATTTGCTTCGTGCTACGGCGGCCAAAAAGAGACCGTGAATGGAGTACATAGAATCCGCTGTTGCGATGCCAAGAAACAGGATGCGTCTATTAAAGTTGACCCACGCAATGAGCGGATGATGGAAAATATTGTATACTATTCGGATGGACGGATCGATTTCTCGGAAAGCTATGCAACCGCTAAAATCCGGAATATGCTTCGTGGAGACTTGTGGTATCATCTTGGACTGAACGGCAGTGTCAAAAATGATGGAACCATGCTGGCAGATACTGCGACAGAACTCGTGAAGAAGCGGAAGGATGCATATGAAGCGGCAGAGGATATGTTGATGGTTCTGGACGAAGATAATGAATTATCCCCGGAAAGAGTGGAGGAGATCATTGCCGACATGCAGGCTCAGGACATCTGGGATGAGTAAATGGGTGTGACAATGTTTGTCCTTCGGCAGGGAATTCGATAAAATGACGTATCATCGTTACTTCAAACGCTCTGTAATTTTGGCACCCGCCCAGGCCGTGATCGCAAACGCTTTCGCCTATCTGAAAGGCTTCGCGCCAGAGACCATCGCCACTGCTGTGCTGTTCAGCATGGTGGGTTATTTCAACGGCAACAACAAGACTGTCTGGGTCATGGTGTAGGGTCTGGTGCAGACCTTGCTGGTACGCCTGCCCATGGCCTACTTCATGAGCATCCAGCCCAATGCGAGCCTGACTATGATCGGTCTGGCCGCCCCTACGTCCACCGCCGTCGGAATCGTGCTGAACATCTGCTTCTACTTTGAGCGCACTTCCAGATCCGATTCTTAATGCAACGGTAGCATTTCCGGTTTGCACATCGCAGCCCTGAACCTCCGTCCAGGATCATTCCCTAGCTCACAGCAGTCAAAACCACCGGCTGAGCCGGTGGCTTGAGTAAGCCCTAGAAGGGCATAATACTAGCAAAACCCCTTAAGGGGTCACGAATGGGTCTGCCAACTGCATTCCTTTCTCGTGGCAAACCCCTCAAGGGGTCTTTTATTTACGCCTTGGTTTCCTTGCTACCCGTAAACGGGTCCACGAATTCCTTAAGGCTCAGCTGATCGGCAATCTGGTCCTGTTGCAGCTGATTTCTGATATACTCTTGGATTTTCTTTTTGTTCTTCCCTACTGTATCCACGAAATATCCTCTGGCCCAGAAATGCCGATTGCCATACTTGTAC
>ENA-ORTD01000304-ORTD01000304.1-human-gut-metagenome-genome-assembly--contig:-NODE-304-length-51971-cov-14.368576_pt1 | contig 51971 bp, 47 predicted proteins | sample MGYA00241907_ERZ509178 | MGnify/ENA primary metagenome ERZ509178 (study PRJEB26280, sample SAMEA2338793) | human gut metagenome | biome: human gut; feature: human-associated habitat; material: faeces...
ACTATCAGATCTCCGGGGAGGAAGAGCCTTATAAAAAAGCGATAAAAGAGTGCATCGAAAGAGGAATTCTTGCTGATTATTTAATGCGAAAAGGAAGCGAGGTTGTCAACATGTTATTAGACGAATACGACTATGAGACAGATATTGAAGTGCAAAGAGAAGAGGCAAGAGAAGAAGGAAGAAAACTGGGAAGAGAAGAGGGAAGAATGCAGGGACGAGAAGAGGGACGAGAAGAGGAACGAAAAGAATTTCTCCAAAAAATCTGCTCTCTCATTCAGAAAAAACTTGAAAAAGGAAAAACAGTTTCCGAAATTGCAAATGATCTTGAAGATACGGAAGAAAATATTTCTCATTTGATCAAGCAATTTCATCTAAATTAATCTTATATGCTTTTGTATGATTAAAAAGGAAAAAGTCCAAAGTTGCCCAAACCCCATCTACTGCTTACAATCTCATGATGTGCCTTTTGGCACTTCCGACGATTTATACTGTAAGCAGCTCTTTGAGGCTAAATTTATAATGACAGCCTTCCCTTTACTATGCTAAAATGTAAAAGATTATGAGAAAAACATATGAGAAATATGAAAATGAGGAGGATTTAAACTTTGGAAAACAAAAAAATTATCCAAGTAGAAGAAAAAGTACCTTTCAAGCTGCTCGTACCGCTAAGCATACAACATATGTTTGCAATGTTCGGTGCGTCCGTACTTGTTCCGTTCGTATTCGGACTGAATCCGGCCGTTGTTTTATTTATGAACGGAATCGGAACATTATTGTTCATCCTGATTACAAAAGGAAAAGCGCCTGCATACCTCGGCTCCAGTTTTGCATTTCTTGCACCGGCGGGAATTGTAATTGAAAAATGGGGTTACAGCTATGCACTCGGCGGATTTGTGGCAGTCGGATTCTTAGGATGTGTCCTTGCTTTGATCATCCGCAAATTCGGTTCCAAATGGATCGACGTTGTACTTCCCCCTGCCGCTATGGGACCGGTTGTCGCACTGATCGGACTTGAACTTGCCGGAACAGCCGCTTCCAATGCAGGTCTTACGGCATCTTCCATCGATCCGAAAAATGTGATCGTATTTCTTGTCACACTTTTAACCGCTGTCCTTGGATCTGTATTGTTCCGCAAATTTTTTGCCGTGATTCCGATCCTGATCGCTATCATTGCCGGATATATCGCGGCTCTTTTATGTGGAATCGTTGATTTCAGTAAAGTTGCTTCAGCATCATTTTTTGCGCTTCCGAACTTCTCCACGCCAAAATTCAAATGGGAAGCAATCGTGATCATTCTGCCTGTTATCCTTGTTATCGCCTCTGAACATATCGGACATCAGATCGTAACAAGCAAAATCGTCGGACGCGACCTTCTGAAAGATCCGGGTCTGCACCGTTCCCTCTTTGCAGATAATTTTTCCACGATGATCTCAGGATTTATCGGCTCCGTACCGACAACAACATACGGCGAAAACATCGGAGTTATGGCTATGACAAAAGTTTACAGCGTATACGTTATCGCAGGCGCCGCGGTACTGTCGATCATCTGTTCTTTCATTGGGAAAATGACGACTTTGATCAGCACTATCCCCGGCCCTGTTATCGGCGGAATTTCATTCCTTCTGTACGGAATGATCGGCACGTCAGGTATCCGCATCCTTGTCGATTCTCAAGTTGACTACGCAAGATCAAGAAATATGGCAATGACCTCTATTATTTTCGTAACCGGACTATCCGGTATCAAAGTACAGTTTGGAAGTATTCAGCTTACAGGTATGGTACTGGCATGTGTTGTCGGAATGATCATGGGATTGATGTTCTTCCTCTTCGATAAGCTAAAACTTACGAATGACAGAGAAAACTGCTAAAACACACTGAAAAAACAAAAAGAAAGAACAGAGGAATAATTACCATGCTGAAAATTGTCATTTCACCGGCAAAAAAGATGAATATCACAGATGAATTCCCCTGTAACGCCACTGTCCCGGTCTTTTCTGACCGGGCAGATGTGCTTCACGGGATTTTAAAAAATAAAAATATACAGGAACTGAAAACACTTTGGAAATGCAGTGATAAACTTGCCGAACAGAGTTATCAAAGACTTCATGCCTTTTCTCCCGATCAGGCGGTAACACCGGCGCTTCTTGCCTATGAAGGAATTCAATATCAACACATTGCGCCTTCCGTTTTTACAGATGCCCAGTGGCATTATGTAAATGTTCACCTTCGCATTTTATCCGGATTTTACGGAATCTTAAAACCGACAGACAAAGTTATTCCCTATCGTTTGGAAATGCAGGCAAAGTTAGAAACTGCTAAAAAGAACGACCTTTATGAATACTGGAGCGATACGCTGTACCAAAGTCTTCTCGCAGAAGGGATGACCGAACTTGTCAATCTCGCTTCCGCAGAATACAGTAAAGCAATCCTTCCCTACAAAAATATCCGCTGCATTACATGTATTTTCGGCGAAGAGGTAAACGGAAAAATAAAAGTCAAGGGCACTCAGGCTAAGATTGCCCGCGGCGAAATGGTACGCTGGATGGCAGATCAGAAAATCGAAAGCGTTTCGGACATCCGTGAATTCAAAGAACTGGGATATCGTTTTTCTCCCTCTCATTCCACGGAGGACACTTACACTTTTTCTCTTTGATCTAACTGCAGCTTTGTTTTGTATATGCGGACATATCACTCCCATTTGGGCCGCAAACGATAACTTGGGCTGCTGACTATAACTTTGACTACAGACTATAGTTTTTCCGCAGACTATGACTTTAGTTGCCGACTATAACTTTGCTCCAGGACTCTTTCATATTACTTTTATCTGTGTCTCCGGTGAGATCGTACGAAAAAGCTCGCTCATATTGATCTTCGCAGCACTGTCCGAAAAACTTGCGTCACAAAATACTGCCCGGCGCGGATGCTGTCCGGCAATCTTTCTGATCACAGTCTCGGATATATTTTCATTAAAGCAGGCGGCTAACTCTTTTCCGTCATAATAATGCACTGTATAACCACCGATTTTCTCCGAAGAGTACGGCTTTGACAATAAAAGTCCCCATTCCGTCAGACAGGCGAACAAAAGATCTAAGTCTGTACGATCAGGCTTAATATTTGTCTCAAGTCCGTAAAGCATTTCCTGCGTATACTCTTCAGGCATGTAATAAACATCCTCCATATTACTTTCATCAAGCCGCAGCACACGAAATCCAAAATCTCTGTTTTCGCATCCGTTTTCCCGTTTTATTTTTTCTGCTGCCCGGCGGATCCGTTCTTTTCCGATCTCACAGATTGTCTTATATCCTGCCTTATACGCTTCACTTTTTTTATCACATTCCTGCGGTATCTGAACTAAAATATAGTGCAGATCTATGTTTTTATCCGCCTCAGTCTGCATCACCGCATGAGCCGTTGTCGCCGATCCTGAAAAGAAATCCATTACGATATCGCCGTCTTTTGCCGCCATATTGATAAAATATTGTATGACGTTGACCGGCTTTACATTCTCAAACACTCTTTTTCCGTCAAACAGTTCCTGTACGCACTGCGTACCTGCATTGTATATGCTCACTGCCTCTTTCGGAATCAGAGTGGACGGAGCGCCCATCGCGTCTCCCAAATATTTTTTAATATAGATGTTCCAATGTGCCTGATCTCCGTTTTGATCGACAAGCGGACCTGTCTTCGTTCTTTTAAATGTCACAAGACCTTCTTCCTTTGCCTGCTCAAACCTTTCCCGCACGAACCGGTAAATATATCCGTCTTTCGGACGCACTCTCTCCCCGTCCGGACAGATGATCTCGTATTTTTGGTTTGCATTTGTCGATTTATTTTTAAACACAAAATCTTTATCTCTGTATAATCCCCGCTCGTCTTTTTCCCGATACATCTTGATCGCTTCCCCTGACAACGGCGCAAAAAACATATCCAGACAAGTTTTATTTTTTGCATAACACAATATATATTCATGTGTCTTACTCGCAAATTTCGGCCGGATACCGCCTGCCGTAGAGCAATTCCATATAAAGCAGTTGACAAAATTTCGTTCGCCGAAAACCTCGTCACATATTTTTTTTAAATTTGCCTGCTCGTTATCGTCTATACTGATAAAAATTACTCCGTCATCACAGAGAAGGTTTCTGGCGGCAAGAAGCCGTGCATAAATCATGCTGCACCAATCCGAATGATACCTTCCGCTGTAATCCAAATTCTGATACATCCGGTTTTTATCATCTTGAGAAGCTCCGCCTGCATTCACATATTCTCTCGCTCTGATCCGAAAATCATCCGCATAAATAAAATCATTTCCCGTATTATAAGGCGGATCGATATAGATTACTTTTACCGAATCCAAATAACTTTCCTGAAGAAGTTTCAGCACATCCAGATTATCGCCTTCTATATAGAGATTGCCTGTCGAATCCCACTCAACAGAGTCTTGCACTACGGGACGCAGCGTTTTTCTGATCGGTTTATAAACTTCTTTTACGGCTTCCCGCTTTCCGACCCATGAAAATTCGCATGTTTCGCTTTCCTTTTGATTGATTCCCAAAAGAAGCTGCAACGTATTGATATCGACTTTTCGGATTGTCTTCCCATCGTTATCTTTTTGTTCTTTTACGCATGACGGGAAAATATCCGCAAGCCTGCGGATATTTTCCTGAAAACCGTCAACAGATTCAAATCTCATCTTTTCCATCTATGTCTTTCCTCAACTATTTCCTGCTCTGCCATACTTCATCCGTCTTTTGAAAAACATTCTCTGCATCGGTTTATAAATCTTCCGTTTTGAATCGCCGCTTCTTCACTGTCAAAAATGAGCAGCTCCTCTTTCGGCACTCTTCTTATAAACTTGCAGTCATCTGTTTTATGATAAAAATTTGTCGGCGTATATGGGTTTGCATACACTCTTTGCTTCGGCTTTCCAAACGCCTGCGCCAAACAGTCAATACCTTTTGTCTCTCCTAAGTTCTTTGCAAAATACAAGGCAAGTTCTGATTTATTTTTCTGTCTCATACGCTTAAATTGAACCGTATCATCGAGCAATTCCTCTTTCTGCATCCATCCGATCACAAATCCTTTTTTTGCCGGACGATCCAGGTAAACTCTCACAAAGATATCACAGCACTGATTTTCGCACTCCCATGCGATCACTCTGCGCCGCAGGTTTTCGCCCTTACATCCGTCAAATTCCGAAAACCTTTCCTGAACTTCCCTGCAGTAATCATCCAGACAATATCCAGGATCACTTTCCCGCCGTTTCAACTTCGGATAACAGAATACATCATCTTTACGCCGGATCGTCTCCAACAGTTTTTGCACTGACTTCACATTATCATAATCCCCTGTGAAATCACTTTCTACTTTCAAATCGTTTCTTATATTCGTAGATTTTACTTCTACGATCTTCACGCCTAATGTCCTGCATAACCGCCTTGTAACATTGCTCAGTTTCACAAATTTATTAGGTGTTCTTGCAATATCCTGCCTGATTGCTTCTTCTATAAAAGCAATGTTGACCGTTCCGGTTTTCCAGCGCAGAAAATCAAACGGGGCATGTTTTTTAAAATCATCGTTTCTGATCTCATCGTAAGTTTTCAAAGACAACTCCTGAGAATAATACTGACGAATAAATCGTTCGGTGATCTCCTCCGCGATCTTCCCCTGTTCTATATTACATTCCCGCTCTTTCTTCGGTCTGTCCGGCTGCCAAGTTTCCGCCGTATAGTTTATGATCTGTCCTACCACCCGGGCATCTAAATGCACCTGTCCATAATCCGCACATACAATATGATTTTGTAAAGTCAATCTCATCTTCTGCTTTGCACCTCCATGTGCACGACTTCAACTTTTGTATCGAGATTTCTTTTCCTTAAATACACAAATCGCTTCCGTACAAGATCTTTCTATATAGTGTACCTCATTATATCACAAACGGCAATGTGCATTTCAACCGAACTGTTACTTATAAGAAAAGACTTCCGAAAAAGTCACCGATGCCGTCTACAATACCTGACACAATATCGCCGACTCCGTCGCACACATCGCTGATAACATCCGATGCCACACTTCCCGCAAACATTCCCGCGCCGATCCCGATAACAACTTTTGCGGCTAACGGAATCGGTGCGGCCGCAAGAGCCGCCATCGTTGCCTCTGATGCGGCTGTTCCCGCCGCCCCGGAAACAGATCCTTTCAAAGCGCCGGACGCAACATTTCCTGTCGTCGTTGACAGATCGTCTCCGTTCACGATTGATTCCACCGCAGCCATTCCTCCTCCGAAAGCTCCTCCGAGTTTTGCCGACGATTTTGCCGCATTGGCAATCCCGGTTGATGACTGGACTCCGTTAAACTTATTGCTTACACGGGTTGTATCTTTCGTTGAGATTCCGCTGTCTTTCATTACTTTAGTCACACCTTGAGAAGGCGCCTTTGCATTAAATGCCGCCGCACTTTCAGACGTTCCTACTAACTGCGTTGTTCGATATTGACCGTTTTGCACCCGTTTGATCGTATCCATCGTTCCTTTTGCACTCGGAGTATCCTTGCACTGAATCCTCTCTATAATGCGATTTCCCTTCTTCGTAACCAAATCTACCTGACGGGCAGTTGACGAATTCGTAAGCGTTGTTGTCGTGTCCGGCTTCAGCAGATTAGAGAGATTCTTCTTATCAGAATACATCACCTCAAAAGCATTTCCTTTGTACTTTTCATAATATCGATATAGAACTAAAAAATCATTTCCGAATAAATCCATCATTCCGGTATTTACGATTGCCGATTTCGTTTTATTCGCGACAAAATATTCTGTCCTTCCGGCATCGACAAGCTGCGTTATCCTTGAACTGCATTTAAAAATACCGATCGCCACAATAATAACTAAAACAGCGATCGCGATAACCGCTCCTTTTTTCTTTTTTCCTGCGCCTTTGACGCTAAAATCCGGCGGTATATCATGACTCGGTTCTTCCTTATTTATTTTATTTTCCGCTCCGCAATACGGACAAAACTTATCCCCATGCTACATCTGTTATATTCATCAGAAACATTACCCCAAATAGCGCTGCATACAATGTATCCCAAAAATCCATTTTTGTTTTTAATTCCATTGAACCGATTTCTGATAATTTTATCTCCAAATGGTTTTCTTTTTCTTTCCTTAAAAATCTATGTATCTTTTGACTTATCTCCAAACGCTCTTCATTATTACTTACTTCTGTTCGGATAATTTTGTATCGTAATCTTCCGATCATTTTTACTTTTTCAAAATAAAATGTTCCTTTACTTTGTTCCGCTTTATCCTTTTCTTCATCTTTTAATGTACTTACATCCTCTTTTTGTTCCAATGTACTGCTCCCACATTTAGGGCAAAATTTTGACTCTTCTCTAAGTACATTCCCACAATTCACACACCTTTTCTCCGTTTTCGTCTCATGAACATTATGTTTACCGCTGTGATCTTCCTGCTGCTCCAATATATTGCTTCCACATTTTGAGCAAAATTTCGCCCCCTCCCTAACTTCATTTCCACAATTTTCGCACTTCATTCCTTTTTGCACTTCCTTTATAACTAATATTTTTATAGCTGTAGATAATTATACTATAACTAAGTAAATATTACAATTAAATCAATATTTTTTTGGAGGTTACTGCATGGACACTTTAAACTTTGAACAAATAGGCGAAAAATTAAAGAAAATCCGCCTTTCCAAAAACTTAACACAAGAATATATCGCTAATGCTGCTGATGTGAATACAAGTCATATCAGTAATATCGAAAATAACCGTGTCAAAGTTTCTCTTTCTGTTTTAGTGCAGATATGTAATGCGTTAGATACTACTGTTGACTATATTCTTTCCGATGAATATAACGACTCATCCTCTGCCATCGAACAGGAAATTCTCCATGAGTTACACTCCTGCAATAATGAAACAAAAGAGCAGATTTTGAAAATTGTCAAAGCTTTACAGTAATTTCTCTCATTAACATTACGGCATATCGAAAACCTTGTATGAATCCTTTTTCTTTTGCAGCCTCCGTTAATGCAAATAACTCATCGCGAACCTCTTCATACGTCTTTTTCTCCAAATTCACTCTATTTTCTTTCAACAGCCTCTCCGTCTCTTCGTCAATCTCTTTCCCAATTTCCTTCAAATAATCGGTTTCAGACAGTAAGAAGCGATAAATCTCTCTTATCTTTTCAGTCTTATCTGCCGAGCTGTTCTTTTTTGATTCTTCCGGCTTTTGAAACATACTCATTCTCCTATTTCTATTTCTTTCACTTTGCATTACAATATAAACAGATTATTTTATTGCCTGACACTATAATTAAACCATCTTTATCAAACAGCATGAAGCCGCAAAAAATTTCCGATTTTTTTTGCAGCCTTTTATACCGAAGGAGGATTCAAAAATGAAAGCAGCAAACAAAAACACAATTCCCATCACTTCAGAATCCGATATTTTATGCGCTTTCAGAAATCTGACTTCTTCTTATGACGAACGCACTTTACACAAATGGATTAATTTTTTCAAAAAATGTATGTATTACGCCTCTTCCGATTATTCTAATCCTATGTTTCTTTCTTTAACTTACAATGCAGTTAAAAAGAGCGAGCAATATCCTTATGAATTTTTATATATTCATAAGTTGATGTATCAGTTTCTCTGCCTGAGAACCCCCTGCTTTTTGCAGTTTCCTCCATATACCGATCTTGCATCCGAATACGATCGCACAGCGATCAAATGGAATGTTCCCGCTCCCATTACGCCTTTTTTAATCTGCTATATCAAAGCTGCCAGTAAATTCAAAAAAAATGCCCCTGTCACTTCGTTTTTCCATGAACTTGACGAGACATTTACAGAGACAGAAAAATTTCAAAACGATCTTACCCAAACAGAATATCGGATTTTAACTGATGAAATTCTTTGCCGTAAATATTTTTGTACTACGGAAGAAATTTATAATACTTTCTCAAAAAACGATTTCCAAAAAGAGGCGCTCCGGCATTGTATTTTTCATTTAACCGAAACATTAACCGCAATTTTGCAAAACAGCCGCCTCAAAAATTATTCCGCTGCTCCGGTTGTTTCAAACGCATATATTCTGTTAAATACTTTCAGGGAAAAATTATATGAACAGACCTGTTCAGAAAATAAAAAACTAGATTTAACGACCTTATATCCACACAAAAAGCCGTGGACTATTATAGGTGAAAACGAACTGATGCAGAGCATAAAACATTCTCTGTCTTCCTTTTCTGCAAAAATATTTTCTCTTGCAGAAGAAACTTTAGATGACCATTCCATTCACCATATCTCGGCGAAAGACTACGAAACCTTTTCCAACGGATGCACTAAGATCATAAACGACATAGAACAGCAGATTGAGAAAGAAAAAGAAAAAATCACAACATTCTATCTCAATATAACAAACGCCCCCGCTGTCAGTCACGCTCTCTCTAACGGACAATTAGAACTTGATCAAGAAAACTTGAATTACAGATGTTGTCTGCTTACAGATGCCCTTACAACATTTGCCAATTCTTTTTCACAAACGATCCTGACTTTCAAAAACAACGTCAGGAAGGCTTCTCACGCCTTCCCTGAGCAATATACATCTTTAAAAACCGACAGAGACTACTTTTCGGAATTCAAGCACTCTGTCAAAACAATCGAAAAGAGGCTCTACGGGGAAATCTTTATGACAGCTTTTGAACATTCCAAGCCGTTTCTGTTTTATAACGACAGAGGATTCATAAATACTCTCACATATCCCGCTGTCCTCTTTCCGGCAGAATGTTTAAGAATAACTCATGAATTGATAGGAAAATATTTTTTATCTGAAGATTATATCCTTCAGTATTTTCATGATAAAGGGATTCGTTTTCCGATATCACTTGCTGAATTTTTATCGAGAGTTGATATTAAGTAACACACAAAAACCTTTGCACTCCTTCATAAGTTTCTTTGAAATTGATGTAAATTTAGTGTAGTGCTAATGTAGGAATCTCTATTCCATTTTCAAGAACTCTTCAATCACTTTTACAAATTCTTCAGCTCTATCATACTGTTCCTTTGCATCTTGCAGAGACACAAGAAAAAAATCCGCATAATCGGTATTGTTTCGAATTTGAAATGCCTGACTGATATATTTTGAATATTTCTTGTCAAACTTTCCTGTCTTCACATATTCTTTCTGAAAATATGCAATAACTCCGGCATGCTTTGAAAAGTCTTGTCCTTCTACCGCCAGCAATGCACGCACCGCTGTAAACATTGCATAATAGGAACGACCTATAGAATCTTTATAACTTCCAGCCTCTAATAGTATTTTCGAGGAATGCAGTCGCTCTTTTGCCATTTCCAAGCGATATACTTTTAATTCTTCTCTATTATCAGGCAACGATTTCTACCCCCTCACTTTCGATATTTCTATAATAAGGTAAATCATTTTTATACTTCTCATATTCAGCAAAAGGAATAACCGTTGGAGACACTATCGTACCATACTCTAATTCCAAGTCTGAAGAAATATCCCACACACTTTTCAAGCCTTGTTGAAGTTTTTCTCTATCTCCCTGTACAATAGCGACTATATCTATATCTGAATCCTTTTGATAATCGCCTCTAGCATAAGAACCATACAAAATAATTTTCACAACATTTGCTCCATATACCGCTTGATACGCCTGAGTCATCGCCTGCAATATTAAGTTCAATTCATTTCGTGTACACATTTCTTTCATACTCCTCTGATTATAACATATAACAGATTGTTTCGATTTTATTATAACGTAATTCCTCTAAAAACAAAAGGTACTCTCTATACATCTTTTATAACCCATCTTTTATAACTGTATGTAATCAAATTTTATCTTATTGACAAAAATTGAGGTATCGCAATTTGCTAACACCTCGCAGTCTATTTATCAAAACAAATTTCCATCCTTAATGTTAAATTTTGTTCTAAAGAACGTTCTGTTTTGACAATATCTTAGAATTATTTCCCTAACATAACTTCTCGTACAATAGCTATCTTCGATTAATGTAGTGCCATCATCACCCTTTATCTGTTTTTTGAATATTTTCTTCTGTTCCCACTCGCTCTTGATTCCCTCAACTAAATCTTCACTCATTTCAAGATGCGAGAGAATTACTGAATTTAGTTCTTTGTCTCTAATTTCTTTAATTTGAGAGAATGTGCTTAACTGTTGCAATTCTTTTTTTACTGCACTTGTGTAATTGTCTGAACTGATACATTTGCTATTTGAGCCAGTCCTTCTTATGTATAACCTCAGCAAGTTCCTCAAGAATACCTCCAAATACTCGGTTGTTTCGTGGATACCCTTTTGCAGGTTCGTATAATTTGCCGGGACAAGTGCATTTCTAAAATACCAAGCATTTTTCGCAAAAATATCATTTGTGGCAGAAAATCCGAGCGTTCTCAAATACTTGATTAAAAATACTGCCGTCGCTCTTGTATTTTCCTCACCAAAGATATGGATTTGCCATCTGTTGCTAATGGAGAAATCGGCATCTTCGCTCTTAACGGAGAAGCCTATATTAAGAAATTACAAAACGATAAAGACGGAATCTTCCTTATCTCGCTTAATGAAAAGTATGCACCTATCAAGGTTGGAGAAAACGACCGCTTAGACATATTTGGAAAAGTTCTTGGAAAATCTGATGCTTCTGCTATTACAGGACATTACCGATAAATCGCAAGTCCTTTTTATTAGACACATTATTTTTCATAATTGACAATAAGAAAATATGTCCTATTTCATCCATAAACAGTCTTCAGTTTTTTTAATCGAACAAAAAGTCTCTTGTCCTTCGGGCACATCTTTTCAAGTTCCTCCAGACTGTATCTTCTCAAATCATCTTTGCTTTTTATTCCCATTCTAAACGCATCCATGCATAGGAAGTCATCAAATCTGACTCCATGTTCCCTATCATTCAAATCTTCTACACTACGAAGTTTTATGCCTTGCTCTTCACAAATCTGATATAATTCCTGTAGTGTCGCCTGCCCCATATTACGAAACTTTATAAAATGTTCCTTTGGATATTCTCTCAATCCTTCCAATGACTCAAAACCATTTCTTCCGAGAATATTCCGTAACCTGCTCGACATTTCAATATCATCATATTCTATTTTTTCAGCGTACATAAAACTCCCTTTTGTCATTTTATTTGTTTTATAACTTATCAACCTCAGATTCATACACCGATTCAGTATGAGTATCAAATAGCACCCACTCCACCAGATCAAAACAATCCGGATTATTCTGCAAGAACCTACTTACTGTATGTACTGCAATCTTTGCTGCCAACTCAACCGGAAAACTATATACTCCCGTTGATATAGAAGGAAATGCAATAGACCTGATTCCATTATCCATTGCCAGCTTCATGGAAGTAAGTAGGGGGAGAAATGATAGCGCTTACCGTCGTCATTAGAAACTTCCTCACGATATTGGTTATAGTGAAAATACAGAAATGAGATTTGTTTGCCTTGGTTGATTGCCTGTTGATATTGTCTAACAAATAGTAGATCTGCTCATTCATCGGTTTGACACGCTTGGAAATATAGATATTCCTTTTCAGTTCTTCCGACTGATACACGCTTGTCATCTGCGACAGCTTATCTGCAAGCTCCGAGCTTTTCCTTGCCGTAATGAACTTTGAGGACTCCACCGCATCCATCAGCAGCTTCACTTCCGGCAGGGTAAACAAATGACTACTCAGGGAATAGCGGTTCTCACGGCTTCTTTCTTCTTCAATATCAATACCAATATCACAGAGCTTCGCAATGTCTCCCGGTATGGTTTTTCTGTCGCAGGAGATACCGTTTTCCTTTAAGTATGTAAGAATATCTCCGGTTGTGGCATAATGCTCGGCATCCGTGTTTTGCCATAGCTATATTAGAATATATAAAATCCTGCTTTTTGTTTCAGCCATAAGTACCTCCATGGTATGTTACCTTATTTGCTCAACACCTATCACAACCATTCTGCTGTCTTTACTGTCTCCGAAGCAGGTGGAAAGGGTTATTAGCTGCTCTTTGAACTGCGGCTCGATTCCGGTATCGTAAAGCGACCTGTCTTTAATTTCCGAAATTGCCTTTTGGTACTGCTCTTTGCTCTCAAAACAGGAAAAGCCGTACCATTCATCTGTTTTCTTCAGGCAAACCACCGCAAAGACTTGGTATATTCTCAATCCGCCTGCTGTTTCAAACTCAATGTACGGATGTTCCTCCCAGTATGCTTTATCCCTATATTGTGTAACATCAGAAAACATCGTACCGTTTTTCATATTGTGACCGTAGACAATCAAATTGTCACATTCCGGGGTAGAAGCCCCATCCAAAAACGGAATACCTGACACACTGTATTCACCCTCGAAGTTTTTACGAAGGTACTTCTGAGGTTCTTCGGGTGTAAACATAACCGGATAATTCACCGCCGTATTCGGAATACATATCCAGCCGATACAATCCCCGTTTGCTTCAAATAACGGTGTCAGATTGCGCGAGGACTGTTTCTGTTCCTGCGGTGTTTCGGTCTGTTCAACATTATCCGCCATTTCCGTTTGTTCAACTTCGGTTATAATATCCTATAATTTTTCAAACCCTTTTATATCTTGTTGGCGTTCCCGATACTCTTTTGCTATCATTCCAACAGACAAAAGCATTATAGCGACAAACAGGAGCGAGATTAACGGTAATACTTTTTTAGTTTTCATATAGACCTCCGTCAATAGTTTCTGTTTTTTACTGAACACCATATTTTACTCTTGCCTTGTCAGTTTATAAGTCCCGCTGACCGTTCCTTCTCCTCCGACCATTGTGAGGATATCGCCGTCAACGGTAAATTCATAAGTAGAATCGTGTACAGATTCATTTGAATAGTCGATCACGAGCTTATTGCCGTCAATCGTATATGTAAAGTCGTAGGATATGGAGGGAAGCACCATTGCGCCGGTTCCATTTCCGTCAAACTCATATGTCGTAGTTCCGTCAAAATCCCAAGTGCCCGCAAGCGCATCCGTTCTGCCGGAGCAGCCTTTCACGATAAGTGCAATGACAACTACTATAACAATCAATGCAGCGGCAGCACCGCCAAACAGCATACGGCGTTGTTTCTGCTTTTTCTTTTTTTTCTTATTTCTTTGAGCCATTCGTTCCGATTCACTCAAATACCGCCCTGGTTGCCGGTGTTCGCCGGAACGTGGGGATTGATAATCCTGCATAACATTTCTCCAATCTCAGACTCAGCAAAAAGGCGGTGGCGGGAACCTCCCGTCACCGCCTTTTGCTTAAAGGTCTGTAGCTGAATTATTCAGCTTGTTCTTTCTTTTTTTGCCGTAAATGACAGTTCCCAATACGCCGAAGCCGCTTACGAACAGCACCGCAAACCACAGCATCATATTGCTGTTATCTCCGGTCTGAGGAGATTTTTCGCTGCCGTTGGTGCTTCCGGGCTTTGTTGTATCATCAGGCTTGCTCGGATTGGTCGGTTTTGTAGGATCAGTAGGCTCTGTCGGTGTTCCGGTAGCCGGAATCTCTACCGCTGGACGCTGATAGCCGCAAACCTTGCATTCTTCATGCTTGGAACCCTTTTTGGTTGCAGTTGCTTCCTTATCTACCACCCACTTAAAGCTGTGTGCTGCAACATCAGCCTTATCGCCGCAGGAGCATTCTTTCCAGTGGTTAATAGAATCGGATTTCCAGTCAGAGCTGTAGTTGTGGGTATGCTCACCGCTGCCGATTGCCGGAATCGTACCGGTTTCCAGTACACGCTTGCAAACAGTGCATTCCTTATGCTTTGAGCCGTCGGTTGTAGCAGTTGCTGGGGTGTCGATGATCCATTCGCCGGCGGTATGCGCTGCTGTATCTTTCTTATCGCCACAGGAGCACTCATGCCAGTGGTTGTCGGCATCGTTCTTCCACTCGCTGCCGTAGCTGTGAGTATGCTCACCGCCGCCGGTTGCCGGGATAGTTTCGGTTGTCATCGTATAACCGCAGACGGTGCATTCCTTATGCTTTGAGCCGTCGGTTGTAGCAGTTGCTGGGGTGTCGATGATCCATTCGCCGGCGGTATGCGCTGCTGTATCTTTCTTATCGCCACAGGAGCACTCATGCCAGTGGTTGTCGGCATCGTTCTTCCACTCGCTGCCGTAGCTGTGAGTATGCTCACCGCCGCCGGTTGCCGGGATGGTTTCGGTTGCCATCGTATAACCGCAGACGGTGCATTCCTTATGCTTTGAGCCGCTTGTGGTAGCTGTTGCCGGAGTGTCGATAATCCATTCACCGGCGGTATGCGCCGCCTTGCTGCCCTCGATGATCACGCCGCAGCCGACAACGGTGCACTCTTTCCAGTGATCGGTATTATCGGACTTCCAGTCGGAAGCGCTATGACCTGTTGCCGCAAGGATTACGCTTGTCTTGTCGGTAATTTCGGATGCACCGGTTGCATCCTCAAACCACTTGTCACAGCCGTCGCAGGTGTAATATGCCGTGTTGCCTTTCTCCGTGCAAGTAGGAGCCTTTGCGGGAACGAGGGTCAGATTGTGCGTATGCGGTACTGTCTTGTCATATCCGCAGGTGTCGCAGATGTTATCGCTACCGTAATCGTGAGCCGCCTCGTCCTTCTTTTCGTGGCAACGAGAGCATTCTTTCCAATGATTGTCTGTGTCCTTGCTCCAATCGCTTGCCCATGCGTGCCCGAGCTGTGTACCTGCTGCTGTAAAGGTTTCTGTTGTGCTGATCTCTCCGCAGGAGCAGCTCTTGAAATATACTGCATCGTTGGTGCAGTCGGCAGCCGACTTGAGGGTTTCCGGCTTCTGAATTTCCTGATCGTAGGTATGGGTATGGGGAATTGTGTAGGTCGCTTTCACGCTGACTTCACTGTCAGGCATTATGAAAGTAGTGGTTTCACTGTTCGCATCTTCAAGAGTAGTGTTGCCGCTTTCTACTACCCACTTATCAAACACCTTACCGTCAGGAGCCGCATTTGCGGTCAGAGTAATGGTTGTGCCTTGCGCCGCTTTACTGATTTCGCTTCCTGCACCGATTGTCGCTTTGCCGTCCGTTACGATGATGGAATACTCTTTACTCTCCCAGATTGCATAGAAGGTAGTATCCGAGCTTACTTCATAGGTCGTGCCGGAAATAACCGAACCGTCGGCACTGGTTGACCAGCCCTTGAATTGCTTGCCTTCCGGTTCAGTAAAACCGCAGGAGGGCAGGGTGTAGCTGCCGGAAACGCCGGTGACATCTGCCATTGTGCCGCCGCCACCGTTGGCATTGAATCTGACGATATACTCGGCAGGCGCGGCTTTGGTTATCGTAATAGACAGCTCCTTCGTATCGCTGCCCGCGCTGTTGGTAGCCTTGACGGTGAAGGTGGAGGTTCCCGCTGCGGTAGGCGTGCCGCTGATCCCGCCGGTATTCTCATCCAGCTTCAGACCGTCGGGCAGAGCGCCGCCGCTGATGCTCCATGTGATGGGCGCAGTGCCGTCGGCTGCCAGGTTCTGGCTGTACGCCTCACCCACCTTGCCGTCCGGCAGGGCATCCGTGGTGATGGTCACGGTATGACTGCCCGAATCATCAAACAGTACCGTCAGCTTATCCACATCCGCCGGAACATTATCGCCCGGTGCGTAGAGCTTGCCATCGCTGCCACGCCACTTAAAGTAGCTGCCTGTATTTCCGTCCGGGCGGGTCAGACCGTCAGAGGCAGGCGCGGTAAAGCTCTCACCGTTTTTTACGATGATTTGAATATCCTCAGAGCTGTTACCCAGCTTGCCGCCGCCAAGGTCGAGGGTAATGGCTTTCAGCCCGTCAGCGCCCAGGGTTTTCGGGTTCAGGACCTCAAGGACAGGACGGAAACCGATGCCAGAGCGGGACCACGTAGCATTCCAGTTGCTCCAGTTGCGGGCGGAATTGTACCCGCGACGCGCACGGTTCACCAACAAAGAACTATCAGTATCCTGCCCCCACGAATGTACCTCACCACAGTTTTTGATATATCCATCGTCCTTGTCCAGTATCCTGTCCCATTCGTTGCTTTGGGGCGTGCCGCGTCGGGAATTGCCCGAGCCTGTACCATCACTTCCCGTGGACGGCGCACGCAGCGTATAGCTTATGCCGCCGGTGGCGTAATTTTTGCCAAAAATCAGACTTGCGTCATCCAGGTTATCCCATCCTACTGTATGTGTCACGACATAATCCGCCACAAACAGGCTGTGTGCATATTTGTTCTGCTGTGCATACTCCTCTGTGGTTGCCATCGCTGATGCGAGCTTGTAAGCATCCACTGTCCCGGCATAGGTAAAGGGAACATAGTGCAGCGACGCATCCGGCAGACTGCCGTTCGCCGTGCCGGGGATGCCCACGCCGGAGAGGTCAAACCAATAGGTGTCGCCGATCGTAAGAGTAAACTGCTCATCAAACTGCGCCGTCAGCCTGGTTACATCCGCCGAAACATTATCCCCCGGTTCGTAGAGCTTGCCGTCGCTGCCAAGCCACATAAAGTAGCTGCCTGTATTTCCATCGGGGCGGGTCAGACCATTGGAGGCAGGGGCGGTAAAGCTCCCGCCGTTTTTCACAATGATCTGGATATCCTCCGAGCTGCCGCCCAGTTTACCGCCGCCAAGGTCAAGGGTAACGACTTTCAGCCTGTCAGAACCCATCGTATCAGGGTTCAGGACTTCAAGGACAGGGCGAAAACCGAGGCCCGAGTGGGAGGTCATAGCATTGTAGCTGTTCCAGTAGCGGGCCGAACCGTACCCGCGAAGTGCTCTGCCCTCCTTCGTATTACTCGCAGTATCCTGCCCCCACGAATATATTGCGCTCCAGTTTTTGATATATCCGCTGTTCTTGTCCAGTATCCTGTCCCATTCGTTGCTTTGGGGCGTGCAGCGTTGGGAATTACCCGAGCCTGTACCATCGCTTCCCACGGACGGCGTACGCAGCGTATAGTCCACGCCACCGGCAGCGTAGCCTTTGCCGAAAATCAGACTCGCATTGTTCAAGGTATTCCAACTTGCCTTATGCGTTACGGCATAGTCTGCCACGAACAGGCTATGGACATATTCGTTCTTCTGTGCATACTCCTCGGTGGTTGCCATCTCTGATGTGAGCTTGTAGGCGTCCACTGTCCCGGCGTAGGTAAAGGGAACATAGTGCATTGTACTGTCCGGCAGTGCGTCATTCACCGTGCCGGGAATGCCCGCACCGGAGAGGTCAAAGTAATAGACGCCGCCGGGCTTGAGGGAAAACTGTTCTGATAAAGCAAACTGCGCCGTGAGCTTGGTAACGTCCGCCGGAACGTTGTCGCCGGGGGCGTAGAGCTTACCGTTGCTTCCGAGCCACATAAAGTAGCTGCCTGTATTTCCGTCCGGGCGGGTCAAACCGCCGGACGCAGGCGCGGTAAACTCGCTGCCGGTTTTCACAATGATTTGAATATCCTCGGAGCTATTCCCCAATTTACCGCCGCCAAGGTCGAGGGTAACGGCTTTCAGCCCGTCAGAGCTCAGTGTGTCCGGGTCCAGGACTTCAAGGACAGGGCGGAAACCGAGGCTCGGGTAGGAGTTCGAAGCACGGTTGTGGAGCCAGCGGCGGGCCGAATAGTACCCGCGAACCGCACGGCGCGACGCAATATCTCTCGAAGTATCCTGTCCCCACGAAGACATCCCGCTCCAGTTTTTGATATATCCGTTGTTCTTGTCCAGTATCCTGTCCCATTCGTTGCTTTGGGGCGTGCCACGTTGGGAATTGCCCGAACCTGTACCAGTGCTTCCCTCAGACGGCGCGCGCAGGGTATAGTCCACACCGCCGGCGGCGTAACCTTTGCCGAAAATCAGACTCGCATTGTTCAAGGTATTCCAACTTGCCGTATGCGTTACGGCATAGTCTGCCACGAACAGGCTGTGGGTATATTCGTTCTGCTGTGCATACTCCTCGGTGGTTGCCATCTCCGATGTGAGCTTATAGGCATCCACTGTCCCGGCATAGGTAAAGGGAACATAATGCATTGTTTTGTCCGGTAAATCATCGTTTATTGTGCCTGGAATGTTCTCACCGGAGAGGTCAAAGTAATAGGTGCCGCCAGGAGTGAGGGCAAACTGCTCGGTGGCTGCCTCCTCCACCGTCAACGCTACCGTCTGAAATTGGCTGGCGTAGTCAGTCTGGTAATCACCGTTATACTGCTCGGAGAACACATGGAGTTTATAATTTCCGCTGGCAAGGTCATGCGGCAGTGTAAAGCTGAGCTGTCTGTCTGCGGCAGTGGGCTTCATGATCCTTCCATAATAGGTCGCACCGTTTTTACCCTCGATAATCGCAGAAATATATTCATTCTGCCCCGTTCTCGGCCCGGAAAAGTTCAGCGTAACCGTGCCGCCGGGTTTTCCTGCTGCGGTAGTTTCCGTTACCCTAAAAGTACGGGTATCGTCCAAAAGTGTCAATTTCCATTCGTCCCCGCTGTATTCCGGGATTTTGAACATTCCGTCAGCAGTACCTTTGCCGCCAACGGCTGCAGAAACGAGGAGGACAGAGTCCGGCTTCAGGTTGAAGGCAGGGCGGGCGGCGTTGGTTTGGCCTACCCATTCACCGATCACAGCGCCCTTTTCATTGACCGTCCCCGCAGAATCAGGGTTCATTCTCCTAGGAGAACGGAGCCACCATACGTATGCACTATCGCCATAATTGGCGATACGCGCATTGTCATCGGTAAATCCGTAGGCTGCATTTTCCGCTTCCTCTGCCGAGAGAAAAAACACCTTGTCCCCATCCAGGATGTTGTCAGAAGCGTCATAGTACATACCATATAGAGCATCACTTTTGCTGGTTGCCAAAACAGCTTTTTGCTCCGTAATGCTGAGACTTCTGCTGTAAAAGTCATTACACCAGTCCTGCCCACGGCTGCCCTTCCAGTCGTTGAAATATGGGGTCGTATAATCAAATTCTACGCCGCCATATTCCCCTGTCCCAAGCAGCACCTCGGAGAGGAGGAAAAATCCATCCCCCCTCTGGGCATTGGCCATATTTGTTTTTGTATCCAGCACACGCCATTTGACGGTGCTGTTATTCCATGTGCCAAAATGAATATAGTCATAGCTGCTGTTTGTACTGTCATAACCGCTGATCCCACTTGTGCCAATCTGTATGGCTTTTTTTACACTGTCATTATCGGCAAAGGCGGTTGTGGGCAAAAGACCCAATACCATGCAGCATATCACCAGGATGCTGAGTATTCGTTTCTTCATTGGCTTGTCTCCTCCTGTTCGTATCGGTTCGGCTTGTCCGCCCCGTCTTTTTTCTGGTTTTCTCTGATTCTGAGCCGGAAACACAGGACTGTAATTACCACCGCTGCCGCAAAGGAAACGATGGCCACCAGCACATAGCCGCCCGCGTCCTCCCGAAGAAGCATCGTGCCGAACACTCCCCTTGTGGCAGTCTGTCCCTTCCCGATGATCATGCCCGCCGCCTGCATCAGCACTGTACACAGCAGCATACACGCGGTGCTCAATCTATATATGCCCCGCCGCTGCCTCCGGCGGGTGTTTTCCAACACCCGCTGTTTGACGAGTGCGACCCGTTTTGCGGTATCGTACATATCCTTTGACCCCCTTCCCGGTTTGTCTGAAACTGTAATAAAAACCCTTTCACTTATATAGGTACAAAAAATCGAAAAAACTCTCACCAAAAACGAAAAATTTTTTAAAAAAATTTGAGAGCCGCCAAAAAGCAGCTCTCAAATAGAGGATGTTCAGTTATTTTCTCTGCGATAATCGGAAAGCAGACAATCTTACCGCCGCCACCAGCAGCACCGGCATGGCGTAGGCGATGTACTGCACCGTACCGCCGTAGGCAATCAGCAGATTGTAGGTGGCGTGGAATGTTATCGCCGCACACAGCAGACCGCAAGTGCCGGCCACCTTCAGCCACGTCCGCTGCCATGTGTATGCAAGACCGCCGCCTACGATCAGTCCGCAGAGGACATGCATGGCTCCCGTGCCGAAGCCCCGGAAGAAAATAAAGGAAAAGCGGTCCGCTCCGTTTTGGATGAGATAGCAGACGTTTTCAAAGGTGGCAAAGGCTAGGGCAACCATGATGGCGGCAGCCTTGATTTTATTCCCCTCAGGCTCGAACACCAAAAGATAGAACACCAGCGGCAGCAGCTTCATCATTTCCTCCACCACCGGCGCAATCTCCGCCGTGGCGGCAAGGGCGTCCGCCCGGCATACCGCCGCAAGAAAGGTGTTAATATAGGCCGAAAGCAGGCACACCCCCATCCCGACAATGCAAAACAGGAAAAAGCGAAGCTGCCGCCTGCCCATGCACAGAGCGGCTACCAGCAGGGGAGAGACTATGCAGAGAAAGATGTTTTCGATGTAGGTCACGCTTCCACCGCCTTTCTCGTGGCGGGCAGCAGCCCCAGAATCGCAAGCGTCAGCATCATATCGCACCAAAAGGTAGGGCTTGCCGGTGAGGTATCCGGCCAGAAGCAGCCCACAGTCCAAAGCAGATACTCCGCAAATACAAAGCACAGCACGCCGCTATGGAAATACCGCATATTCTGCACCGTGCCCATCTGCGTTTTCGCATAGGCAAGCCCTCGAATGGCGCAGTAAGAGAGCCATATCATCATACCGCACCAGATTAGGTTGGAGAGAATGTCCCCGAAGGTGCAGTAAAACACCAGCAGCGGCACGCCAAACGCAGGCGCAAGCCATGCAGAGCGGCTACGGAAGCTGCGCTCGTCCTGAGTGGCGAGAGTTTCTTGCAAAATGTGCAGGAAGATGAGGCTCGCCACCCAGCCGAACTCCGATACATAAAAAACGTGCGGCGTGGTATTGAACAGCAGCAGATACAGCGTCCAGTAGAATGCGCCGAGGGCAAAGCAACCGTAGAAACACAGCAGAAGAAAATCCGCCTGCCTGCGGCTTTTCCAGTAGAAGATACCCGAAAGCAGCGCACCGACGAATGTGACCAGCAGTTGCAGCAGGTTTTCAATCAGCTCCATGCACATCCTCGCTTTCCTCATCCTGTCTGTCCTCTCGGTTCATCTGCCGCAGCAGGAAGCACAGAACGGTCACGCACACGCCGAGTAAAAACGCCAGAAGCCCGATGACGATGTATCCCAAAGCCGCACCGTCGTGAAAGATGCTTGCCGCCGTTTCAAAGCACACATAATCCCCAGTCCGGATGCTTGCAGCAATGCCGGGCATGGCGAGGGACGCACCGATGAGCAGCACAAGGCACGCCGCCACGGCAGAAACCATGGTAATTGTATTACGACGCAGCCGTTTCTCCCGCTCAATTTTGGCGATGCGCCGCTTTGTCTCCGCAACACGCTCTTCATAGCTCCGCATTAGTGATTCCCTCCAGTTCTAATAGCCTTCGCAGGCTCTTTTTTCCGCGATACACCATGTTGGTGATCTGCTTTACCGTTTTTCCCGTGACCTCCGCTGCCTGTGCGTAACTCATATCCTCAAAATAGGTGAGATACAGCACCTCCCGATAGTCCGGGTTCATTTCGTCCATGCAGAAGTGCAGAACGCGGTTTCGCTCCTCCGTCCGAATGACCTCCTCCGCCAGCAGCCGTCCGTCCGGCTCGCCGGTCAGCGTATCGAGGCTGAACAGGGGCTTCCGTTTGCTCTTATGGCGCAGCGCCATGTGCCGCGCCGCCTTATAGAGATACGCCTTGAAGCCGCCGTCCCGTATCTTCGGCTTTTTGGTGAACAGATAGGCGAAAACGTCCAGCATCAGCTCCTCCGCCTCGTGAACGTCGTGCAGATAGCCGTCGATATACAGGGTCAGGGGGTCGCCGTATTTTTTCATCAGGGCATTGAGCCCTTCGTCGTCGCCGTTCAGATATTGGCGGTACAAGCTCTCGTCGCAGGCCATAGCGTTCACCTCCTTTTTGCGGATGCTTCCCATGCAGAGGGGTATCCGTCAGGTGCTTGTCCTGCCGGAATCGCGGTGCTGTCCTTGAAAGCGCGGGTCGGACGGTTTCTCCGCATTTTCCGGGATCGCCCATGAACGCCCGAACCGGGACGCGCCGGGGATCCGCCCTTCGGCGCAGTATTGGTTGACCCGCCGCTCTGACACGCCCCAACGGTAAGACGCCTCCCGAATGGAGATATAGCCCTTGATCCCGTTCATACCGCACCTCCGCATGGATAATACTCAACACGATACATTATATACGAATATCCGAATAAAAGCAAGCCCACACGGACGTTGGGACGCAGAATCTCTCCCACGTCCTCATATCTATCTGGCTTTATCTTCTCTTACCTTTGATACTTCCTTATGTGACGCTTCCTGCTTCACCTCATCCGCACCTCTAGCCTCAAATGCATCTGCATTATACTGATACTCCTGTGGTTCAGCGACCATCGGCGAATTTACAATCTCTGCTTCTACTCGCTCAGCTTCTGCCCTCTCCGGCTCTGTCTGTTTCAGATTCTTCGTATTCTCTATACGCTTTTCCTTATCTATCTGCACATTCATCGCCAGATTATCCAGCTTATCAATCGAAGCGTCCAGATGCAGCTCCATTAACACAAACATCTTTTTCACTACTTTCATAGGTGCAAGTACTGCCTTTGTAATGAAATGTTTTAATTCTCTCTCAAGCTTCTCTTCTGGAGATACAAACCTGCGTTTCTTATGCTTATCTCTTTTTTCAACTGTTCCCACCAGAGCTCTCCTCCCTTCCAAGGAGTGATTGCTCTCTTATCTGTTCCATTGTCCTGTCCGACTCTCCTGCCGTCCTAGCTAACGAATACAATACGATAAGAACAATAATTATTAATGCTATGCTAAATCCCATCACCACTTTATCCTCCTTCAAATTAGTTGCCATATAGACAGAATTTGAATTTGGAAGTGATATAGTCTACATGGCTATGCTTAACGCTAAGCATGTAGGTACACGCCAGTCTTCTAGACTCCTATATCGCCCCGTGTACAAAGAGGTGTTCTCACCTCCGGGAGTTACAGACGAGCCACAAAATGTGTTTCACGACGCCCTTCTGAATTATCAGAAGCACTATCTCCTCTTTTAGCCTTTTGAGGATAAGGACGAACTTCTCGCCCTCTGTGGTTAATTATCCTTACGCAACATGCCGATTCCTTTTACCAGATTTCCATCCAGCTTCTCGCCCTTCATCTTTCGATCCATCAGACTACTAATATGATAGCTGTGACTTTCATCCTCCAGGTACATGCCCCGTAATTTTACTACCTACAGAAATTCTGTAGTGCAAACTACTTTGCAAATCTGTAACTGATTATTCAATTGTTATGTCCAATCTCTCTTGGACAATTGATATTCTACAATGCACTTTAATTTTACGGAAGTGACACCACTGGTGTATTTTTACGAATTTTCACCAGTTTTTGGTGTATTTGTCATTTCCTTTAATTTGTTCCATGTATGCTTAGGCAGTTCTCTTGCCGGCTCTCTGAATCGTTCAAGATATTTTTCAAATAATTCCGTATTGATTAATGCTGAATTACCGACTTTATAGACTGCTCCTGCCTCTCTCGCAATTACTATGATTCTCGATTTACTTATCCCATAAATAATCGCTCCTTCCTCTGCATTGACAAATTTTTTCATAAAATCCTTTGTATCTGAATAGCACTTATATGAGTAACTCATTCATCAGTCTCCTTTCACATTTGGCAATGGATGTTTCATTTCTGTTGGCGGTTCTCTGAATTGCTCCATATAATCATCAAAAATTTCCAAATTTATTAATATAGTATTTCCCTTAGCTGTTCCAATCTTATATACAGCACCCGCTGCTCTAGCCATTTCAATAAATCTATGATGCCCTATGCTATATGTCATTGAAGCTTCCCCAATTCTTACAAACTTCTTTTCTACGATTTTGTTTGAACTAGGCACTCTTGCAAAATGTTTCATAAATTTCATCAACCTTTCCTTATGTACTAATATAATCTTTGCAAGCTGATATCTTGCTCCAGCAGCTAATGCTATATCCATTGCCTCATCTCGTGTTACATCTAATAAAGCCATTACTTCATCAATACGAATAAATCTTGGTTTTACAGTTTCTTTTCTATAGGCACTAACTGAACCACTCAATGTATTTACCATAACATTACCTACTTATAAAACTCAGAATCTGTAATATGAAAAGTTTCAAGATACTTATCCAATATTTCTGTATTAACAAGTACAAGCTGACCAATCTTATAACAAGCCTTAGCATCCTTAGCCACTTCTTGAAATTTTGTCATTCCCATACTGTACATCTTTGCACCATCTGAATATCTTACAAACTTTTTTACATCCTCATATCTATCTTTCTTCTTTGATTCATCCATTGCTGTGCTCCTTTCACTTTGACTTCATAACAAATGACGTATTTTCTCCATAACGCAAAAAAGAGGACATCTTCTAAATTTCTTTAGAAAATGTCCTCTTAGCAGTTCATATTCGATTGAATCTTATTCTTTTCAGATTGTGTACTCTTTCATACTGATGTAAATGACTATGCCAAAATACGTCTTTTAATGCGTCCTTTGACGTACTCAAATGCCTCAAACCCGCATAAACACTAGGTTTATTTATCCAAGCTCTTCATTGTCGGGAAAAGCAGTACGTCTCTGATAGCGGCGCTGTCTGTTAAAAGCATACACATTCTGTCAATACCGAATCCGATACCTCCTGTCGGCGGCATACCGATCTCAAGCGCATTCAGGAAATCTTCATCTGTTGTATTTGCCTCTTCGTCACCTTGTGCCAAAAGTTCTTCCTGAGCTTTGAAACGTTCTCTCTGATCGATCGGGTCATTCAGCTCTGAATATGCATTCGCCATTTCCCATCCGTTCATAAAGAACTCGAAGCGCTCTGTATATTCCGGATTCTCCGGTTTCTTTTTCGTAAGCGGTGAAATCTCGATCGGATGATCCATTACGAACGTCGGCTGAATCAAATGTTCTTCTGCAAACTCTTCAAAGAACAATGACAAGATATCACCTTTCTTATGATGCTCTTCATATTCTACATGATGCTCGTCTGCAAGCTTGCGAGCCTCTTCCAAAGTCTTAACTTCATTCCAGTCAACGCCTGCATATTTCTTCACGGCATCTACCATTGTAATACGTTCAAACGGTTTTCCGAGATCCATCTCAACGCCATTGTAAACGATCTTCGTTGTGCCGAGAACTTCCTGTGCCACATGGCGGTAAAGATTTTCTGTAAGATCCATCATTCCGTTATAATCTGTATATGCCTGATAAAGCTCCATCAATGTAAATTCCGGATTATGTCTCGTATCAAGTCCTTCGTTTCTGAATACACGACCGATCTCGTACACTCTTTCAAGACCTCCGACGATCAGACGTTTCAGATAAAGTTCAAGAGAAATTCTCAGTTTCAAGTCTTCATTTAAAGCATTGAAATGTGTCTCAAACGGTCTTGCCGCAGCTCCCCCGGCATTTGCAACAAGCATCGGAGTCTCCACTTCCATAAATCCTTCGCCGTCCAAATATCTGCGGATCGCGCTGATGATCTTAGAACGTTTGATAAATGTATCTTTCGCTTCCGGATTCATGATAAGATCCACATATCTCTGACGATAACGCATATCTGTATTCGTCAGTCCATGGAACTTCTCCGGAAGAATCTGAAGACTCTTGGAAAGAAGTGTTACATGAGATGCATGAATGGAAATCTCTCCTGTTTTTGTCTTGAATACCTCTCCTTCGATTCCGATCACATCACCGACATCAAGTTTCTTAAATTCTTTATAATTTTCCTCACCGATGCTGTCTCTTGCTACATAAGACTGAATATTTCCTTTTAAATCCTGAACATTACAAAAAGATGCTTTTCCCATTACTCGCTTTGACATCATACGTCCTGCGATGGAAACCTGCTTTCCTTCAAGCTCCTCGTAATTTTCTTTTACTTCTACACTGTGATGTGTCTGATCATATTTTGTAATCACGAACGGATCTTTTCCGCTTCCTTGCAGCTCTGCAAGTTTCTCACGGCGTACCTTTCTCAACTGATTCAGATCCTGTTCCTGTACATTCTTCTGCTCCTGTGCCACTTTCTTATCTCCTTTCCCGGATAACTTTTCTCTGTTTTGCTTTATCTCTTATTATTCCGTTACGCTTTTTTCTCTTTATCTGCCTTTTTCGCCTCTTTAAAACATTCCCATACATGCGAATTCAGACCTCTTAAAAAGAGGTCTGTTTATAATCATCTGTTTACATTGAACGGCTGATCTCAAGCACTTTGTACTTGATTTCTCCCGCCTGTGTTTCTACGCTTACCGTATCTCCCACTTTTTTTCCGATCAATGCCTGACCAACCGGAGACTCGTTTGAAATCTTTCCTACCAAGCTGTTTGCCTCTGTTGATCCCACAATTTTAAATTCCATCTCTTCATCGAATGTTATGTCAAATACCTTTACCGTACATCCGACATTGATCTTATCAAAGTCAACTTCATCTTCAACAACCACTTCTGCGTTTTTCAGAATGCCTTCAAGTTCTTCGATACGCGCTTCGATATCTCTTTGTTCATCTTTTGCCGCATCATACTCTGCATTCTCGGAAAGATCTCCCTGCTCTCTTGCCTCTTTGATCTTAGCTGCAACTTCTTTCCGTTTGACAACTTTAAGAGTTTCAAGTTCATCTTCAAGTGCCTTTAATCCGGCATAAGTAAGTAATCTTTTCTTTGCCTCCGCCATTGATAACGCTCCTTTTCTGTCATTCTTTTTCACTGTTTTTTGTCTATTCCCGACAGGAAAACTTGTCCCTGCACGCTGTCTCTTTTAGTTTATTTCACAATTTCAATATTATAACCATCAACCCCATTAATGTCAAGGTTTTTGGCGTAAACAAGACAGCTTTTACATGATATTGCGCAGAAAATATAGCGCTTATTAACAATACAGCGTTATGCCGGAATTACCGTAAGTTCCCAAAGACACATTCTTGGATTACAGGCGGCTTTCCAAGGTCTTGATCCTTCTGTCTTTCGTTCATTGCCGCTCCAATGCAAACAGGGCCGCCACTAAGTGGCAGCCCTGCATTTTTCCGTACTATTTACGGATAAGGCTTATTTTCTTTTGTTTCTTTTGAAGATTGTCAGAGCCGCTCCGCCTGCAACCGCACCTGCAAGAACTACAAGTCCGATCAGCAGCGTTACGTTAAAGTTATCTCCTGTCTGAACCGCTCCGCCTTTGTCCGGTTTCTCTGTATTCGGTTTCTTATCCTCTGACGGATCTGCTTTCACCGATACAGCTACGTCTGCCGACTGTCCGCCGTATGTTACTGTTACTTTCTTCGTATCCGCTGTCAGTTTTGTATTAAGACTCGGATTAAAGGAGAAATCTTTTGCCGTCTCCGGTCCGTATGCAACAACTTTTGTTGTTCCGTCTGACATCGTTACTGTAAGACTCATTCCCGTCGGATCGAATGTCTCTCCTGCTTTGTATTCTGTCTTAGCCGGATTTGCTTTAATTTCAACTTTTTCTACCGTTGGTTTTTCCGGCTCTACCGGTGTGTCAGCTTTCACTTCAATACCGATTTCTGCCGTCTTGCCTGCATATGTTACATCAACTTTGTTCATACCTTCTGTAAGTGCTGTATCAAGTGTTGGGTTAAATACAAAATCTTTTGCTGTTTCGTCTCCGTATGCAACTTCTTTTGTTGTCTTGTCTGACATCGTTACTGTAAGAACAAGTCCGCTCGGATCGAATGTCTCTCCTGCTTTATAAGTTGTCTTAGCTGGCACTTTCTTAACGGCAATTTTGTCTACCGTCGGTTTTTCCGGCTCTACCGGTGTGTCAGCTTTCACTTCAATACCGATTTCTGCCGTCTTGCCTGCATATGTTACTGTTACTTTCTCATCACTTGTTTTCAGTGCTGTGTCAAGGCTTGGGCTGAATGTGAAGTCTGCTTTTGTTGCATCGCCGTAAGCTACTTCTTTATCTTCGCCTTTGTCATATTTCACTGTAAGCACAAGTCCTGTCGGATCGAATTTATCGCCTTCTGTATATTTTGTCTTCGGTAATGTCTTAACTTCAATTCCTGTTACTTTCGGCTCTTCCTCTTTTGGATTAACCTGAATGATAATGTCTGCTGTTTTACCTTTATATGTAACAGTTACCTTCGTATTATTTGTAGTAAGCGCTGTATTCAATGCCGGATCAAATGTGAACTGTCCTGCTGTTTCAGCGTTATATTCTGCTACATCTTTCACTTCACCATTATCATATTTAACTCCGACTTTAAGTCCTGTCGGATCGAATTTTTCACCTTCTGTATAAGTTGTCTTCGTCGGCTGATTCTGGATTACAAGTTCTGTCGGCTTTGGCTCCGGTACTACCGGTTCGTCCTCTGCTAATTTCACACGAATCTCAGCCGCGCTCATAAACTTGTTCTCCTGACCTCCGTCACCATAAGTTTCAACACCTGTAAAGCGGATAAACTTCGCCTCAACCGGCTGTACAAACTGAGCGATTTTCCAATCTGTTCCGTTTGCCCACTCTTGTGTTGAAGGAGTAATCTCTACCTTTGTCCATGAATCATCAGCACCTGTCATGCTTACTTCTACAGTATATGTCTTCACACGACCGTTCTGATCTCCTCCTGTAAGATTACCACCCTTCGGCAAATAACGGATTGCATCAATCTTCTGTGCCTCTGCAAGTTCCATAGTTACATAAAGGTTTTCGTTTGTTGTTGACGGATTCCAACTTGAATGCCAGAACGTATCATTCTTTTTATCAAATGCTTTGTCAATATCAGTTCCGTTATTAGGCTGAGTGCTTCCCGCCGACGGAGTGATAACTCCTGTGTAATCCTTGCTGTCATCTGCCGGATCTGCCACGCCGAGGTTGATCACAAATGTATTCTGTGTTTTATGATCTTCTGATTCGATCAATATTTTTACAGCATTATTCTTTGCCGGAAGTATTGTTACAGCCGCATTGTCTTTTCCTACTGCTGCGATTTCTTTCACTTCTTTTGCCGAAACATTCCATGATCCTGCTGTAAGCGCTTCTGCCGGAGCCGCTTTACCATCTACAGTCAGGCTCTGCAGTTCCGCTGTTGTGTTTGTTGCAAAATCTGCGGTTTCTGCTTTATACAATTCCGCCTCAGCAATCGCTGTACATGTAAATCCTGCCGGTTTACCGGTTGCATTAGAATTCACCACACGAATCTTAACAAACACACCGCTTGTCGGCGCAAAATCATATTTATACTCTTTTACTCCGTTATTATCTTGTTGTGCAATAGTCTCTGTAGTATCAACTAATGTCCACGTATCTGCTGCACCTGTATCTGATACGAAAATCTGTGTTGTCTTCGCATCCGGATATGTTGCTGAGTAACTATCCTGTCTAAAGAAAATCTTGATCTGATTAAAGTTCATCTTTGTTGCATATTCAAACGTAATCTCTGCATCTTTATCATCTCTGTTTTGATTAGAATTATCATAATTACTCCAAAGCGTCGTATTTGCTCCACCGCTTGTATTGCTGGAAACTTCTCGGCTGCCGTCGCGGATTGCTTCAAGTGTATCTGAAGTAACTGTGAGGTCCTGTTTCAAAGTCAGTGCATCTTTTGCGATATTAGCACCAACTGTAACTTCCGCTTCCTGAACTCTCACAGATGCCGTAACATCCATTGATTCCCCGAACACATCAGCCGTTCCTTTTACTTGTACAATTCCGGCTGTATTATAACCGTCTTTTGGTTTTTCCCATGTCACCGGGAATGATGCCGTAAGTATTGTTCCATCTTCCATGACAGCAGGTCTTGATGTCGGAAGAATCGGTTCTACTCCAACACTTGTTGTTGTTGAATAATTTAACAACGCTGCTACTGTATCAATCATATTTACATTAACGGAAACCGTTTCTGCTTTATCGACACCTTCAACTGTAATTGTTCCTGTCACGCTGAATGTACCTGACTGATTGACCTGATCTTCTGCAACGTCCTCCCATGTTACCTTTCCTTTTGCTTCTGACTTATCATTAAGAATAACATCCAGTTCTGCCGGAAGCTGTGGACGATTACCCACTTTTACATAGTAGTTTTTGGACATCTCAACGCTGCTGATTGCTTTTTCTTCAGTTGTTCCATCTGATGATGCCTCTGTTTTAATCTGCACCGTCTGATCTTCCATTCCATCCGCTTTGACTTTCACAGTGATTGTTCCTGCCGATTTTGTGGAACGAACGATACCTACAAGCTGTCCGCTGAATGCTTTTCTATTGTCATCTCTGTAGGACTGATGATCTATAGGTCTTCCGTTATCTATACCTGCAAGCACACCATCGCCGCTCACTTCAAATGTCACCTTATTTTCCGCATTCGGCACAATATTTCCGTTTTCATCTGTAACATTCACTGTAAGATAAGAAAGATCTTCACCGTTTGCTTTAATCGTTTCTCTGTCGGCTTTTACTTGAAGTTTCGCCGCCGCTCCTGTCGTAGTTACCGATGTGCGTCCTTGGATATTTTCTGTTATTTCTTGACCGTCTTTATCCCACGCTTTTGCAGTAATTGTTCCGGCTTCATATGGAACCATCCATGTCATGTACAAATTCTCATGTTCTTTACTGCTCTTTCCTTCGCCTTCATACATCTGATATGTATATCCTGCAGTCGTCGTTTTTTGTGCAAATTCCTTTTCGCCAAGCGATCTCTTCTCACCGCCATTTGCCGGAGTGAAGAACAATTCTACTTTTTTTGCATCGCTGTATACAACTACCGGAACTTTATTTCCTTCTTTTTTGTACACAACATCTTCATTCCATGCCGGAAGAATATGCAGTGTATTCACACTGTCATTCCACTGACTCTGGTAGAAGTAATAGCTGTCCTTCGGAAGTCCTGCCGTATCAACAATTCCAAAATAAGAATTTTTCGGAAGCGGCCATGTGCCACCTTGTCCTAAACTTCCATATGGATCATTCCACGGAGTCGGTTCTCCGATATAGTCAAATCCTGTCCATACATATTCACCGGCAAGGAAATCTCTTTTAATTACTTCATACCAAGCGCTGCTTGCCGTAGCTCCCCAGCCTACTGCCGATGTATCATAAGACGTCAAATCATGATTTCCATAATTATGCTGACTATTCATGCCTTTATAAATTCCTCGGCTGTTAACTGCTGATGCCGTTTCCGAACCATATAACGGCCATTCTGAATATTTTTTGTGAATTTTGTCATACTCCGCGCCGCTTGCATAATTCATTCCATGGATTCCCGACGCTTCCTGTAAGCCATTAGCGAGAGTAATTGAGCCTTCCTCTTCGCCTTTTAGCTTATTATCTCCGGTTGTTACCGGTCGTGTAGTATCCGCCGCCTGTGCCCATTTCACAAGATTGTCCTGAGCAGTCTTATAAGCAGCACTATATCCGCCTGTTCCTTCCCACATCTCGTTACCGAGCGACCACATAATAATCGCCGGATCATTCTGTCCACGCTCGATCATTGCTGTAAGATCAAACTGCGCCCATGTCATATTGTCCGCAGCGCCCATGATTTCATTATCAGATTCAATTTCTTTATTAAACCATTTTGCATAATCGTTTGAATTGCCGTTTTTCGGAGCTACCCATCCGTCAAATGCCTCGTCGATCACTAAGATTCCATGCTTATTACATGCATCGATCAATTCGTCTGACGCCGGATTATGTGTCACACGGATAGAGTTACATCCCATCATTTTCAGGATCTCTACCTGACGCTCTGTAGAGCGGTCATTTGCAACCGAACCAAGCGCGCCCTGATCATGATGCATACATACTCCCTGAAGTTTCATCTTCTGACCATTCAGAGTGAATCCATTGTTTTTATCAAATGCAAAGTAGCGGAAACCATAATCTGTCTCGTATGTATCAACTGTAGCACCGTCCATAAGGACTTCTGTTTTCACAGTATAGAGATTTGGAGTTGTTGTACTCCAAAGCTGTACGCCTGATGCTGTAAAATCTGCAGATACGTCTTTTGACTTACCTTTTTCTACAGCAACTGCCTCTTGTGACTCAAACGTAGCAACTGCCTGCTCTGCCGTTCCGTTTTTCGGATAGATCGTATGTTTTACTTTTACAGATGCATCCCTCTCGGATTCATTTACAACAGTTGTTTTTACTTTCACCGCAACATTGTTTCCATTTACATGCTCTTTCAGATCCGGTGTCTCAATCTTTGTTCCGTTCTTATCTACATGAACTGTATCGGTTACAACAAAGTCTACGTCTCTGTAAATACCGCTTCCTGAGTAAAAACGGCTTGACGGTGTCTGGTGATCTACTTTAACGGCAATCACGTTTTCTTTTCCGAACTTCACATTATCTGTAATATCGAAAGAGAATGGTGTGTATCCATACGGATGTGTACCGAGCTTTTTACCGTTTACATAAATAGTTGCATTCATGTACACGCCGCCGAAGTCGATACTGATACGTTTGCCCTCAAGGCTCTTATCTACAGTAAAGCTTTTCCTGTACCATCCTGTACCGCCCGGAAGATATCCACTCTCTCCATCCATTGAACGGTTATATTTCTGGTCGATACTGTAATCATGCGGCAGGTTCACCTGATCCCATGAGGAGTCGTCAAATGCCGGAGTCTGCGCTCCGCTTGCGTCTCCTAAATAGAACTTCCAGTTATCGTTGAAGTTCTGCGTTCTGACCGTTCCGCTGTATTTGTTAAGGAACACCTGCTCCGGCGCTGTGTTTGTCTGCGTCGAAGTTCCCCCTTCCAGTTGAACGATCTCACCCTGTGCGTAGGCTGTTGCCGGCAACACCATGCTTCCTGCCAAAGCTGTAGCAAGAACTGCCGAACCTGCTTTCTTCCACTTGAGATTTTTCATAAACTTTTTCGCCCCTATAGTTCCGGAGCACTCCTTCGTTCTGAATTTTCACGCATATTCCATGAAACGAAATAAAGAAAAACGACCTTTTTCTCCATGTTACTATGCGTAATATATAAATTATACAAAACTTTGTTTATTTTGTATAGATTACCGTAACATTTTTGTAAGGTCGTTTTTGCTTTTTGGCATTTTTACTATTTTTATCTTGCCGCTTCACATATTAAAGGATATTTTTTGTGCAGATTTTCATAGTTCTTCCAATAACATCATCAGTTCATCTAATGTCTCTGTCTCATTTACTCTGCGCCGGAGATCTGCCGCTCCTGTCAGTCCTTTCGTGTACCAGGCTACATGTTTGCGCATCTCCCGCATTCCCGCAAATTCTCCGCGATACTGAATCTGAAGCTTTGAATGCCTGAGGATCATATTCCGTATTGCCTCTTTATCAGGTCTGGGCGGAGTTACTCCGTTTTTTTCCTTGCCGATCATTTCCGAAAAGATCCACGGGTTTCCCTGTGCGCCTCTTGCGATCATAATTCCGTCGCATCCTGTCGTTTGAACAAGTTCTTCTGCTTTTTCCGGTGTAGTGACATCGCCGTTTCCGATTACAGGAATGGAAACCGCCTCTTTCACCTGCCTGATAATGTCCCAGTCCGCCTCTCCGCTATAATACTGCTCTCTCGTCCTTCCGTGAACCGCAACCGCCGACGCTCCCGCTTCTTCCGCCGCTCTTGCGACTTCGACTGCATTTACATGCGCATCGTCGAACCCTTTTCGGATTTTTACCGTAACGGGCTTCTCTATTGCTTTAACGATCGCGTTTACAATCTCATAAACAAGAGAGGGGTTTTTCATCAAAGCAGACCCCTCCCCGTTTTTTACAACTTTCGGTACCGGACACCCCATATTGATATCGAGAATCGCAAAAGGACGTTCTTCAATTCTTTTCGCCATCTCGCTCATAATCTTCGGATCAGAACCAAACAACTGCAAAGATACCGGCTGCTCTTCTGGATGTATTTCCATGAGTTTCTCTGTATTTTTATTTTGATACAAAATTGCTTTTGCACTAACCATTTCCATCCCTAAAAGACCCGCTCCCTGTTCCTTGCACAGCAAACGAAAAGGCAGGTCTGTCACCCCTGCCATAGGTCCTAATAGGTATCGGTTTTCCAATTCTACATTTCCTATTTTCAGCTTCTTCATCTTTTTTTCTGCACTTTCTCATGAATCATTCGCAAGCCGTTCAGTGTAAGCTGTGGATCATACAGATCTATGCATTCTGTTTCATCGGCGATAATTTTACCCAGCCCGCCTGTGGCAATCACATAGGCATTTTTATATCCCGACTCTTCTTTCATTTTTTTTACTATATATTCCGTCTGTCCGATCGCTCCGTATACAAGTCCTGCCTGCATTCCGCTAATCGTCTCCGATGCAAGCACGGATTCCGGTCTTCGGATCTGAATCGCCGGAAGCATCGCCGCTCCGTCCCACAGAGAACGTCCTGCCGTTTCAATGCCCGGGGCGATCACACATGCTTCAAGCGTACATTCAGGACCTATCAAATCATACGTCGTAGCCGTTCCGAAATCAACCACGATCGCAGGTCCTCCTGCAATAGCATACCCCGCTGCCGCATTGACGATTCTGTCCGGTCCTGTCCGCGTCGGATTTTCAGTCACAACACGAACTCCTGTATCTGTCTGAGAAGATACGATCATCGGTTCCGTTCCTAAATATTTGATAATACCGCTTGTAAAAGAGTGCATAATGTCGGGGACAACCGACGCAACGATCACCGAATCGATCTGCTTTGAGTCGATTCCTCTGTGCTCCAGTATTCCGCATATGGTGAATCCGTATTCGTCTGATGTCCTCGCCCGTTTTGTCGTCATACGGAACATACCGAGCAGGAACTCTTCCTCGAACACACCCATTGTAATATTTGTATTTCCTATATCAATCGTAAGAAGCATTGTCTTCTTCCTCCCGCTGTACCGAATCTTTTCATCGGTATTTTCCAAAAATATATTCAATATATATTTTCGATTTTATCTGATCGGCCGATCAACATTCTGCCGTCAATATTTCATAACTTTGTTCAAAGCTCTCTCCCGGCTTCACTTTATTGATATATGGTTTTTCCGAAAGTTCTTTGTCAAAGCCGACATCGTCGCACCGTCCCATCCACGGTTCAAGACAGACGAAAGGAGCGTCTTTCACAGACCAAATGCCGAAATTCGGAAATCCTTTACATTTCATGCCTACATATGGTTCTCCACCTTTGTGACAGAGCCATACTTCGTCAAACTGACCGCCGTCAAAAATCAGTGCGTCGTGTTCAAACATTTCCTCATTCAAAGCGCAGAATCCATCTTCCAGCTCCAGCTTGTACACTGTGCCGGGATCGGCTACACATTCGGAGAGATCTACCAGAATATATTCAAGTGCCTTTTTATCCGGAAATCTCAACTTATAATCCGTCTTTTTCTCATCCGCTTTTTGAAAACGGAAAGCCGGATGCCCACCGATCGTAAAATACATATCGTCGTCTCCGGTATTGTGCACTTCCCATTTCACGATCAGGCTGTTTTCTTTGAGAATATATGTAACGATCAGTTCAAAATCAAAGGGATATACTTCTTTTGTTTCTTCCCCTGATGAGAACAAAAACGCTGCCTTATCGGGCTTTGTACAGATGCATTTAAAATCGTTATCCCTTGCGAATCCGTGTCCTGACGTCGGATAAGATATTCCGTTAATCTTTACTTTATTTTTATAGGTTTTTCCTACGTTCGGGAAAAGGATCGGGGAATGTCTTTTCCAATACGTGGGATTTCCCTCCCACAGAAGTTCCGTCTCTTTCTTTTTATCATATATACGGGTAACCTCAGCCCCATGCTCTGAAATCTCAATACAGAGCCGTTCGTTTTCCATTTTCATTGCCTCTGTCTCCTTTTCCCTGAATACTTTCTTTTGCTTTTACACTGCCCGATCCACATCCGGTTCAGGCAGCGCATGTCCTGCCTTCACATATCTCATTTACCGGCATCCGGCACAGATCTTATTTACTGCTGTCTTCCTTGTTATTTGAATTACTGTCGGCATCACTGTCTGAATTTTCTACCTGAACACAATTATCCACAAGGTAATCAAGCACAGCGTCTCTTAAAATCGCAGCTTTCAGCACATCTTCTCCAACCTGTTCTACATAAGCATCCACATCGGCTCCCGCCTGCTCTGCATATTCTTTGAATTTTTCTTTGTATTCTTTTTCTGACGGCTCAAGTTTCTGCTTTTCCGCGATCAGTTTAATTGCCTCGTCAAACGCCGCTGTCTGCTGTGCGCTTTCTTTTACTTTTGAATTAAACTCATCTTCTGTCATCTGCAGATATGTCGTGATGAACTCAGACAATTCAATTCCGTATAATCCTGCCATCTGTGTATAGTAATCTGTCATCTGCTTTTTCTGTTCTTCCACAGCGTCTTTCGGATATTTTTTCACATCGATCTCTTCGAGAAGCGCTTCCTGGATCTCTGATTTTAATGTTGTCTCATTTGCTGTCTCCGCGCTGCTTTCAATCTGTTTACGGACTTCTTTGCGGTATTCGTCCGCTGTTTTTGCCGTCTTGCTGTTGCTTGCCACCCACTCGTCTGTCAATTCCGGAATGTTTTGTTTGTAAATTTCATTCAATACGATGTGGAAACGTGCAACTTTTCCTGCCACATCTGTTCCCGGATAAGAATCCGAAAACTTCACTTCTATATCGAATTCTTCTCCTGTACTGTGTCCGATGATCTGATCTTCAAATCCGGCATAACCGCCCTCTGCTCCGATAAAGCTTCCGCTTCCGAGCTCCAGATCGGATCCCGTCGCTGTTCCCCCTTCAAATGCCACATCATCGATATATCCTGTATAGTCAATGTTTACCCAATCGCCTTTTTCCGCCGCACGATCTTTGATCGGCTCTTTTTCTGCCGCCGCATTTAAGTTTGCCTGAACAGACTGCTCAACCTGCTCATCTGTCACTTCAACCTTTTCTACCTGTGCAACTTCAAGACCTTTATACTGCTTTACCGTTACATAGTCGTTTGACAATGTTTTACTTCCGCATCCTACAACGGAAAGAGCCACCATTGCCGCAAGCATCATTGATACAATTCTTTTTTTCATAATAATCTCCTTTTTTGTCCGCGTTTTATACGCGTCTTTTATTTATATTTATTTTTACTGCATGCATATTTGCCGTACGTTTTTTTTGATTTTCACGTACGAGTTCCATCTATATACGCCTGATCTTTCCTTTATCATCCTTTTACAAAAGCGGGGAAAGCAAGCGCGAAAACTGTTCTTTCGCTTTTATGACAAGTCCTCTTTCATCATATACTTTCCTTGTCACCTGCGTACACAGCGTCATATCGTTTTCAAACGCACGTTCCAATCTTTGTACTGTACGCTCGCTGTAAATCACTGCGTTCACCTCAAAATTCAACCCAAAACTCCGAAAGTCCATATTTGCCGTTCCGACACATGCGACCATGCCGTCGATACTCAATGTCTTAGCGTGAAGAAATCCGTTGTTGTACACATAGCATTTTGCTCCGGCGGCAACCATCTCTCCGATATAAGAGTAAGTCGCCCAGTAAACAAACGGATGATCCGGCTTGCACGGTATCATGATCCGCACATCAACGCCTGATTTTGCGGCGATTTTCAAAGCGTCCAAGATCGAATCGTCCGGTATAAAGTACGGCGTCTGGATATAGACATGATCCTGTGCCCTATGAATAAGTCGTAAGTAATTGTCGTGGATCATCTTCGTTTTCGAGTCCGGTCCGCTTGATATGATCTGCACCGGATCTCTTCCGTTTCTCGTATATTGCGGAATTTCAAACAATGAATCTTCTAAAAACAAGTTTTCTTTCGCCGCATAATTCCAATCGAGAACAAACCGGACTGCCAGCGACGTTACCGCCGCGCCTTCGATACACAGATGGGTATCCCGCCAATAACCGAATTTCTTATCCCGTCCGAGATACTCTCTTCCGACGTTAAATCCTCCTACAAAACCGACTCTTCCGTCAATAACAACGATTTTTCTGTGATTCCGGTAATTCACACGAAGCTGCAGCTGCCCAAGCAGCGCCGGGAAGAATTCCGCAACTTGAATTCCTTCTTTTTCGAGGCGCTCCCAGTCACGGTTTTTCATCGTTCTGCATCCCATACTGTCAAAAAGGACACGAACTTCCACGCCTTCTCTCGCTTTTTGAATAAGTACCTTCTCTACTTCCTGCCACAATTCATCGTTGCGGATAATGTAATACTGCATGTGGATATATCTCTTCGCCTGCTTCATCTCTTCTATAAGCGCACGGAACTTCTCTTTTCCGTCCGTATAAACGCGAATATCGTTATTATCTGTCAGAACCGCTTCCCCGGCTTCCAGATTATAAAGAATCAGATCTTTAAACCTTGACATCTCCGGATTCGCCATGCGAAGCCGTTTATAATAAATCGTCTCCTCCTGCCGCCGGACTGCATATTTTAGTTCACCTTCGATCTCTTTTGCTTTAAACATCCTGCTCTTGTGGAAATCCTGTCCGATGATCAAATACATAACAAATCCGAGGATCGGTATAAAATAAAGCAAAAGCAGCCATGTCCAAACAGTCTGCGGGGATCTGCGCTGAAAAAAGACGATGACCAGCGCAAGGAAAATATTGATCAGAACAATATTATCCATAATAAAATTATAGACACTCACCGCTGCGTTCCAAATCATTTCTGCCATAAATAATATAACTCCTTTTTATGTACTTTCATGTACTATAACAGTATACTCGTTCACCTACTCAAAAGTAAACCCCTTTTTACTTGCACTACACAAAAAACAATGTTACAATGATATTTGCGTAAATGCGGAAAATAACATTATACAGTAGGATTTAGGAGGAGTTGTCATGAGTACATTCACCATTGTGATGATCGTCATTCTCGTGATATTGATCGGGGTGCTCGTCGGTCTTTACATTTTCGGAAAGAAGGCCGAGAAAAAACAGGCGGAACAGCAGGAGCAGATGGCAGCGGCGGCACAAGTTGTCAGCATGCTCATCATCGATAAAAAGAAACTAAGATTAAAAGAAGCGGGACTTCCGCAGATGGTCGTAGACAATACGCCGAAGTATCTTCGCCGTACAAAAGTTCCGGTCGTAAAAGCAAAGATCGGCGCAAAGATCATGACTCTTATGTGCGAGAACAAAGTGTTTGAAGTTCTTCCGGTGAAAAAAGAAGTCAAAGCGGTTGTAAGCGGACTCTACATAACAGAGATCAAAAGCGTACGCGGCGGTTCTATCGAACAGCCTGAAAAGAAAAAAGGATTTTTCAAAAAATAATTAAAAAGCAAAAAAACAGACGTCACGAAGGAATATTCCTTTTCTGCTGCGTCTGTTTTTTGTTATTTTTCTTTCCTACCGGATATCCAGCTGCATGGAGACCCCTTTACTGTTTCGCGGCACAATGCTCATATTAATGCGACAGTCTGCCATAGGTTCGTGATTTACATCTAATTCATAAGCGACTTTAACGCCGATCTGATCTTCGTCTACGCTGATCTCCATATTTTTTGTATTTACGCCTACCAGCATCTGACCATAAGGCGTCTTATAATATGTCAGATTTTTTTTATTTTTTTCAAATACCATATGAGAGGAAGTAACTCCGCTTTTCATAATTTCAAGACAGTCCGTTCCCGTGATCTTGATCTTATTTTTAATCGTGCCTGCCATTCCTTCAAGAACTTCATCATAGAGAATATAATGTTTTCCATTCCGGCAGTAATAATTTGCCGGAGTCACAACTTCAATCCCATCTTCTCCGACTTCATATCCCCTTGCAGGATCGTCCATAATATCGATATGTTTCCCCGAAATGCTGACTAATACATCTTTTGTCATCAATCTAATACTCCTCAATATTCACTACATTCGTTGTCGGCACGTCAAACGGCATTACTGTATTTGCGAATCTGCGGAATTTTTCCGCCGCATCACTTACATAAAAGGAGTATACACTGTGCTGTGCATCTGTCCCGTCATTTGCCATTTCTTTTTCATACAAAAGCTTTTTCAGATCCATAGCCGTTTCATATGCCGGATTCACAATCTTGATCTCCTCTCCGAGATAATCGCGGATCTTAGATCTAAGAAGAGGGTAGTGGGTGCACCCCAAAATCATAGCGTCAATCTGTGTGTGCCGCATTGACTCCAAATAATATTCGATCACTTCTTCTGTAACAACATGTTCCTTAAACCCTTCTTCCACCAGCGGAACAAACAGCGGACATGCCTTTTCGATCACTTCAATATCCGGAGCCATGCTTTGGATGACTTTCGTGTACATTCCGCTCTGTACAGTCGCATCCGTTCCTATAACTCCGACTTTCTGATTCCGGGTTGTCTCTACAGCCGCTCTTGCGCCCGGGATCACAACACCCATGATAGGGATATCAAATTCATCTCTCACGGCATCCAGCGCCAAAGCGCTCGCCGTATTACAGGCAATAACGATCGCTTTTACCTGCTTTGTTTTCAAAAAGCGTATAATCTGCTCTGAAAAACGGATGATTGTATTCTGCGACTTACTTCCGTACGGAACTCTTGCCGTGTCTCCAAAGTATACGATATTTTCATTCGGAAGCTGCCGGGAAATCTCCCTCGCAACCGTAAGTCCGCCCACTCCGGAATCAAAAACTCCGACAGGCGCGGTCTTTTTGCAGTCCATTTGCATGATTCCCTCCATCGTGCAAACAGCCGGTATAAATTTATACCGGCATGTTTTTAGAAATATATGTCTGTTTTTTCTTACAGTGCAAGTGTTTTTGCCACTTCGTACTGATACTCGGATACTGTTTTTTTCATAGCCAGAGCTTCTTCGATATCATAGTCTACATACTCGCCGTTCTTATATCCTACTACACGGTTTGTTTTTCCCTGACAAAGAAGATCAACTGCCATAGATCCCATGATCGAAGCATATACTCTGTCTTTACATGTCGGGCTTCCTCCACGCTGCATATGTCCGAGAATAGTCGCTCTCGTCTCAATACCCGTCGCCGCCTCGATTCTCTTTGCCATGTTGATCGAATCGCCGATACCTTCCGCATTGATGATAATGTAATTTTTCTTACCGCGTTTTTTATTTTTCAAAATATCATCAATGATCTCCTGCTCGTCAAAGTCATGCTCTTCCGGCATAAGGATACGTTCTGCTCCATTGGCAATACCGCACCACAAAGCAAGATATCCCGCGTCACGCCCCATAACTTCGATGATGCTGCATCTTTCATGAGACGTCGAAGTATCACGTACTTTATCGATCGCTTCCATCGCCGTATTTACAGCAGTATCAAATCCGATCGTGTAATCTGTGCAGGCAATATCAAGATCGATCGTTCCCGGAATGCCGATCGTATTTACGCCGAGGTTCGCAAGTTTCTGAGCTCCGGCAAAAGAACCGTCTCCTCCGATAACTACAAGTCCGTCGATACCGTATTTTTTACAGATTGCAGCCGCTTTCTGCTGTCCTTCTTCCGTACGCATAGATTTACAACGCGCTGTCTGAAGGAACGTACCTCCGCGCTGGATCTTCTCAGACACATCGCGCGCTGAAAGATCAATGATCTCCTCCTTCAAAAGTCCGTGAAATCCTCTTCTGATACCACGCACTTTCAGTCCTCTTGAAAGCGCCGTTCTTACGACTGCACGAATAGCCGCGTTCATACCCGGCGCATCACCGCCGCTTGTAAGAACTCCGATTGTACGGATCTGATCTTCAATCTCCTCTAAGTACTTTTCTTTTTGATTCTCTGCCATGATTTTTCCACCTTTCTGCAAAGTGTCGCTATTAATAATATTTATTCATTGTAATTTTTTTAACAATAGTCGAAAATTATTCTACATTATTTAGAAGTGGTTTTCAATAGCTTTTTCAACCACTTTTACCCGACTTTCACCGAAATGGTTCATTAACCTGCTTAAAACCTGCTCATTGATCTGAATATTCCGGTTTTTCGGCAGTCGTTTCACTGCCCGTTCTTTTGCGCAATATATAATAACCTCGTCTTCGCCTTCCGAATCTGCCAGGTATCCGTAAACGATCTGTTCTTCATCAAGAAACGTCTCTTTATCCGGAAATTGAATCCACAATTCTCGTTTTGTCCTCTCAAAGGGGATCACTTTCTCACAGATCAGCTTACTTGCCTTCTCGTCTTCTTCCGAAACCCTTCCGCTGATAAACACTTTCTCGTTTATTTCAAGCCATTGACGATTTTTCTCGTAATCTCTCGGAAAAATAACAACTTCCACAGTGCCGAGCAAATCTTCCAGCGTAAGGAACGCCATCACCTGATTCGTCTTTGTGTACTTGACCGTCTTGTCAACGATCATCCCTCCGACAACCGACTTTTCTCCGTCATGCACCTTCGTTCTATTCAGCTCCTCGTCAAACTGAAAATCTGCCGTTGTAGCCGAAATCATCCGCCGCCATCTCTCCTCGTGCTCCTCAAGCGGATGACCGCTTATATAAACGCCGAGCACCTCTTTTTCAAACGCAAGCTTATTTTCTTTTGAATACTCGCCTACATCAGGCATTCTGATCTGAAAATCCGCCTTTTCTTCTTCTCCCACAAGATCAAACAAACTCATTTGACCGGACATGGAATATTTTTTCTCCTGATTCACATGATCCATGATCTGAATATAAATACTCATGAATTGTTTTCGGGTTCCGCCTAAAGTATCCAACGCCCCTGCTTTGATCAGATTTTCAATAGTTCTCTTGTTCAGTCCTTCTTTCGATGAAACACGGGTAATAAAATCTTCAAGATTTTTATATGGACCAAATGTCCTGCGTTCTTCGAGCATCGCCCTAACAACCGGTCTCCCGACACTTTTGATCGCAGACAGCCCGTATCTTATATTCCCTTCGTCAACCGAAAAATCCGCTTCTCCGTTATTAATGTCAGGAGGAAGGATCTGAATGCCCATCTGCCGGCTTGCATAAATATATTCAGCTACTTTCGACGGATTGTCTATCACCGATGTCATAAGAGCCGCCATATATTCAACAGGATAATAATATTTCAGCCACGCAGTCTGATATGCCACAACCGCATATGCGGCCGCATGCGACTTATTAAACGCATAGTTTGCAAAGTCAAGCATCTCATCATAAATCTTATTCGCAACCTGCTCGTCAATTCCATTTTTTACACATCCCGGAATACCGGAAGCCTCGTCACCGTACAGGAAAATCTGCCGTTCCCGTTTCATCTCTTCGCCTTTTTTCTTTGACATGGCGCGCCTCAAAAGATCGCTTCTTCCGAGGGAATATCCCGCAAGGTCGCGAACGATCTGCATAACCTGTTCCTGATAAACGATACAGCCGTATGTCGAATTCAGGATCGGCTCTAACTGCGGGCAGTCATATGAAATTGAAGAGGCGTCGTTTTTCCCTTTGATGTACTGCGGAATAAAATCCATCGGACCGGGGCGATATAAAGAGATTCCGGCGATCATATCTTCCAGACTGTTCGGTTTCAGCTCTTTCATAAAGCTTTTCATTCCCGCGCTTTCCAACTGGAAGATGCCGTCTGTTTTTCCGGTCCCGATATATTCAAGCACTTTTTTATCATCATAATCCAGCGTGTCCATATTTACCGAAGGATCTTTTTTTCTCGCCATAAGAACTGCATTTTGTATAACCGTCAACGTACGAAGTCCCAGAAAATCCATTTTCAAAAGTCCGAGCTGTTCCAGTGTCGTCATCGTAAACTGGGTCGTCACCGAGCCGTCCGCCGCTCTCGACAACGGCACATATTCGTCAACAGACTTCTGACTGATCACGACTCCGGCCGCATGCATAGAACTATGTCTCGGAAGTCCTTCCAGTCTTTTCGCCATCTCGATAAGATATTTTACTTCCTCATCATCTTCACACATCTTGCGCAGTTCAGGATTTACCTTCAACGCTTTTTCAATCGTCATCTTCGGCTCCTGCGGTATCATCTTCGCAATCGAATCGACAAAAGCATACGGCATATCCATCACACGCCCCACATCTCGAATCACACCTCTTGCCGCCAGCGTTCCGAATGTCACGATCTGAACCACTCTGTCTTTTCCGTATTTTCCCACAACATAATCGATCACTTCCTGTCTGCGTTCATAACAAAAGTCAACGTCGATATCGGGCATGGAAACACGTTCGGGATTCAAAAAACGCTCGAACAAAAGCTGATATCTGATCGGATCGATCGTCGTAATTCCCAGGCAGTAGGAAACAATACTTCCCGCTGCAGACCCCCGGCCCGGTCCGACTGCGATCCCATGATCTTTCGCATATTTTATAAAATCCCACACGATCAGGAAATAGTCTACATACCCCATATTTTTGATCGTGCCCAATTCATAATCAAGCCGTTCCCGAAGTTCATCCGCCCGTTCTGCATAGCGTTTCTCAAGTCCTTCGTAACACAGTTTCCGTAAGTATTCCCACGATGTATATCCGTCCGGGACGTCATATTTGGGAAGCTTTGTTACCCCGAACTCAATCTCCACTAAACAGCGGTCCGCAATCTTCTGCGTATTTTCAAGCGCCTGAAGCGCATACGGAAAAAGACTTTTCATCTCTTCTTCAGACTTGATGTAATACTGTCCGCCTTCATATCTCATCCTGTTCTCATCCGCCAGCCTTTTCCCTGTCTGGATACACAAAAGGATATCATGCGCTTTTTCGTCTTTCGCATAAGTATAATGCACATCATTCGTCGCCACAAGTTCGATCCCCGTTTCCCGGGACATTTTCAAAAGCTGTTGATTTACAAGACCCTGATCAGGCAGACCGTGATCCTGCAGTTCTAAATAAAAATGATCTTTTCCAAAGATATCTCTGTACTCCAACGCAGCTTTCTTCGCTTCGTCATATAAGCCTTTCATCAGATATCTCGACACCTCGCCTGCCAGGCAGGCGCTCAGCGCGATAATGCCGCTGTGATATTTTCTGAGAAGTTCTTTATCTACACGGGGTTTGTAATAGTATCCCTCGACAAAGCCTTTTGATACGATTTTCATAAGATTAGCATAACCTTCGTTATTTTCCGCAAGAAGTACAAGGTGATAATACCTGTCTTCTCCTCCGGTCACTTCTCTGTCAAAACGGGAATTCGGCGCGACATAAACTTCACACCCCAAGATCGGATTAATTCCCTGACTTTTCGCCTCTCTGTAAAAATCAATCACTCCGTACATTACTCCGTGATCGGTGATCGCCGCACTGTTCATCCCAAGCTCTTTCACTCTTGCAACATATTCTTTTATCTTGTTAGAACCATCCAGAAGACTGTATTCTGTATGGACATGCAAATGTGCAAAACTCATCTTTCACCTCGTAAGCCGACCCACAAAAGGTCTATCTGTTCTTGTTTACCGCAAAAATCTTTCCCACCTCGTTGTCGATCTGTATCTTTCCTTGTTTCAGAAGTCTTCCGACCGCACGTTTAAACGCCGCTTTACTCATCCCCATCTCCGACTTAATCCTCTCCGGATCCGCCTTATCTGTAAACGGAAGCATGCCGCCATTCTTTTCAATACGTCCAAACACCTTATCCGCATCCGCATCCATCTGTTCCGGTATCTTCCCGCGTATGCTCAGATCAAGCTTTCCGTCCGGCTTCACAGCCGTCACCCTCGCTTCAATGCGCTGACCGATATACATCTTCCCGTAAACTTCCCGCTTCGGGATCATCGCCGAATACTGATCGTCCACAGCGACAAACACACCGAAATCCCGACTTAATTCATACACTGTTCCGCTGACCATATCGTCTTTTTTGTACGGTGAATCAGTACGAAGAAGCTGATACACTTTCATCGTCGCACACAGTCTGCCGCTCTTATCTATATAAAGACTAACGAGACATCGATCGCCTTTTTCTACTCTTTCCGTCTGTTCTTTGAACGGAAGCAGAAGTTCTTTTTCCAATCCCCAATCCAAAAATGCTCCGATCCTTCCAACATCCGTCACTTCAAGCACAGCCGTCTTTCCGATCGTAAGCTTCGGTTCATTCGTAGTTGCTATCATACGATCTGATGAATCTTTATATAAAAACACCTCTATCGGATCTCCGACTTCTATCCCTTGCGGCACCTGCTTTTTAGGCAGAAGCACCCTCTCTTCGTCGTTGCCCAGATATACGCCGAAATCAACGATCTTCACAACAGTCAGAACTTGTTTTTCTCCCAGTTTCATACATTTTCTCCTTTATTGTTCTGAAACAAAACTTTCTATTTATTGTATCACACCCGGATCGATTGTTCCATACTCTCCGTCAAATCCGGAGTTCCATTTTATCTTCCCTTTCCGAAGTTTGTCAACCAGACATCCCGTCTGTTCCCCTGCCGTCCGGCTGATCTGTTCTACAGGTATCTTTCGCAGCACTTCAAATTCAGGGCCAAGCTGCACAAGAAGCCGCATATACTCTCGTTCTGTACGTTTCCCTTTCACAGCAGATCCATTTGCCATGGCAATCACTTCCTTAAGCGGGATCAGACTCTCAAACGGTTCTTTCCCCGCCGCAGACTTCGCCTCCTCTTCCGATCTGTCTGCCATCTCCTCGATTCTGTGAGCCACTCCTACCGTCACCGCGCGCCCGCATACAGGACATACTCCTCCATGTACTTTCGTCTCCTCAGGAGTAAAACAAACTCCGCATTTTCGATGTCCATCCAAATGATACTTTCCTTCCTGAGGGAAAAATTCAATCGTTCCGCACAAACCGTTTCCCGTCCGAATCGCCTCTGCAATGCCTCTGTAAGAAAGTTCCACATCAAAAAGAGTCGCTTCCCGACCTAAATTTCCCGGAGAATGAGCGTCCGAATTAGAAATAAGCCGATAATCATCCAATACAGATACTCTTCGGTTCATCAACGGATCTGACGAAAGTCCCGTCTCCATAGCATATACATAGGAAGTCATATCGCCGAAACACTCATCGGGCGTTTCAAATCCCGAAAACTCTCCGAATACCGAAAAATGCGGCGTCCATATATGAGCCGGAATATAAATCGAATTCCCACACTCGTCAAGCGCCAGTTCAAGAAGGTCCCGACAGTCAATCCGAAGTGTCGGCCGACCGTCCGAACAGATATTTCCAATCTGTGAAAGACGATCCGCGATCCGCTCTGCCGCCTCAAAATCCGGAAGGAGAAGTAGACTGTGCACCTTCCGGGAACGTCCTTCTTTTTTATACACCGAACTGATTTCCCCACTTATAATAAAACGCGGAATCATCTCTTTTTGTCCACGCCCGTATGCGTCGATTTTTTTCCCGTCCGCTTCATCATAAAGTCTGTATTCTTCTTTCAATATATATAATCCATCTTCCGCAGGAGCCAGCTTTTCTTTTAACTCCGCCCGCCATGCCGGATGTGTAAAATCACCTGTCCCAACAATATGAATTCCTTTTCTCCTTGCCCATAAATCAAGATATTCCAGCGTACATGTCTTGCTCGTCGCATAAGAATAGCGGGAATGGATATGAAAATCTGCAATATACATTTTATCTCCCCGATCTGATTTTGCGGTATTTTCCGCATTTTAGGTAAATAGTTCAGCCATACAGCGTCCGTCTATGAGTAAAACAGTGGCATCAGCCACGATAAGCACACAGTGCGGTTTTACGAATAGCGCGGGCTGAACTGTTACCATTTTAATTCATTTATTTTATAATCCCTTCCGCATTTGATGCCATTGTTCTCCGCCCCAAGATGAATCCGATATCCCTTCATCTTCAAAGCCCATCTTTTTGTACATCTCGACTTTTGCGTCAAGACATGTCAGGATCAACGCACATCTCCCCTGCTGCCTTTGTATCCCGGAATACCGCCGCATCAGTTCTGATGCCACTCCGATTCCCCGGTACTTCGGCAAAACTGCAAGACCGAGTATCATCACGTTATCACCTGTCGGATCATGCAAGTCTGCATTCCTGAAAAATTCATCTTTCAAACAATCCCCGTCCGTTGCCAGACCATTCAAAAAACCTGCCACTTCACCGCTTTTTCTGTCAACCGCCACAAAAAACAATTCCCGAATCTTAAGAGCCCGCTGCTTCATCATCTCTTCGGTACACGCCTCGTTAGGAGGGAAACATACTCTTTCGACAGACGCAGCCTGCACAGCTTCCTCAGAGAATATAGTTCGGAACTCGAATCTTTCTTCAAGCTTTATTTTTTCATTTATTATAATACTTTGCTCAAAATCTCTCATGTCATACACTCCTGCACTCTCTGCCGTCATATAACACAGCAGCAGATCTTCTTTTTAAATTGTAGTATACTGTCTGAGGAAATTCAAGGAAAAGAACTCTCTTCCTCCGTTCCTGTTTGCTTATTTACACCAAACATATTAAACTATACTCAAACCTGCCACTACATAATTACCGGAAGCACTAAACGACACATTTCAGTATTGTGAAAAGCCACCGTTCCAGCAAACAGCTCCTAATACCACTGTTCCACCTGACAGTCTGCCCACACCTTATAATGATCCGCTCCTTATAATAATGAGAAACAAGAGGAAACAATGATATACGAAATAAAAGACACAAACAAAATTTCACCTTTATTTGGACACTGGGAAGAAACCCTTATCTGGTCATGCCTGCAGGGAATCATGGGGAAAATATATGCAAACGACCTCACCGCCCCTACTGCGGCTATGGCCGTGATCGGGGATTTCACCTTTTTCGCAGGCGAACCATGCCCGGAACTGATCGCTTATAGACCGCCCCACTGTACTCAAAACTTTATGATCGCCGTTCCTCAAAATAAACTTTGGGAAAACATGCTCACTCAATTTTACGGTAAAAAAGCAAAAATAATTTCTCGCTACGCAACAAAAAAGGAACCTCCTATTTTCAATAAACATCATTTAGAAAAAATCGTCGCTTCCCTGCCAAAACAATATACACTTTCCATGATCGACTCGCACTTTTACAAATTATGCAAATCAGAAGCATGGAGCAAAGATCTCGTATCACAATTTTCAACTTACGAAAAATACCGCCGTCTCGGAATAGGCGTTGTAATATCCAAAGACGGGCTGATCATATCCGGTGCTTCATCCTACTCCAGATATCAAAACGGCATCGAAATCGAAATTGACACACGAAAAGAATACCGGAGAAACGGCTTTGCCTGCATATGCGCCGCAAAACTGATCTTAGAATGCTTAAAGCGGAACTTATATCCCAGTTGGGATGCACATAACAAAGCATCCGCCGCACTGGCAGAAAAATTAGGGTATCATTACAGTCACGCTTATACGGCGTTGGAAATATGGGATTATTAAGATTATTGTAGATTCGGTTTCTAATCCTGCCGGCGACGTGGAGAAAAGAGCAATGGATAATATCTAAAATTCCTGTTTGAACATCGTTCAAATGAACGTATGTCGGATGAAGAATTTCAAAATTATTGTCATTTGATTGTCACTAGACATAGAGAGCCAAGAAAGCCCGCAAAATAGGCATTTCTTGGCTCTAATATATTATTCGAATTCAATCGTCGCCGGGGGCTTCGGGCTCATATCATAGCACACGCGGTTTACGTTCTCGACCTCTGCCAGGATTCTGTTAGTGATTCTGTCGAGAATCTCCCAGTCTACGTGCTCGATGCTGGCTGTCATCGCGTCGATGGTATTGATTGCACGGATGATTACCATGTACTCAAAGCATCTTGCATGATTCTTCATTCCCACAGACTTGAAATCGGGTACTACCGTAAAATACTGCCATACTTTCTTGTCCAGTCCTGCCTTTGCGAACTCCTCGCGCAGGATAGCATCTGACTCACGGACAGCTTCCAGGCGATCTCTTGTGATAGCGCCGAGGCAGCGAACACCAAGTCCCGGACCCGGGAACGGCTGACGGTAAACCATTTCAGCAGGCAGGCCAAGCTCAATACCGCAGGCACGAACTTCGTCCTTGAAGAGCTGCTTTAACGGCTCTACCAATTCAAACTGCAAATCTTCCGGAAGTCCTCCCACATTGTGGTGAGATTTTACCATCTTTGCAGTCTTGGTTCCGCTCTCGATAATGTCCGGATAAATCGTTCCCTGTCCAAGGAAATCGATTCCTTCCAGTTTTCTCGCTTCTTCCTCGAAAACACGGATAAATTCTCCGCCGATAATCTTTCTCTTCTCTTCCGGATCAGATACATTTTCCAGCTTTCCAAGGAAACGCTCTGTAGCGTCTACATAAATCAGATTTGCATGAAGCTGGTTGCGGAATACCTCTACAACGCTTTCAGATTCATTTTTCCGCATCAGACCATGATTTACATGTACGCAGACGAGCTGCTGTCCTATCGCCTTAATCAGCATCGCTGCAACTACGGAAGAATCTACGCCGCCTGACAGCGCCAAAAGAACCTTTCTGTCTCCTACCTGTCTGCGGATCAGCTCTACCTGATCTTCAATAAAGTTCTTCATGTTCCAGTTTGCTTCTGCCTTACATTCATCAAATACGAACTTTTTCAACGTCTCCTGATCCGGCAGGCTGTCAAAACGAACGTCGCATCTGGATGCAGGATAGTCTACGGAAATTACCGGATAGCCCCATGTATAAAGCTCTGGTCTTACTTCCACTTCTTTTCCATCTACCACACGGTTTTCTCCGCCATTTAAAATAATTCCTTTTACATTGTCAAGAGCCTTTATTTCTTCCTCTGTAATATCATGAGGATGAATCTCGCTGTATACGCCAAGTTCACGAATCTCCCGGGCGAGTACCGTATTCTCTGTACTTCCCAGATCCAAAATAACAATCATATCCTGCTTCATTTGTCTCTCCTTTTAACTGGTCAGATTATTTCCAACATTTTTATTTTACTGATTTTCCTTTAGTTTCGCAAGCAATATTTCAAATATTCTCTATCATCCACTGTAGGATTACAATACATGTGTTACAACTGAATAATTAAAAAGCGGAAATACCTT
>ENA-ORTD01000335-ORTD01000335.1-human-gut-metagenome-genome-assembly--contig:-NODE-335-length-48395-cov-3.387691_pt1 | contig 48395 bp, 36 predicted proteins | sample MGYA00241907_ERZ509178 | MGnify/ENA primary metagenome ERZ509178 (study PRJEB26280, sample SAMEA2338793) | human gut metagenome | biome: human gut; feature: human-associated habitat; material: faeces...
TTAAATCTTTATTTAAAATCAAAAGAAAGAGGTACAGTCCAATGCAGAGGACAATCTAAACTGAAAAGAGTCTAATAAAGAAAAAGGAGGACAAACCACCAGGAACGTAAATTTAACATCATTAAAAAAATGATAAAAAAACAAATCGAAGAAAGAAAGAGGTATAGTCCATTGGATGAAATATCATAAAAATCCATCGTATTTAAAAAATTATTAAGTACGGTGGATTTTTTATGCTTCTGTTTATTTTTATTTCTAACTAATGTACTCGGTTACCTGATCATCTCGACCTCCTGAAATGCCTTGATAAATTGTTTCTTTCCGTAATTTGGAAATTCTACTTCTACCATCATATCGTCTTCCGATGTCACAATACCGGTTCCATATTTGAGATGTATCGCTTTTTGTTCCTGAACATTTTCTGTTTTCTCGGATTCCGTTTTTTGTTCCTGAACATTTTCTGCTTTCTGTGCTTCTGCTTTTCGGATTTCTTCTTTTGCCCTTCTCGTTAGTTCTTTAAGATTTGTCCGCTTTTCTTCATCACTTCGTATTTCTTTCCACTCAAGTAATTCCTCCGGGATCATTTTCAGATAATTACTGTAACTGCCCAATACCCCCGGTTCTCCCGGATTCGTGTAATAAGAAAGTTCCAGGTGATTTCTTGCACGCGTAATCCCTACAAAGAATAATCTCCGTTCTTCCTCTTCCTGATCAAAACTACTGCATCTGATCGGCAGCAGTCCCGGATTTACTCCGATAATGAATACCGTATCAAATTCCAGCCCCTTCGATGCATGTAATGTCATGAGTTTTACTCTGCCGCCTGCTTCTTCCTTCTCCGCAGACTCTTGCGTATCCTCTGGACTTTCTATTGTTCCGAGTGCCATCCCATTCAGGAATTCCCGGATTCCGTCTGACATATTCAGCTTCTTTTCCCTGCTATATGTACAGATCTGATTCAGAAAATCCAATACCTGCTTTGCATCTTGCTGATAATCTGCAGAGGTAGGGTGCAGTGCTTCTTTCAATCCAAGCGAATCAAATATATCTTCTCCTGACAATACTTCTTTCTCTGTATAAAACAGCATCATATTCTTATATATATCAGATTTCTCTGTCTTGTGATTCTTTATAATGTCTTCTGCTTTCTTTTTTGTGCATTTGTCTCCGAACCTTTTATCCATCAATACCTGCATTCCCGCCTGTATATCGTCCGGATGCGTCGCAAATCTTAAGACATACATAAGCCAGTTCAATACAGGAATATCTTTCCACGACTTTTTCACCGATACTTCATATGGAATATTCTGTTCTGCAAACATCTTTTCCAGGATTTCTGCCTGTTTTTGCAGCCTGTAAAATACTGCAATATCCCTGTATTCCTTCCCTTCCTGATGAAGTGTCCAGATCTTGTCTGCCAGATACATTGCTTCCTGAAACGGATCATAATGATTCCTTATCTGAATCTTCTCCCCGCATTCATTACTGCCTTGAATCTTTCCGCCAAATTGAAGGAAACGGTTTGCCGCCTCCAGAATGGATGCATTCGATCGGTAATTAACCGGAAGTGAAAGTTCTTTTGCCTGAAACCTGTTCTTTAACAGGAAAAACATATTCTGAGTTGTCCCGCGGAAACTATAGATCACCTGATTTGGATCTCCTACTGCAAAGATTTTCGTCTCCGGTCCTTTTAATGCTTCCAGAAATTCCAGCTGTGACCGGTCACTGTCCTGTACTTCATCCACAATAATCCATTCTGGCCGAGAATTTTTCCCCATTTTCAGAAGTCTTGTCCCCTCTTCCAGCAGATCGGAAAAGCTCATTTTATTCTCTTTCTTCTTTTCCTTCTGTAAAAGAGGATATAACCGAAACAGTTCATCCTTATAGCGGCTGGTTACTTTTCCGGCCTTATAATTTGGATATTCCTGCTCCAGTCTTTTTTTCAAACGGTTTTTATACTTTACTTTCAGACTATATTCTGCAATCAGACAAAGCGCCAGTTCCTGTTCCTCGTCCGGATCTATAATTTCAAACTCCGAAGTCCATTCTTCCGATGCCATGCTGCTATTTTCCACTGTATGAGCTATTTCTCCATTCTCTGCTTTTGCCTGTAACAGTGTATTTTTCAGCATCCGCATAGCAACACTGTGGAATGTTCCAAAAAACTGCACCTGTTCTTCCGTAAGTCCCGGTTCTTTTTTCTTCAGACGTTCAATAATCTCTCCTGCTGCCTTATTCGTAAATGTCAGCACCACCATCTTCTCAAGCGGAATCTTCCTTTCATAATGCAAATATAAAATTTTCGCGATCAGTACGGTCGTCTTCCCACTTCCTACATTGGCATTTACAATACATGCATCATTTTCATCTGTCACTGCTTCCATCTGATAGGAATTCAACCAATTCCATTCTTCCTTAAAATCCATTCCTGTCACCTAAAATTTATCTTCGTATCGTCGTTTTAACTTGCCTTCTGTCTTTTTCTTTCGCTCCATGTCCTCTTCTGTACGGACAACAATCTCCATATCCTGTGGACATACTGCGTGAAATTTTAATATGTTTTTGATACTTTTCGCATTCTCCGGTATCTTCAGCCAGTCCTCATAAAAGTAACTGTCCACGATCAATATCAGGTTATGCTTCTCTATTTCTACTCGTTTTGCGGTCTTCAGAAATGCGCCTCCACTCTCTCCATTCTTAATCACTGTCTCACAGAATTCGTTCCATTTCTCCGGAAGTTTAAAGAATGAATACTGTTTGCGGACACCCGGACGCTCTTCTTCTACCTGCTTTTTTACATATTCCGGGGCTTCCAGCCTTTCCTTCAGGCTTCTAAGTCCCCATAACACCATCTTCTTACTTAATGTATAGTCTCCCACACAGGCCGGACAGCCATCCTCACAGGAACATCCCTTCACCATCTGAATCGCATGGTCGATCACCTCTGGGATCAATTCATAGATTTTCTCTGAATATCCAAGACCACCTTCATACTTATCATAAATGAATAATGACACCACTTCGTGTCCTTCTGATTCTCCGCTGCCAGAATCCACATATCCCTGCACGGTCGCATTATTAGACATTCCTGTATTGATATCATCACGTTCCGTCATCGTCACCATCATCGCCGCGTTCTTTATCGCATTTTGCAGGCCTTCGAAGTGATTATTCAATACAAGTTCTCCTGCCCCATTCGGTAACAGCAGACTTCTGTATACGCGCACCACATCCTCCGGAATATCAATCCATGTACTTTCTGTATCATAATCTTTCTGAAGCGGCTGTGTCAGTGATACATACCCAAGATTCTGATGATTATGAAACTGTAATTTCTTGAACATCGAGATCACTTCGTCTACATTAATATCTCCGAAATGTATCTTCGTTCTTTCCACTGTTTTTTCCTGAAAAGTCTGAAGGATCCGGATGTCTTCGGTTCCTGCCGGGACTGTATAATAATTTCCTTCAAATGGTTTCGCCGTTGCTGTCCTGCTTACCAGATCCAGTTTCAGAACCTCATACAATGCACCGTCATGCATATAGACTGCTCCCGGATGTAATTCATGATAGGCCTGCGACTCATCCATCTCTGTAATCTCACGATTCTCATTATCCAGAATTAATTTGAATCTCGTCTTATCCATATTTCTCAGACTGTAATCCCCTGCGGGAAATGCAGGACCCGACCAGGCAAATCTCCCGGCCCTACTTTTTACTTCTTCTGCTTTCATCAGAACAGGAATGATCTCACCAAGACTCGGAAACAATGCTGCATCATCCAGACTCAGTGGAAGTTCTGCCGCTGCCGCACGGATATGTGCCAATTCAATCAGCAGATTATCCGGGTCTACGATCGCATTTTCACTTTTTCCTTCAAAAAGCCACCCCGGTTCCACTGCAATGTACTGGTCAAATGGCTGATTTTCAAGAATCAGGTAATTCACACAGGTCTGTCCGTTTCTCCCTGCACGGCCACTCTGCTGCCAGAATGATGCCCGCGTCCCAGGATATCCGACGATTACCGTCGTATCCAGGCTTCCGATATCAATTCCAAGTTCCAGTGCATTAGTCGACACCAGTCCGTTCAGTTCCCCGGACATCATCTTCCGCTCAATTTCTTTTCGTTCCAGAGGTGTGTACCCGCCTCTGTATCCGGCAATTTTTCTGCTATCTGCCTGACTTAAGAAACCTGCCGCATCCAACTTGTCTCTTGTCTCTTTCAAAATAACTTCTACCGTTCGTCTGGATTTTCCAAATGCAATAAAATGCCTCTGCTCTTTTACCAGATCCGGAAGCATATCTGCCGCGACCGTAGACGCCGCATACCTTCCATAAACCTTGTCGTTATGCCCTTTGATCTCCGGCGGCTGGATAATTCTATATTCCCTGACCGGTGATGGAGATCCATCCTTCTCAATCAGAGAAAATGCAGTGCCACATACTTTTTTTGCAAGTTCTACCGGATTGGCGATTGTCGCAGAACTGCATAAAAACTGGGGGTTTGAATGATAATACTGGCAGATTCTGTGCATCCGCCTGAAAATATTCGCAAGATGGGCACCAAATGCGCCCCTGTAACTGTGTAATTCATCGATCACAATATATCTCAGATTTGCAAAGATAAAGTCAAACCCATACTTACTGTGATTCGGAAGAAATGCAGAGTTCAACATTTCCGGATTCGTTAATATAATATTCGCACTCTTTCTGATGCGGCTGCGCTCTGCGGGCATCGTATCTCCGTCATAGACTCCTGCCTGAATCTTCCCTTCTCCGAAATATTCCAGTACCGGCTGCAATGAACGGTACTGATCACTCGCCAGCGCTTTCGTCGGATAGACGAAAATCGCCCTCGTGAGTGGATCTTCCAATATCTTCTGCAGGACAGGAAGAAGAAATGCCAGCGTTTTTCCGCTGGCAGTCGATGTCGTGATCACTGTATTCTCTCCCCGTCCGGCCTTTTCAAACATTTCCGTCTGATGCGTATAAAGAGCATTAATCCCCTGTTTTCCGAGATATTCCTTTATTTCATCATTCATAGTATCCGGAAATTCTGCATAAGAAGCCTTCCTCTCCGGCACAATGCGCATATATGCCGTCATATCTTCGATTGACATCTTTTCATCCTTCTTCATTCTTACTCCTCGTATTCAAACTTACGAATCTCACAATTCTTGATACCGAACCTTGCAAATTCATCATTCGTCATATCACAAAAATAAGACTGTATCGCTCTTGAAATCCCGTTATGTGCAACCAGAAGATATGTCTTCTGATCTGATTCTTTCTTAATATCATCGAGCAGATCATAGATTCGGTGGCAAAGCTTCAGCATCGATTCGCCGCCTTCATAAGAATTAATAAAATTAGCCTTAGCCTTCTGGAATTCCTCTCCATTTCTCGGCGTACCTTCGTATTTTCCAAAGTTTTGTTCTTTTAGGCGCATTTCTTCACGCATCGGGATCCCGGTTACCTCGGATACATGTCTGGCGGTCTCCTTTGCCCTGATCAATGGTGAATACAATATCTCATCAATCTGAATTCCCTGCTCCAGAATTGCCTGCCCCAGTTCTTCTGCCTGCTGATGGCCAAGTTCTGTCAATTCAATATCCGTTACTCCGCAAATCTTATTCTCTACATTCCAGACTGTCTGTCCGTGTCTTGCAAAATAAAAATGTCCCATTCTGTTCCCTTTCTACTCGCTTTCTCTGCACCGGACATTTACTCAGAAATATCCGGCAATTTATATTTCACATTCTATCATGAACAGATAAATCCTTCAAGCATTTATCCGAACATATGTTTTACTTATCTGTCACCTATATAAGTTCTGCCAGGACCGGCAGTTTCTTTTTATAAATTCTTCCCGAAAATGCAATATGCGGCAGCTCATAAAATGCCACATTCTCCGGACAGACCGGGCGATACAATGGATCCGCTACAATGCCTTTTACATTCTTTGATCTCTGAAGTACCTGTTCCAGTTCTTCTTCTCCACGGACTGCAATATCTCCATCCGCTAGTAATCCTTTCTTCTCCCTTATCGGACAGATTACTCTTACAGATATCTGATATTCCGTCTCGATCGCTACTGCCAGAGATTCCATGATCACCGGTTCTCCGATTAATATAATCTGGTTTTCTGAACTTTTTTCCGATTTGTTTCCTGTCAGGCTGATGCGCCTTCCCTTTTCGAGATATGCTACCTGCTTTTTTTCTTCTATTGCATTCAAAAGACTCTTCATAAATCCCCGGATCGGTGTCCCGATCACATAAGGTGTCCCGAACCTCTCCTGTAATACTTTGGCCGCCCAAAGTCCCACAGAAGATACCACCAGATTAACCTCCGCTTCCGGTGCACGTCCGAGATCTTCCAGTGTATCTCCCATAGCCCAGGTCGACAATACCTTCCATCCCGTCTCTTCTACATTTCTTTTTAAAGCATCTACATGCTCCTGCGGCCCGAAATCTAAAGGTGTTACTCCCAGAAAATTCACACTTTTTGACGTCACTTCTTTCTTTCCTTTGATACGTTTTGCAATCTCTGCAAGAGCCAGACCGGCACCATATACATAATCATGCATTCCATTTGTCGGAATCGAAAATGCCGGGATTCCGAGATCTTGTTCCAGCATCCTGGCGATTGCCGGAAAATCCGTTCCATTCATATATGGGATCGGTGATCCTGCAAGTGCGATGAATTTCGGCTTTAATTCTTCTGCAGCCAGTTCAATATCACAGATCATCTTCTCATCATTCCCCATGACAGCATCGATCTCCGTCAGCCCTGAGATGTAGATCATACTGTCCTGCTCATACCATCTTATCTCATCATGTGTATTATAAGTGGAATTACAACCAGACGGATCATGCATCACTGTCATCCCGCCCAATTCATACAGGGCAGAGCAGACACCGGATACGTCAGCTGTGTAAATCGGTATAATTCTGTAACTCTGTCTCATATGCAGCTTTCGCACCCCCATCCTTTCCGAATGATCAGATCTTCTGGATCTTTTTCTTCCTGCCAGGCTTCTGTCATCAATTCTGCCGTTCTGCGGATTCCGTCAAATCCATACAGTCCTGCACCTTCCACTAGATTGACAAAATGCCTGGTTCCTGTAAACCACGCTGCTTTCTGCCCGATTGCCAGTACATCTGATTCGTTTCTTGGCTTCATACGCATCTCCGGACGAATCGTTGGTTCATATTCCAGTTCAGGATATTGTTCCTTTAGCCACTCAAATGTGTCTTTTTCTTCCGGATTAACCGCGTCCAGATAGATTCTGGTCACAGAAAAACCATGTGTCAGTAACAGCTTTGCCAGTTCCAGCGGTCTTGGATGAAAGGTGTGATCGATCATAATGGGTACATCTCCGACCACTTTTCTGGCTTGTTCTAAAGCAGATTCACACAGTGCAATCTCTCTTTTTGTAATTCTTTCCAGTGATTTCTCCATGTGCATATCTGTATCTTCTATACCCTCAACCTCTTCCACATTTTCTCCAACCGCCTGCTCCAACGTCTTCCACTGCCTGATAATCTCATCATAATCAAAGCTTCCCGGAAGATATAACGCTTTCTTCCTAAGTCGTTCTGCCTGACATTCCAGACCATATTTTCCAGGCGGATAGCACGCTATGAATATTTTACTGTCTGCAAGCTCTTGATAGGACTTCCATGAATTACACTCTGGCAATTCTTTTACTTCTATATGCTTCCATTTTAACAAACGCCTGATATCACTGGTCTCATCCAGCGCAAAATCACTGCCAAGAATCGTCACTGCTTTCGGATTTTCTTCTCTCACCTTAAGTCCGTCATATATTGCCTTTCGAAGTTTCTGATCCGGCGTCAGCCCGTGCTTTTGCATGATTGGATCCATATAACAGCGGACGAAGAAAATATCCGGGAATCTGTCTTCCAGTTCTTCATACACCCGTTCCAGATCACATCCCAGAAAATGATGCAGACACACGGTAAATAACAGTACTGCTTTCGGATGATCTTTTCGTTTTCTTAATACATCTGTAACGCCTTCGATCGTCACATCTTCCAGATTGCCGTTCAGAAGATCCTCTTCTTCCACGATCACAAAGGAAAATCTGTCTGCCGCATTCATCTCGGCTGCTGTCAGAACGACTCCCCGCATACAGTTATCTGCACAGACATAGATCTGTATGGATTCCGGAAGAAGCATTCCTGTATGGACAATATTCCAGTTTCCATGTGCCGGGGAATTGAATTCCAGTCCGGTTGATTCTCCGGCTTTCTTTAACATTCCAATCCCTCCCCAGGTCTTTTATCGGCAGTATACTTTTCATCGGCTTTTTCACAGGCTGGTCCTTCTGGTCGTTTTGACAACTCATAGATTGCTTCCGCAAGTTTTCTGTATTCCTCAGCCATCTCACTGTCCGGAAAGCATTCCATAACCGTCTCTTTCTTTTCTTCTGCTTCTGTCACAAGTCCGCTGTGGGACAATGTTCCGACTACCTGTGTCTGAAAATCATCTGCCAGCTCATTTACCTTTTCTTCTTCTCTCGCTACATTCCTGCGGTTCAGAATAATCCCGCCAAGGGAAGCATATCCACGATTCTTAAAGTTCTCTACCGCCATCGCAATATTGGCTCCTGCATGGATCGCCATATTTTCTCCTGAAGTAATAATAAAAACTTTATCCGCATATCCTTTCCGCATCGGCATAGAAAATCCACCGCATACAACATCTCCGAGTACATCATAAAGTACAACATCCGGCTGATATACTTCATATGCTCCCGTCTCTTTTAATTTTTCCAATGCCGTGATAATTCCTCTTCCTGCACATCCAAGTCCCGGTGTCGGACCACCTGCCTCTACACAGATCACACCCTGATATCCGGTCCGCACCATATCTTCCAATTTCAGATCCTGCTTTTTCTCCCGGAAAAGATCCAGTACCGTCGGTACTGCTTTCCCGTGTCTTAATGCGATCGTCGAATCGGCTTTCGGATCGCAGCCAATCTGCATCACTTTCAGGCCTTTTTCTGCCAGTGCCACGGCAACGTTCGATACCGTCGTTGATTTACCGATCCCGCCTTTTCCATATACTGCAATCTTAATCATATTATTCTTGCTCTCCTGCTCTCATAAATAATATCCGAATGTTCTATTCTCCTGCTTTCGTAATAATATTCGAATATGCCGTCTTCGTGGATACCCCGTTCAGGCGCCCGATCTTACCGGATAATGTACTGATCATGTCCTGCGGTGCATCGATCGCAATGCTGATGATGTTAATCCCTTTCTCCCGGTACGGAATTCCCATTCTTCCGATAATAAATTGCCCTGCCTCGTGAAGCAGATGATTCAACATCTCGATCGCTTCCGGATTCTCCACAATAATCGAAATAACTGCCACTCTTGTATCCATAGATTTCCTCACTTTTTCATGCTTTATGTCTGCTTTGTCTTCCATGCTTAACAGATACGCGGCAGTAATTCCCCTCCCGGCTGCGGAAGTAATGCCTGCGTTCCAATCTCCGTCAACATCACAACTTTTCCAGGCTGTTCTTCGGTCACTTCACCGATAATTGCCGCATTTTTAGAATACGGACATGCTTTCAATGCATCCACGATTGTCTGTGCCTGTTCTTTCGGTGCCATGATCACAAGTCGTCCTTCGCACGCAAGATAGAGCGGCTCCAGGCCAAGCATTCCACATACGCCGCGTACCTCCGGTGCAACCGGAATCTTCGAAGCATCCAGACGGATTCCTACCTGACTCTGTCCTGCAATCTCATACAGCACAGTTCCGACTCCACCTCTGGTTGCATCACGGATCACATGCAGTTCATGTGTTGCATCCATCACTGCTTTTACATTGCCCCAGAGAGGTGCACAGTCACTGGTCACATCTGCTTCAATTCCAAAATCTTCTCTCGCAAGAAGGATCGTGCATCCGTGTCTTCCGATATCTCCTGTCACAATGATCGCATCGCCCGGTTTTGCAAGATTTCCCGCAACTTCAACTCCATCCGTGATCTCACCGATACCTGTTGTCGTGATAAAGACTCCGTCCACCTGGCCCTTTCCGGCAACCTTGGTATCCCCCGATACGATCCGGACTCCGGCTTCTTTCGCCGTCTTTTCCATTGCCTCTGCGATCTCTTCCAGTTTTTCCATAGGAAATCCTTCTTCGATCACAAATGCGCAGGTCAGGTATAATGGTTTTGCTCCCATACAGGAAAGATCATTGACCGTACCGCAGATGGAAAGCTTTCCGATATTTCCTCCCGGATAGAATGCCGGTGATACGATAAATCCATCGGTAGACACTGCCATCTTTCCAATCGGCGGCGTCAGGACTGCCGCATCATCCGCAGTCAGATCCGGATTATCAAAATGTGCTTTGAAGATCATATCGATCAGCTCTGACGTCTGGCGTCCTCCTGCACCATGTGCCATCGTCACAGTTTTCCCCACTAATCTTGATTTTCTTGCTTCATTATCCACATACTCATTCATCTTGTCCACTTCCTTGTTATTTTCCGTCTATTTTCTTATTCTCTTCCATACATATAATATGCTGAACAGGCTCCCTCTCCGGATACCATACATGCACCTACCGGATGCTGCGGTGTACAGACCTTTCCAAATACTTTGCAGTCGGATGGTTTACATTTTCCCTGTAATACATCCCCACATCTGCAGGCCGGATTCGCCCTTCCTTCCATCTTCGGAACCTGATATTTCTTTCTGGCATCATACATACCCCATTCATCACGTAAACGAAGTCCTGATCCCGGTATGATTCCGAGTCCTCTCCATTCACTGTCACATGCTTCCATCAACGTATCCACCAGTCTCTGCGCTTCTTTACTTCCTTCTTCTGTCACTACACGCGGATAACAATTTACAAAGAAAGGTTTCCCTTTCTGAAAATGTGTCAGTGCAACTGCCAGTGCAGTCAGAAGTTCTTTTGCCGTAAAGCCTGCCACCACACCGCTTACACCTTCCTGCACCAGTTCTTCACAAAGCTTTGTTCCTGTGATCGCATTGACATGTCCCGGATATAAGAAAATGTCTGCGCTTCCTTTTAATGCTTCGTATGCCTGCGGCATCGTTTTATTTGCGATCAGCATGGAATAGTTCGTGATTCCTTCTTCTTTTGCTTTTTTGACAGACAGACATCCCGCCGGAGTCGTCGTCTCGAATCCTACAGATAAGAATACAACCTCTTCTTCCGGATGTTCTTTTGCATATTTTTCCGCATCGGCAGGTGAATAGACGATATGGATCTTCCCGCCTTCGCTTCTTGCATCTGCCAGACTCTTCTTACTTCCCGGCACACGCACCAAATCTCCGAATGTACAGATTGTCACACTCTTTTCCAGGGCCAGATAAACTGCCTCATCGATATAACTTACCGGTGTGACACAGACCGGACACCCGGGACCAGAGATCAATTCTACCTGCTTTGGAAGAAGTTTGCGGATACCCAGACGGAAGATTTCATGTGTATGTGTCCCGCATACTTCCATGATCCGGACTGCAGGGCCGTCATATCCTTCTATGATCTCTCTTGCCGTTTTCTTTCCTTCACTCATTACAGAAGTTCCTCCATCAACTGATCTGTCTCACTGTCATCTTCATCGGTAATTTTTGCAATGGCGATTCCTGCATGCACCATTACATAATCTCCCGGTTCCAGATTTTCCAGTAATTCTGAAGAGACCGATCTTTTTGCACCCCCCGCGTCTACAACTGCCGTACCATCACTGATACGTACTACTTTTGCTGATAATCCTACACACATGTTATTTTCCCTCCTGAATATACTGCATGGCATATGCTGCCTGCCCCAGTGCGATCCCGCCGTCATTTGCCGGGATCAGGTGATGTCTGAGTACGGTAAAATGTTCTTTTTCCAGACCTTCTTCCACCATTCTCAACAACAGCCGATTTTGGAATACACCGCCGCTTAATGCCACACAATTACATTTTGTTTTCTTTCTGATCTTCCTGCAGCCGTCAGTTATGAGGTCTGCCAACTTTTGATGAAAGATATAAGCTAATTTTTCTGCCTGAATGCCTTCTGTTTTCTTCTCTGTCAGATATTTTATAAGGCTTCCTGTCTTCATAATCAGCCTGTCTTCCGGCTCTTTCTTTTCTTCATCCGGACCGCTTTCACCATCTGCCGGCTCATCAATTTCCCAGATCTCTTTCTCATAAGCTTCTGCGGCAAATTCAAGTGCCATCGAAGCCTCCCCTTCGAACGTAGACTTCGTCCGGATTCCGAGAATTGCACTGACTGCATCGAACAGACGTCCCGCACTGGTTGATAGCACAGCATTCATTTTCCGGTCCGCCATGGCAAGAAGCACTTTGCATTCCGGTTCACTGCACAGGTTAAGCTTCTTTACAATCTCCATTGTCTGCTCTTTATCCTGTGCCTGCTGATAGATCAGTGAAACTGCAATTCGCCATCCTTCTTTAGCAGAAATATCGCCTCCGATCTGAAGAAATGGTTCGATACTTCCCATCCGTTCAAATCCGTGATAATCTGCAAGCAGAAGTTCGCCTCCCCAGATGGTTCCATCTGTACCATATCCGGTTCCGTCGAATGCCACGCCGATCACCTGCTCTTTCCGGTCATTTTCTGCCATACAGGATAAAATATGTGCATAATGATGCTGGATCTTCACGACTGGAAGTCCCAGTTCTTCTGCAACGACTGTCGAGTTATATTTTGGATGCAGATCACATGCTGCAACTTCCGGTTCTACCTCCAGAAGTGTCTCGAATCTGTAGATCGTCTCTTGCAACGCTTTTACAGTACGGAGATCTTCCAGATCCCCTACATACGGGGACAGATAGAAACGTCCATCCACTCCGATACAGAACGTATTCTTAAGTTCTCCGCCTGCGGCCAGCACCTGTCCTTTCCACGGCATCGTCACCATCATCGGAAGCGGCGCATAGCCTCTGGAGCGCCGGATCATATAAGGCTCTCCCTTATAAAAATCCATCACCGAATCGTCCGCCCGGATCCGGATCTTCCGGTCATGAGAAAGGATCAGATCACATAGTTGTGACAGTTCCTCCACCGCTTCTTTGTCATCCCTGCAGATCGGTGCACCGGATGCATTGCCACTCGTCATCACCAGATAATCCGGCATCTGGATTCCGTCGTCATATCGGAATAACAACATCTGTACCGGAGCGTATGGGAGCATGATGCCGACTTTCGGATTCCCCGGAGCGACAGACTTGCAAAGACCTGTACTGTCTGCAGATTTTTTCCGTTTTTCAAGTAACAGGATCGGCTTCTGATGTCCATCCAGAATCTCCTTCTGTACTTCATTTACCAGACATTCCCGCTTTACTGCTTCTACATCTCTTGCCATCACAGCAAATGGTTTCGCCGGCCGGTTCTTTAATGTCCGTAACCTCTGTACTGCTTCCTCGTTCGTCGCATCACAGCAGAGATGGAATCCGCCGATTCCCTTGATTGCCACGATCCCGCCATCATGGATCATTTTTCTTGTGGCAATGATCGCAGCTCTTCCCCGTTCTTCCCTGCCGGTCAGATACACTTCCGGGCCACAATCGTTGCAGCATACCGGCTGTGCATCATAACGTCTGGTCGCCGGATCCTCATACTCCGAAGCACAGTCCGGACACATCGGGAATTCCTTCATGCTGGTCCGTTCCCGGTCATATGGAAGCGCATCCAGGATCGTAAGTCTGGGACCGCAGCAGGTGCAGTTGATAAATGGGTGCAGATAACGCCGGTCTTTCGGATCGTACATTTCTTTCTTGCATTCTTCGCAGATTGCAATATCCGGCGAGACGAAAATCTCCCCTTTTGTCTTCTCACTTTCTATGATCTGAAAATCATTGAATTTCCCGTATTCTTCCTCTTTTACATCTTCTGTATTGATCTTCAATATGGCAGCTCTCTTCGGCGGCTGCTTTTCCAGTCTCTCCAGAAAATCTTTTACACATTTTTCCTCTCCCTGTGCAAAGATTTCCACATAGGGACCTTTGTTACACACACTTCCGGTGATTCCGGCAGCCGCTGCATGACGGCTCACAGTCGGTCTGAAGCCGACGCCCTGCACAATTCCGTAGACACGGATTTTCTTTGTTATCATCCGTTTCTTCCCCCTGTCTAAAACATATAGGTTTCCCATATATCCTGCTTACACGTTAAGCTTTCCTGACACTGCAAAATGCGTCAGCGGAATAAATGTCCCTTCAAATCCCGGAATCATCCGCTCCATACACGGATCTGCAAAGATTACATCATATCCTTCTTTTTTCACCAGCGAAATGAAATCATCCTCTTCTTTCAGACTAATATCATCTGCGGCATCAACATTCAGATCCGTTAAAATCTCCTCTTTCCGCATGAACCATGTCGCTGTTGTGATTGCTTCTTTTTCCCCGATTCGTTTTTCGATCTCCTTACGCACTGCATTTGCAATCACCTGCTGCTGTACAATCAGGATCTTCTTTCCTTGATAATTCACTTCCGGCACAAGTTCTGATGCCAGTGGATAGGCAATCTCATATGGTGTTCCGAACTTCTTTTGCAGATACTGCGCGGCTTTTAATGCTGCCGGAGATACGACCACATTCTTCGCTGCCAGAGAAGCATTTCTCACTTCATCCAGTCCGTCTCCCATGCCATAGCAGATGGCACGCATTCCCTGGTCTGCATATACTTTCCGGATCTTATCTGCTGCCTTCAGGTCACTGACATCCTGCGGAGTCATGCCGATAATCCCGATATGTGGTCTGTCTTTATCATTCATACCCTCAGACTCTTCGTTCTTGTCACTAAATTTCTCGAACAATGCAAGATATGCCTTTTCTTCTCCCTTGTCATACAATTCCATTCCATCCGTATTCACCGTCAGTACCGGAAGTTCTGTCTTCTTCGCCAGCATCCGCTCCAATGCCCGGTAATCCGTCCCGATCACTGCGGGAACCGGAGTCCCGATCACTGCTGCAAATGTCACATCCAGCTTTTCTGCCGCATCTGCAAGTTTTGCAACCAGTCTGTCGTCTCTTCCAAGGATCGCATCCATATCACGAAGTCCCGCACTGAATACCGCACTTCTGGTTTCAAACCATCTTGGCTCATCGAAGCCGCACACATTTCCCGTACATCCGCCTGCATCACAGATGACCAGCATTCCGCCAAGTTCATATAATACCGACACTGCCCCCGACTGATCCGGTGCAAATGGTGTCAGATATTTTCTTAATCCTTTCATTACCTACACCTCCAACAGTCTTTCGCACAAATGTCTCACACCCGCATATCCGTACGGCTGCACTTCTTCGTTCCACATCACGTTTTTCACATCCGGATGATAGTAGCAGGCATCTTTGCCAATTGTAATTGTAACCCCGCTCTCTTCCGGATCATAATACAGCATGGTTGGTTCCATATTGGAAAATACTTTTGTCTGCGGACTCAATTCAGATAAATTCTTCAGGTATACAAAATTCTCGGCGGTCAGCGTTCCATAGATCTCAGCCACCCGGAAGCCATACTTTACAAGCGCCAGTGCCAGTTCGAACGGATCCCCGTTCATGCATTCCCCGATGGCGAAAACTGCATCCGGCTTCGCAGATTTCAAGCATTTTACGGAATCAAGTGCAGCAGCCTCCGCTTCATGATCTTCGAATGGAATCCCCAGAACATTTCCCAGTGCCTGATACTGCTTCGTTATCTTATCAATCTGGTACAATCTCCGAAGTTCGATAAACGGAATCTGTAATTTCTCATGAAAATCTTCTGCTGCGAATCTCGCTTCCGGATGTAATACCAGATTAAAATTCGCCTCTGCCATCGTCTGGTATTCTTCGTAGTCTTTGCATCTGGATATCTCGTGTACCGTCTTTACGCCTGCTTTTTCCAGCATTCCGTATAATTCACAGTCATCCATAAGTGGTGAGAAGAATCCCAGCAGATTCACGACATTTCCTTTTTTCTTCTTTGGTTCCAATAAAGAATATAAGGACTGACGCACATGCACCATCGGCGGCTTCCGTCCTTCTCTTGTCAGCGCATACATATAACACGGTCTGACCGGAAGTCCTGTCTTTTCTTCGGATTTTCTGCAGATCCGTTCCATATCTGTTCCAAGAAGCGCATCCACGCAGGTAATGCAGATCATCACAACCGACGGCTTCTTCTCCAGACTGTCACAGATCTCCTGTACTGCCTTTGGCACTTTTTTCAGATGTCTTCCCGTTACGATATCGGTCTCATCCATCGTAAGATAAAAGAACCGATCCTCATACTGCGGCATGGAACTGATCATGGACGTATTCCGTCCGCAACATCCCGGTGCCACGATCAGCATAATCGAATCCGGGATCGCAAGCCCCGCTCTCTTTACGCCGAATCCTTCCGCTCCCGGCGAGTTAAATGCAAGCGTCGCCGGAGAACTGTAAATCAGATGTGTATTCGACCGGAACTGCTCCGGAATATCATCTCTTCCCCGCTCCTGTAATTCTTCTACCGTACAATAATAGGCAGTCCCTCTCATACCTGTTCCTCATCTTTCCATAATATTTCCGCCAGATCATAGAAGCATTTACTGATGTCCGACTCCGGATTTCCCTCGATCACCGTCTTCCCCTGGTCTTCACAACGGTTAATTTCATCACTTCTTGGAATCTCTCCCACGATGTCAAATCCATGCTCTTTTGCAAATGTCTCTACTTTTTCATTTTCATTTTCTACATTTCTGTGATTCAGTACGATTCCGAACACTCTTGCATAACTTCTGTCTTCAAAGTTCTTTACTGCTTTGGAAATGTTATCTGCCGCATAGAGTGCCATCTTCTCTCCCGATGTCACGATCAGAACTTTTTCCGCATAGTCTTCCCGGATCGGCGCTGCGAATCCACCGCAGACCACGTCCCCGAGTACGTCATACAGAACAACATCAGGCTTATAGGTCTCGAATAATTTCAGATCTTCTAATAACTGGAATGTCGCAATGATTCCTCTTCCCGCACATCCAAGTCCCGGTGTCGGTCCGCCTGTCTCGATACATAAGACATTTCCGAATCCTTCTTTTGCAATATCTTCCAGTTTCTCCGGTTCTTCGTCTTCTTCTCTCATATAATTCATGACCGGCCTTAGCGGCTCCCCGCCGAGCAGGTTCATCGTCGAATCTGCCTTAGGGTCACAGCCGATCTGGATGACTTTCTTCCCCATCGTGGCAAATGCTGCTGCCAGATTGGATGTGACGGTGGATTTTCCGATGCCGCCTTTGCCGTAGATTGCTACTTTTAACATGTGTGTTCCTCCTGCATGTTCTTATTGCTGAAAACTTACCTTTGAAAGTTTTTCTTGTATACTTAGATATAATAAAGCACGATATACCCAAATGGCTCTCTTTCATGTTAGAAATCGCCTGATTTTGTATACCGTGCTGTAACATAACCTGCTGTTAACTACTTTTTAATGAAACGAATTCATAACTATTCCTGCTCGGGACTTACCTTGCAGTCAGAGTCATTCTTTTTTTATTTTCTTCCCTGTATTTTCTTCTCTTTACATTCGGATAGATATCGATCACTCCGTCTGTATCAATAGGTTTATTATACTCTTTATTCAATTAGTCAGTCAACGCAAACCTGTAGTCTCTTCTTTTACAATTTTCTCTGTCTTTACCTGCCCTTTTTGCGCAAAAGAACAGGGCTGCCACACACATCATTTCGTACGACAGCCCTGTTCATATTTATAAAAATTGAGGAATTAATAAAATGGATAAAAGATCGGCAATACAATGAACACTGCAATGACGACGACTCTCGGATCCGCTCCCAGTGACTCGGCAATGGTCCATGCGATCGGACATAAAATACTTTTTCTTCCGTAAATCCAAAGCTGGTCTCATATTCCTGAGATGTAGAAATAATCACATTCAGATTATTCAGATCTGAAAAAACTTTCTTTCTGACTTTTAACTTCCCACTTCTTACTTTATATTCTCTACTCTTATATGATCTCTTTCGCTATCTCTTCTACTATCCCTTCACGCCTTTCCGATACACCACATACGCAATCACCGCAGTCACCACTTCCGTGATCCAGAACGCATGCCATACTCCGACCGCTCCCATAAAACGGCTGACAATGAATGCCACCGGAATAATCACAACCACATATCTGCATAACGAAATGATCAGTGAATGCACACCTTTTCCAAGACCTTCCAGTGCCCCGCTGCAGATAACCGATATCGATGAAGCAAGGAATCCAAGACTGATGACTCTGAGTGCCACACTTCCGGCCTTCATCGTTATCGGATTCGCTGTAAATAATCCCATCAGCTGTCCCGGAACTGCCAGACAGATTGCCATTCCGGCTGCCATCATCACGAGTACCAGGATCAGGCCATCCTGGAAGATCTTATGTACACGCTTATGCTCTCCTGCTCCGTAATTATATCCGAGAAGCGGACGCATTCCCTGCACGATTCCATTTGCCGGAAGGTAGAGGAAGGTCTGCAGCTTATAGTAGACTCCGAGAACGAATACGTAGACTTCCCCATAGCCTGTAAGTATTACGTTCAATACAGAGATTAAAAGCGACGGAAGTGCCAGGTTCAGGCTTGCCGGAATTCCGATTACATATAATTTTTTCCACAGCTTCAAATCAGCCTTCAGATATTTCTTTCTGTATTTCACCGGAAGCGGATTCACGATATAAAAGATCAGGTACAATACTGCTCCTGCTGCCTGTCCGATTCCTGTTGCAAGTGCGGCTCCTTCGATTCCCATCTTCGGAAATGGTCCAAGTCCGAAGATCAGGACTGGATCCAGGATAATGTTGATAATCGCACCTGACATCATACAAGTCATTGACTCCACCATACGTCCGACCGCCTGAAACGTCTTCTCAAATACCAGCTGCCAAGATAATGCCGTAGCAAATAAAAATGCAATTCTCGAATAACGCACACCATAGTCCACAATCTGTGCATTTCCCGTAAACATCTGTAAAAACGGTCTCATTACGGCAATTCCCAGAATCATAAATCCGACTCCGTGAATCGTCCCTAGCAGCATTCCCTGTGTTGCCGCCCTGTCTGCCATCTTTTTATCCTGCGCTCCAAGATAAAATGAGATGACCGCATTGATTCCGATTCCAAATCCGATCATCACCGCATTGATCAGATTCTGCACTGGATACACCAGTGATAACGCCGTCATGGCATCTTCGCTGATCCTGGCGATGAAGAAGCTGTCTACAATATTATAAAGTGAACTCACCATCATAGAAATGACCATCGGCAGTGCCATCGATACGATCAATTTTAATACCGGTTGTTCTTTCATATATGTCTGATCCATATATATCCCCTTTCTCTCATATGTACTATCTATTAATCTTCTAATTCTATTGCGGATCTTTGCAATGCTTTTCTCTATTTTCCCATCTTGTCACAGATTGTTTCAACTGAATATGTAACAACAAAAAACCACATGGTTACTTCTACTCAGTAACCATGTGGCGAAAAATAGATTGCTCCAGAAAAATCCACATTCATTTTAGGGTTGTATTATAGCACTGTCTTTCAGGGAATGTCAATCACTAGTTCTATGAAATCATCTTCCAATTTTCCCTCATTTGTCACATCCGATTAACAGATCTTATTCCCGTTCGCTTTCATCTTGAATTTCATTCCCAGCATCTCTGCCGCACGCTTGCACATCAGCATACGCTGTAAGAAAATCTCAAAATAATCTAATATAGAACAGATTCCTTCATCCAGTTCAATCTCCAGCAGAATCACCTGCTTTTCGACATTTACATGCAGACTGGATGCCACTGCAGCATAATTCACCCGGTCATGTTTGTCAAAGCTTTCCTTGATCGTGTTCCGCACACGGTTTCTTCTTACATCCGTCTTATCCGCCAGTATCAGTGCTGCCGATACCGCATCCACTGCCATGCCGGTTGCCTCATCATGCTGACCGATTGCACTGACGATCACTGCGATGTCTTCATCCGGTGCTTTCAGATCCCGCAGTATCTGAAATGCCATGATCGCGGAACTATGTGCATGATCCACACGGTTTACACAATTTCCCATGTCATGCATATAGCCCGCTATCCTGGCAAGCTCGATCGTATGCTGGTTATACCCTAATTTTTCCAGAATATTTCCGGCAGTTTCCGCCACTTTTACTGCATGTCCTCTGGAATGTTCGGTAAACCCAAGTGCTCCAAGTACCCTATTTCCCTGCTCAATATAGGCATTCACCTCCGGCATATTTTTGATTGCTTTATATGTTACTTTGCTCAATTTTATTTCGTTCCCTTCTAATTCTATAATCTATGTCTATAATCTGTGAATCGCATCCATCGCAAGTTCGGAACGCTCACATTCTTCTGCAGACATTGTAATCTGATAACATAAAGGACTACCCTTCATGTATTCCGACGCATAACTAAGTCCATTCGTTCTCTCATCCAGAAATGGCCGGTCTATCTGATTCGGATCACCAAGCAGAATGATCTTCGTTCCTTTTCCGGCTCTTGTTATGATTCCTTTCACCTGATTCGGAGTCATGTTCTGCGCCTCGTCTATGATCAGATAGGTCTTCACAAATGAACGGCCTCTGATGAAATTCATTGCTTCTGTCTGGATCAATCCTCTTGCAAATATCTCTTCGATCTTACCCTGTAATTCCTGTTCATCCTGATAACGCTCTTCTTCATCCGAATCAATCAGCTGCTCTAGATTATCTACGATCGGACGCATCAAAGGTGATATCTTTTCCTGCTCGTCTCCCGGAAGGAAACCGATATCCTGGTCAAACTGCGCATTCGGTCTGCAGATCAGAATTCTTCTATATTCTCCGGTCGGATTGTTCAGCACCTTCTCCAGTCCGACTGCCAGTGAGTAAAATGTCTTCGCCGTTCCTGCCATTCCTTTTACAATTACAAGCGGTGCTTTCTCTGCGGATTTCATCAATGCTTCCTGTAAAAAATACTGTCCGGCATTCCTTGGTTTGATGCCATAAGGCTGGCTCTTTCGGAATTCTAACGATACTACTTTCTTCCCTTCAACTCTTCCAAGATGTGTCTTTTTCACAGACTGATCTGCCTTCAATATGATAAATTCATTCTCCGTAAGTTCCGGCTGGATCTTATTACCATCTTCATCGGACAAATAAAGTTCCTTCAGATGAACGCCTTTTTTCTTGAATTCTTTGAACTTGTCTTCCGCCACATAGCAAATCTGTCTGCCGCTGTACTGTCCCTCTTCTTCGATGACCTGCTCTGTGCTGAAATCCTGGGCTTCAATTCCGAGAATCTGTGCTTTTAACCTAAGGACCAGATCTTTTGTCACCAGAACGACCGGCTTTTCTTCTTCCCGGATTCCCTTACATACTTTTAAGATCCGATTATCCGGCTTATCTTCCGGAAGGCTTTCCGGCAGTTCTACATTTACACAATTGGCCTCTACACGGAGGATTCCTCCATTTTCCATCTGGACACCTTTTAAAAGGTCTCCTTTCAGTCTGAGCTTTTCCAGAAAACGGATCGCCCGCCTTGCATTTGCTCCCTTTTCTCCTTCTGCTTTCTTCAGGCCGTCCAGTTCTTCTAATACAACCAATGGCAATATCACCCTGTTTTCTTCAAAACACTGACATGCATAAGGTGCCTGGATTAAAATATTGGTATCAATAACATAGGATTTGATCATAGATATTTCTCACACTTTCTGATTTTGTTTTTTGTACATTTTCAGGTATAGTATGAAAATATTGAATTTACTCGATATTTTTGTAAAAAAGATGTTAAGTTATTCTTGAAATCTACTGAAATTTTCAGATTCATATACAGAATGATTCTGCAAAATAATACAGAGAACCTGTCAATGGCAGATTCTCTGTATTTATTATGTATTTTTTATTTTCACAGATTCTTGACTATTCTCCGAGGAAATATTTTCCGTATGCATCTGCTGCCTTGATTGCTGCACATACAGTCTCCGGTGTTACCTCGAATGGCATATTATGAAGCGTATCGTTCTCTGCGCAGGCTGCTGTTGCAACTGCCATCAGTTTCTCGTCCGTCACTTCTGTGATTCCCAGTTCTTTTAATGTCACAGGCAGTCCCAGTTCGATACACCAGTCAATGATATCTTCCAGTTCTTCTGCCGGAATATTCTCCAGTACCAGCTGCGTAATCGTTCCGAATGCAACCTTCTCACCGTGATACATGTGGTGGCACTCATCCAGTACGGTAAATCCATTATGAATTGCATGTGCTCCTGCAAGTCCGCCACTCTCAAATCCAATACCGCTCAGTAATGTGTTGGCTTCGATGACTTTTTCCACAGCCGGTGTACATGCTCCTGCTTCCAGGGCAAGTTTTGCCTTTACACCTTCTGCCATCAGAGTGTCAAAACAAAGTTTTGCAAGTGCGATTGCTGCCTGTGTAACCTGTCCGCCGGCACATGTTGTTGCCCCGCTTGCCTGACAGGCTCTTGCTTCAAAATATGTTGCCAGTGCATCACCCATTCCGGATACCGTAAGTCTTACCGGTGATTTTGCAATAATCTCGGTATCCATCAGAACCATATTTGGGTTAGCCGGAAGGAATAAGTACTCTTCGAATACGCCATCATCTGTATAAATAACTGACAGTGCACTGCAAGGTGCGTCTGTCGATGCGATTGTCGGGCAGATCAGAACCGGAGCTTCTTTGTAATAAGCAACTGCTTTGGCTGTATCCAGGATCTTACCACCACCGATACCGATCACGACATCACAGCCTTTTTCATTCATAATGTCTACCAGACGGTTAATCTCATTCTTACTGCATTCTCTGTTGAAATACTCATATACAGGTGTGATCTCGTATCCTTCAAATCCAGTATTTACAACGTCCCCGATACGTTTGTATCCGGATTCCGTGATCAGTACAAGTGCCTTCTTGCCATACTTCTGAGCATATTCACCCAGCTTCTTCATCTCGCCTGCACCCTGTACATATTTACTTGGACTACATAAAATCTTTGCCATGATATTACCCTCCTGTAATCTTCACGTTTCATGTGTTATTTTATTAACAATCTAGTTTTATTGTATGCTTTTGATGCAGTTGTGTCAATAAGGTAGTGGGAAATATTATGGCAAAATATTATGACTAATCCTAATATATATCTTTGTGTCAATGATACAACACCAGCGCATGACTATATCACAATACCGTGACAATGATCTACTTCATGTTGAATAATCTGCGCCGTCCATCCGGTATATTTCTGTCTCTGTTTTTTGAAATTCATATCCTGATATTCCACTTCAATCTCCTGATACCGGGTGCATTTTCTCACACCAGTAAGGGAAAGACAGCCTTCCTCCGTCTCATATTTTCCGGAACGTTTTACAATCTTCGGATTGAACATTGCCACATTCATGAATCCCATATTGACGGCTATGATACATTTCTTCACGCCAATCATATTCGCTGCCATGCCGACACAGCCTTCCTCGTGCGCTTTCAATGTATCTAACAAATCCACTGCAACCTGCTTATCCGCCTCTGTCGCCGGCTCGGATCTCTGGTTTAGGAAAAATATATCTTTCATAATCGGTCTTATCATGCTTTGTTACTCTCTTTCGTATGTGTCTTCATATAATTATAGAATTCCTGATGCAGCCGCTGGAATTCTTCCGGTGCATGCATCGCATGTCTGTAAAGGAATTTGTTGCCAAATTCACTCTGATATACCCTGCTTAAAACCCCTGCCAGCATTCCCGTTGGCATATCCTTTATCATATAAAGCTTTGCCGGGCACAACATTCCCTTTTGGGCGATCCACTTCAGGTTCTTTTTCATCCGATAAGCTGTCAGCGTCATCAATTTTTCATTTGCACAGATTTTTTCCGGATGCCTGCTCTGGTAATAAGCATCTGCCAGCGGAATGATCACGCCAAGATGTGAGATCTGCCAGTGATGCATTTCCGGAACGATCTGATATGGAATGTGGCTTTTTCTAAATATGTATGCCAGTGCTTCTTCCCTGCTGCTCTTTCTTCCTCCGATCTCACCGAATGTTGTCGGCTGGATTGCTCTTGGCAGAAGCTGTGCATCCAGAATCCCACCTTCGATACAGCCGCCCGCTCCCGGAAATGCCGGAAGGATCCTTCCTTTTCCGCAGATTTTCTCCCACCTGCCATATGGTTTGATCGTATTGACCATAGTGACAACATTCGGACTTTTATTCTTACTGATATCTTCCAGTGCTTCTTCTACTTGATTCTCACGTACAGTCAGGAAAATAAACTGGTAACGGTCATTCGGCTTTAACTCACTGATCGTCTTAACCTCAACTTTATGCGTTCTTGTCTTGCCTCTGTACCATAGACCGTGTCCCTGTAATTCTTTTAACCGCTGCCCTCTTGCTAAGACTGTTACATCCAGTCCCGCTTTGGCGAATCTGGATGCGTAGAAGCTTCCGATGACTCCGGCGCCGTAGATTAGGATCCGCATGGTGTATTCCTCCTTGATGTATGTTCGTCTATTCTGTGTTCTTTCTTGTGTTCTTTGATATCTTTCTGTTATATATCTTCTGCTATAGCATCTGTTGTAATTCTAACACCCGGACTTTTTGATTTCAACACTGTCCCGGTTTATGGTGCATCTGATCGTATTTTATTTTATGTTCTAAATTTGTTAACAATTTCTTCCTAATTCCATCACAGTTTTATCACAATTCAATTCTATACTAGGAATTGTTCAAGAGAACAAACACTTTAAATCTTTTTCATAACTTTTTCCTCAGGGCTGCACTTCTCCCAAATAATGCAGTCCTTTTTTAATGCTAAGAAACTGTAACTTATATTCTTTCAATTCTCCCCTTTTTCGCATAACATAAATTGAATTCATATCGTTACTTGGAACTATTTTTCTCATAAAAAGGGCTATACTTGAGTACCATACATTTTTACATCATTCTCTTTTCAACTCACATCCTCACATGGAGGATGACTCTTCCACCTGTGCAACTCTCAATACCGCACCATTTTTTCAACTCACATCCTCACATGGAGGATGACTGACTCCTGACCAAGAAGTTTTTGGCGTTCCTTCTTTTCAACTCACATCCTCACATGGAGGATGACTAATCCCTTTTAACTTTCCGACTAATTTACTTCCTTTTCAACTCACATCCTCACATGGAGGATGACGGCATTTTACCGATCGCCTCGGAGAGGATCTTTTTTTCAACTCACATCCTCACATGGAGGATGACGACCTCCGCATTTACATTCGTTCTCTGGAAAGCTTTTCAACTCACATCCTCACAAGGAGGATGACCCCATTCCTTATACTGTGTCATTGCAGATTTTACTTTTCAACTCACATCCTCACAAGGAGGATGACTCTCCGGTTTCCAATCCCGGATACTGATTCAGCTTTTCAACTCACATCCTCACAAGGAGGATGACCAACTCTATCGAGATTGACAAAACCGAAAATCTTTTCAACTCACATCCTCACAAGGAGGATGACGAATGCAATGGTTGCAACTGGTTCTGTATTGACTTTTCAACTCACATCCTCACAAGGAGGATGACATTATGGGAAAAGTTACAAGGTACAGTAGATGCTTTTCAACTCACATCCTCACAAGGAGGATGACGAACTTGAGTATGGACTTATTAAAAAGGATGTACATTTTCAACTCACATCCTCACAAGGAGGATGACGTTTGAGGGATATTCATACACAGACATTGGCTCTTTTCAACTCACATCCTCACAAGGAGGATGACAAATATTCTGCAGAACCACATTATATATCATTAGTCTTTTCAACTCACATCCTCACAAGGAGGATGACTGTAACTGGTGCTGATGCAATAATCTATGATGGATTTTCAACTCACATCCTCACAAGGAGGATGACGGATGAGAATTTTCGGATCCAACAATACCAGTACCTTTTCAACTCACATCCTCACAAGGAGGATGACGCTTATGATTTTGTTTTGGTTTTCAATTATTTTTTTTTCAACTCACATCCTCACAAGGAGGATGACTCTTCGTTCGATCCCATTTCGATACCCTGGATTTTTCAACTCACATCCTCACAAGGAGGATGACAGCAATTTTAAACAAAAACACTCTGTCTAAAACTGCACGTATTATACCCTTTGAATATAATACGTTAAAAATTTATATTTTTTCTAATTCCTATTTACTTTTCTTCTGGAAAAACACACCATTTTCCGGTGCGAATCTCCCAAAAGATTTCTGTGCGCTTATCATTCGCACTAAAATATCAAAGTATCCGTAACATCAAATCCAGGTTTTGCGCCAATATGTTCTACCTTATTTTTATACTTATCACCTAGATAATAAAACCGCAAACTATCAACGTCTTTATCTATAATATCCTCTAAGATATGTTTTACCTGCCTGCATTTTGTTGCATCCATTTGACATTCAAATACAGAATTTTGCACACGAGTTCCATAGTTTGTACATTCTTTTGCTACTTTTCTTAATCGCCTTTTCCCAGCAGATGTCTGGGTATTTACATCATATGTAATCAAAACCAGCATTCCATCACCTACTTCCAGAAGAACGGTGGATATTCGTCTAAATCTCTCCTTAAATATCTGGTCAGTAACATAGCTTGTACATACGGAGCCATTCCCCATTCTATTTTTTCATCTAAGAATGGATGTTTTATCATTTCTTGCTTTTTATTTTGCCAAGCCGATAAAAATGCTTTTCTTCCATCATCAGTCATAATTACCGCACCATTTTCTTTTTTTATGAAATATTTTTCTTTCATAATTTTCTTATTGATTAATGTTAGCACAAATCGATCCACCATAACGCTTCGAAATTCTTCCATAAGGTCTAACGCCAGAGACATTCTTCCCGGACGGTCCGTATGGAAAAATCCTACATAAGGATCTAAACCTACAGCTTCAAGAGCTCCTCCACACATTCCTGCCAATAAAGAATATCCAAATGACAACATTGCATTCACATTATCTAACGGCGGTCTCTTATTTCTTCCATTAAAATAAAAGTCCTCTTTTTGTTGTAATATCAAATTATCAAATACTGAAAAATATACAGAAGCTGCTTCTCCTTCCAAACCTAATAATTCGTCTGATTTTTCACATACTCTGATTTTTCCTATACTTTGCGCCAAAAATGCTGACTTTTTCTTTAACCTATCAGCATCCAGACGCATTGCATAATCTCTTGCAGCTCTTTCTAAAATCCATCTTGAATTATATACTTTGCCTAGGATAAAATTTCTGGCTATCCGTGCACTTTCTTCTTTATTATCACTAATTCTATACTGTTGCTTTCTTAATGTAACATTTCCTTTTACTTCACCTGTCACTCTTGCCAGAAATCTTCCATTTCCCGACATAAAGGACAGATCTATATTTCGTTGTGTACATGCTCCCATAAGAGCCGGACTTGCTCCTGTATACCCAAATGTAATAATTGCCTGTAAATTATGTAATGGGATTCTTCCTATTTCTTGTTGTTCTTCCAATACCACAACATTTTCTCCATCTAAAGAAAGATATTTGTTTCCCGATGTTACATATAACGTGTTTAAAAGCCTCTTCATATGTTTTCCTCTTCCGATAGCATCCTATCAATATATCCGGAAACTGATTTTTTCTTATTTAAAACTGGCAGACAAATATCCTTCAATGAACAGGCATTACATTTTTTGCTTGTTTTCACTTTCGGAGTATAACGTTGTTCATAATACTTATGCATTTCGGCAAATGTATTTCTGACTTTTACCCGTATCTCCTCTGTAAATTCTATTTTTGTACGATGCCTCGTTTCTCCATAATAAATATATCCGTATGGTATCGTACAACATAACATTTCTTCTAAACATAATGCCTGAGCTGCTACTTGTAAAATATCCGAATCATCGGTTTTTGGTTTTCCTCTTTTATACTCAATCGGAACTACTTTATAAAGTCCTTCTTTTCCCGATAAACTGATTCCCTCCTGAGCTTTATGAAATTCCACCACATCACACTCGCCACTCACTCCCAATTCCCGGGAGTGAATCGGCATTGCTCTTACGATAATCAGATCTCCTCTTTTCTCTTTCAGGCCTGCATCATGAGCATTTTCATGTAGGATCTTTCCTTCTACTGTTCTGACATTTTCCTGCCATTGCATCTCTATATAGGCAAGTGCCCACTGCCTTCTGCAAAACGAAAAATGTTGAATTCCGGATAATTGAAGAAAGTTTTCTTCATTATACAAATTTAAAATACCTCCGGTTCTTTGCAACCTTCTACGTTCCAAGAAATGTCATAATCCTCAAATTCTTTTGGATGACTCGTTCTTTCTTTAATTGTAAATCCTCTCTGAATCTTTCCACTGGAAATTGCCGGTGTTTTTTCATCATGCTGCCACCAATATATTCTACGCACTTCCATACTTCCTTCTGGTCTTGCCGAAGATGCATCATTTTCAAACAATGTTTTTAATGCTTCTTTTAACTCTTCCGCATCTTCCTGACTAAATCCGGTCTTTTCTGCAAGTTGTACATTCACACTTCCCATTACTTTGTATACCGCAAATCCAACTCTGTGTTTCATTCCCATCGTATCCGATGCTTTACTTTCTTTTCCAGACTCACTATTTACGCTCTTGGTAATCTGCATACTAACAATATCAATTGGCGATAAGCTTACCGCCTGATGAATTGATACTGGTCCTCTTACACCAAAAGATACTGGAATCCCCTTAAATGCAAATACCTGTCCAAATGCTCTTACGTCAAACCATTCATTGCATGCAATTGCAGCACATACATCACGATTTGCACTTTTCTTATTGCTCATCTCTTTCTTTAATTCTTCGCAACTATCTGCACGATCTTTTAAGCTTGTGTACGAATCATCTGTTCTGTCATCTGATTGAACAAATATCTTCTGATTCCGATCCTGAAGACGGTTTCTTATCTTTCTTTTAATACATACATCAGAGATTTCTCCATATCCGTCCATATTGATACGAGGGCGGTTTCCATTCAACGGATCTCCATTCGGATTAGCATTGGTTGCACTGATAAATAACGTAAAATCAATTTTTCCTTTTAACTCACTCATGTCTATTCCTCCTCTTTCTTCTCTTCTGAATTTTCTTTTTTGAATCTCAAATCATATTCCTGACTGTGAAATCCAAGTAAATACAAACCATCCAATTTCTTATTTTCCTTGAATTTATCTATATCAAACAGATTACAAATTTCACTTAATAAATTCTCATAGTATTTTCTTTTTACTACATCCAGTTTTGCCAGATATGGTTGAATATTTTCCTCTATTACTTTCCATGTTTCATACGGTCTCTGGGAGAATGTACTCATATATCTTTTTGCGTTTGTAATTCTTCCATTATCTTTTGCATCATATGTCATATATTCAATTCTATCTGCCACTGCTAACAATCTGCCATATAGATAGCTCCTGTCCTTTGCGCTCTTATCTAATGCCACGTTCCATTCCTCCTTATTTCTGTCTTTTTCATTCTTCTTTACCATTGAACAAGCTAAGGTTAAGACTCTTTCCCAGTTTTTTCTCTCTTTATATGTCAACGGATTCGATGCTTTTACTACCGCAAGATTCACATAATCATATGGAATGTTGCTTCCATACCATATGCATGGCAGTAGCCTTTTCGCTACTTCAGCATAAAGTTTCTTACCATTTCCATCTACTATGGATAATTTGCCTTTATTCTCAATACCAAACAAGATGTCTGCAATATCTCTGACTCCAACCATTCCCCAAAACTGTATTCTTTTTCCATCCTTCCATTTTTCGTGAATCCAGTTACAGTCATTATGCCATTTTTCAATATTTTTCAAATATCTTGCAGTATCCAATGTCACATTTTCAATCATTGCAAGCCGTCCCGGGGTTGCTGCATCAAAGGCAAGCAATATCATATTTGACGTGTTATCTACTTTTTTGCCATATCCGTTTAATGCTTTATAAAATTTTTCTGCTGTAATTGGATTACCATCCGATACCTCCTCTTCTTCCGACCAGTCATCGTCCCAAGAGTCCCAATCATTTTCTTCTTGTTCATTTTCATATTCCGTTATAATTGATTCAGTATCCATATTCCATTTCGGCATACTCAACTGATCAGACTCCCAGGTAACTATTGTCATCGTATCAAAAAAGGCTCCCTGTTTTCTGATAATCCATTTCAAGGTATTATGAACAATCTGAGATGTCTCACTTCCAACATTCATCCGGTATCTCTCGATGTAAATTCTCACCAGTAGAACGTATAATAAATCGAACAAAAGCTTTTGTCTGAACAATTCCCTCAACGCTCTCTTTGTCATCAATCTGATTATTATCATTTAACTTTATAATCTTTTGTTCAACTAAATCTTTTATTAACGTAGCCTTCTTCAAATACAAATAAATGGCTTTTACTTTTTCATGAGAATATGTTGATTTTTCCCATTTTTCAATTTGAGACATATACAGTTCATTACATACTCCGTCATCTTTATAGTAATCTTTATAATCACCTGCCAGATATCTCAAATTATCACATAACGGATGTGGCTCTTTACCGGCTGTACGACTTCCCGATTTTTCAGTAACTGGTATAATCGTCATCTTATCATCCTGAACAACCAGTTCAGCACGCATAAAATTTCCATTCTGATCAATCGTTACTGTTATTTGAGCTGTTACCGTTGTATGAAATGGTGGCAGAAGTACATATGGAATATCTCCCCGGTATTCAATCACACCTATTTTGTCTTGATTCTTATTATATAAATCAATCAACTCATTTACATAACTCAATCTGCCACCTCCTCATCTGTAAATTCATCCAGACCAATAAAATTGTTCTCTTCTTTTCCAAAGATCTTTTTCTCCATATGACGGATATGCCTTTTCTCTGTACAATCTTCCGGTCTTGTAAACTCAATAATTCCTCCTTTTTTCATTACTGGTCTCCAGAATCGAACGGTCATCTGGTCTTGATCTTCTTCTAAAATAGCTTCTTCTGCATAAGTGATTCCATGATACATAAATCCATAGCTTACTTCTCCCGGCATTGTATCATAATAACTTTCTCCTTCACCAAATACACAAGGCTCCACAAATGCCTGACATTCTCTGGTTCCCAGAAAAATGTCTCTGCGTCCACCTCTTTGTACCATTCTTTTTGCGATATTGTGATGTTTATTTTCATTTCTGCTATCTTCTTTTAATTTTGGTTGATTATTATTCGGTTCAAAATGTGCCCGTACCTGATATTTCACATCCTTCAAATATGTATAATACGCTAGTTCGTTTCCACCATTATATGCAATCGGTCGTATCCCTTTTGTCTCTGTTTGAATTGGGTTCATGATTCTTACCGCATCTATATACCAAATTATAGATGGCTTCCAATAGATGCTCTCCGTAATCCCTTTCAGTGCTTCATATGTTGGGATGTGATAACTTGTTTTCTCACCACCAACACGCAAAACCGGATCTGAAAATAATGCATAAGATCCATATACTTCAAATTCGATTGTATTTCTATATTTTTTCAAATTCTTCACCTCCTCTAAAAAAAATGAATTCCCATATTCGGTTCATCCACTACACCTACTTCCTCATCGTAATATCCATCACACAATCCTCTTACTTCTCCATCGCAACATTCATATATGGCATTTCCAAGTATTCCTTTTCTCGTCTCAGATATTCCTACTGTATATCGCTGTAATTTTCTTAAGATTTTTTTCTGTATCTCTATATCAAATCTTTCCTCTGATAATTCACTTATTAGTTTTTTTGCCTCATCATTATATGGAACCACAACCCCCGTCTTATAATCATTAGATATGACCTCAAACACTTTGCCCGCTGTAAAAAAAGCTTGTGGTAATCTTGTCCGAATTTCTTCTCCATTTGTTCTTTTGTATTGTTGTTTCCCAATTTCATTTTTTCCAAGCAGATCAATAATTGTCGTTGCATATTTATCTACTGGAAATTTTGTTTCATTTGTTCTAAGCTGTGAATAATAATTGGAATAATATTTCTTTATTGCTTCCTCTGAATCCAATTCATTTTTGAATTGATTTGGCTCAGATTTAAAATCATCCAATACCTTCTGCAATGCATTTTGTGCATCTCTTATTTCATGTAAACGTTCTAATTTTTCTACATCTTTTGATATTTTTACAATATAAACGGCTCCCAGTCTTCCTAATTCTTTGTGCCGGTTACACCTGCCTGCCGCCTGAATCACATTATCCAATCCAGCCCTTGACCTTATAACACAACCAAACGAAAAGTTCACTCCTGCTTCTACGACCTGTGTACTCACACAGATAACTTTTTTAGACTGGTCTTTTAAATTTCTTTTTATCGCTTCCAACGTATCTAATTTATGTTGCGGACACATATTATTACTCAGATGAAAAAGTACATATTCTTCCGGACATATTTTCTTTAATTGCTGAAAAATTTCTAACGCACAAGCCATTGTATTTACTATAATCAATGTACTCTGATACAATTCCGTTCGTTCCAATGTAAAATTACTCAAATCCTTTATTTTCATTCCACCTGGATATAAACCTGTAGCGTCAATAATATTCGTCCTTTTAAAAGCTTCTGCATATTTTTCCACTGTACCAGTCATCTCTTCACATTCACAGATATTATTATTTTTAATCTTAGTCAGCGTCGGTTGTGTCGCAGAGCATAATACTACTGTTGTGTCGCAGAACTGGGACAGAAAATTTACTGCAAGATTGAATAATTCCATACATTTCACCGGAATTGCCTGTACCTCATCAAAAATGATAATGCTGTTACACAATGTATGCATTCTTCGGATACAACTTTTTTGATCTGAAAATAGTGTATTCAAAATCTGTACTGCTGTCGTCACAATAATCGGTGAATCCCATGTTTCTGTCAGACTACGGTACCGTTCTTCTTCTCCTTCTTCACAAATTACATTACAATGGTGTTCCAATACTACCGAAGAATCTCCAACTGCTTTTCGAATTTCTTCCGCATTCTGTTCCAGAATCGAGTTGAATGGGGCTATGTATATGATGTGTTGCTTTTTCATCTTTTTTGCATGGTATAGTGCAAAACGAAGACTGCTGAGTGTTTTTCCAGCTCCTGTCGGCACAGTTAATCGATATAAATCCCGATTTGTCTCCGCAGCTTGCCTGCAAGAATCTGAGATTTTCTGTCGGAACTTATTCAGTAAATTACCATTTGCAGGATTATTTCGAATCATCTGTTCCATATATTCTTCAAAATTATCGATACATTCCTGCCAAATTTTTTGCGTTTCATCCAGTGAAATTCTCTTTATTAATGGTACGTCCTGGAAAAAGCACGCCGTGTCCGTCCAGTCTCCATCAATTAATAACGATAATGCTACTCTAAAATACATCCCCATAAAGAAATAGCCATTTCCACATTTTCTTTTTAATGCTTTGGATTCATTACAAAAAGAAGTTACTTTTCCGTATAGATATTTGTATGATTCAATTGCTTTTTTACAATATTCCTCAACTACTTCTTTACGAAATGTCTGGAAAAATTCTTCTTTTATCCATTCATAATCAATTTCTTTTTCGTTACGATGCTGTTGGATTCCCTGACCATTATCTAAATTAATACAGTCCCCCATGCCATGATGAAAATATATAACCGTACTAATAAATTCTGCAACCGATCCTTCTTTTATTAACTCCTGAGCTAATCGTCCCCCTGCGGTAGAATGATCCAGTCCATGTTTATGACTTTCATTACCTTGAACCAGAATATTCTTGAAATCTTCCTGATTCTCTCTTCCAAATTTTCCTATGTCATGAAGAATTCCGATTATTGCAATCAGAGGTTTCAATTCCTCTAGTGAACATGAATTTTCTGCCATAAATGCTACATTTTCTAAATGTTCCTTCATAGACTGGCATCTTCCCGATTCATAATCCACATGTGCTAAATTCTCTGTTATTTGACTCTTTGTGTTTTCTTTATCCATATAGCACTCCTTGTATTATATGTACACCATATGTAATATTTAATTTCATCATCTGTATATTTTTGCTATATTCTATCAAATTACCGAAGAGTATACAAGGTGACAACCAAAACGTTTTTTATCACTTTATTTTTTATCTTATATACTTTTCAAATTATCCGTTCTTCAAGTACTCTTTAAACGATGACCTAATGATAGCACAACAGGTGTCCAACTAACCAGACACCTGCAAAAAATTATTTCCCCATCTCAAATTATTAACAATTTCTCCCCATTTCCATCACACTTTCATCACATTTCACTTCTATACTTGTAATTGTTCAAGAGAACAGAACACTTTAAATCTTTTTCATAACTTTTTTCCTCAGGACTGCACTCCTCCCAAACATTGCAGTCCTTTTTTTACAAATTATCAGGTACATCCCCTTACGCCCCCTAATTTCATCATCACGGCATGCGAAAACCTGACTGAATAAAAGTATAGGAGTGCTTTCTGTGCATATGAGTCCATGGTTAGTAACTCTTGAGTAATAAAATTGGCCGTTAGCCTTGGAAAAATCATTGTCTGAGACGAATGTCGAGTTTTGATTTTTCCAAGGCTGCTTTTAGGACAATTTTGTTGCTCTAGAGTTACTCCATGACCGAATCAGCGCAGAAAGCACTCCTATACTTTTATTCAGGCCCGGGGTAAGCCACCCTATAATGCATGAAATTACAATCCTCTTGCAATTTCCCTCTTTGCATCTTTCTTCCGTTCCATATTCGAAACAATAATACAACAAGATGCATCACCAGTAATATTAACCACCGTACGTCCCATATCAAAGATACGGTCCACGCCGGCAACCAGTGCGATTCCGTCAACCGGAAGTCCGACTGAGGTAAGTACCATTGCGAGCATAACCATACCTGCTCCCGGAACTCCTGCAGTACCGATGGAAGCCAGCGTTGCAGTCAGGATCATCGTCAGCATCTGCGGAAGCGTCAGATGGATGCCATAGCATGATGCAATAAAGATCGCACACACGCCCTGATAGATTGCAGTTCCGTCCATGTTAATCGTAGCTCCAAGCGGAAGTACGAAAGAAGATACTTCTTTGGATGCTCCCATGTTTTCTACGCATTCCATATTAATCGGAAGTGTTCCGACAGATGAAGAACTTGAGAATGCGAACATGATTGCCGGAAGCATTCCCTTGAAGAATTTTAACGGGCTCATTCCGCCCATTGTCTTTACTGCAAACGAATATACAACTACTGCATGGATGATGTAGCATACATAAGCAGCCAGAAGTACCATCGCGAGTGAACCGATGATCGCCGGCCCGTTTGAAGCAATGACCGGACTCAGCAGACAGAACACACCAATCGGTGATAACTTCAGGATCATCTCCATGCATTTCATAAATACATCATTCAGATCATTACAGGCTGTTACCAGTCTTGTATTTCTTTCACCTTCCCCCAGAAGGATAATTCCAAATCCAAGAATCAGTGCCGTCACGATCACCTGGAGCATATTTGCCTCCACCATCGGTGATACAAAATTTGATGGGAAGATATTTACAATCGTATCCATCAGTGAGATCGTCTGATCTGCTTTATAAGAAAGATCTGTTGTCGCAATCTTCGGAAATGCTCCTTTGAACATATTTGCCCCAATAAGTCCGAATGTAATGGCAAATGCTGTCGTACACATATAGTAAACGACTGTCTTTGCTCCGATCGATCCGACCTTTTTAATGTCCTTCATGGAAATAATTCCACACATAATGGAAAACAGTACGATCGGAACGACAATGAATTTCAGTAAATTCAGAAAAATCGTACCAAATGGCTTGATATAAGTTTCCGCAAAATTTGCGTATTTCTGCATCAGTAATCCTGCAATGACCGCCAAAACCAGTGCAATGAATATCTGTGCAGCCAGTGATAATTTTTTCTTTTCTTTCATATTTCCTACCCTCTTCCTCTCTCTTTACAAGAGCATTCTCTAAAAATTACTCTTATACGTATACCTTCGTATTTATAAACCTTGCTATCAACATGCTCCTTACGAATGCATAGCAATAAAAAAATGGGCATTACCATACTGTGTAATGCCCATTCATTATCTTTAATATATTATCACATTGTTCTATTAAAGTCAATATGATAAACATTAGAAATTGTTGTCAGAACATTTCAAAAATTAATCCTTTAAATTCACTAAAATTCTAGTCATTTTAGCCAATTCATGTTATTATCTTAAATAGGATTTTTAACAAAACGCACAGGAAGGAGCATTTTAACAATGGACGAAAGAATTAGCCGCGTATTGGAAAAAATGAAAGAGAAAGGAATTGATCAGTTATTGGTATCTGATCCACTGAGCATCCGCTTTTTAACAGGCATCATGGTAAATCCTGGGGAAAGATTATATGCCCTGTTACTTAGAACAAGTGGAAAACATACATTATTCCTGAACTATCTGTATTATGTATCAAATACAGGATTCGAAGAAGTATGGTTCAGTGACATGGATGACCAGATCGGTGTTCTGATGGAGCACATCGATACAAAGAGCACTCTTGGTATTGACAAGACATGGCCTGCACGTTTCCTCATTCCACTTCAGGAGCGCTGCCCTGAGATGAAGACTGTATGGGGATCTGACTGCGTAGACGGTGTTCGTGCTGTTAAAAACGCTGAGGAGATCGAGATCATGAAACATGCATCTGTGATCAATGATACAGTTATGGAAAGAGTTGCTAATTTCATCAAAGAAGGTATGACAGAGAAAGAAGTTGCTGACTTCATCGACGCTGAGTACCTGAAAGAGGGAGCTAGCGGAGTAAGCTTTGATACAATCGTATGCTTCGGACCTAACGCTGCTGACCAGCACCATACACCAAGTGAGACAAGAACTCTGAAAGCCGGAGAATGTGTCCTGATCGATATGGGTTGTGTATGGAAAGGTTACTGCTCAGACATGACAAGAACATTCTACTGCAAGAGCGTAGATGATGAGCAGGCTGCTATCCACGATCTGGTTCGTACAGCAGTTGAGAAAGCAGAAGCTGTTATCAAACCTGGTATGCGTTTCTGCGATATCGACGCTCAGGCAAGAGATCTGATTGACGAAGCTGGATACAGTGAGTACTGGAGAATCCGTCTTGGACACTTCATCGGACAGGAAGACCACGAATATGGTGATGTAAGCCCGATCAACAAGAATGTGGCTGAACCTGGTATGATCTTCTCTATCGAGCCTGGTATCTACATCGAAGGCAAATACGGTGTTCGTGTTGAGGACCTTGTTCTCGTAACAGAAGACGGACATGAACTTCTGAATGCTGTAGATAAGAAATACCGCATTGTTGGTTAATTTTAAATCTTACATATTATTTTTTAAAGGCAGGACTTCGTTTCCTGCCTTTTTATGTGCCAAAGTTTTCTGTATCTACAGAACCTGCCACCGGCAGCTTCTTCCGAACGCATGGCGATTAAAATAAGCCGGAAGACATTACATCTCCCGGCTTATTCCTAATTACCATTCAAGTTCACATTTTCTATTCTATATTTTCTGACTCAGCTTTTTCTTACTCAGCCTTTTCTCTACGCTCATCCAGTTCTTTTCTGACTGTCGGATAGATCTTATCAATTCCCATGAATAAGTACCAGATGATAAGAACGATCACTGTAATCACCAGTGGCAGATACAGGAACAATCCTTTGATTGCGAAGATTGCACTTGCTGACTGAACGGCTGCTGTTCCGTCATAATGTCCGGCTGCCAGGATCCATCCAAGTGCTGCTGTTCCAAGTCCGGTTCCGATCTTCTGTCCGAAGCTTGTCACACTATAAGTAATTCCTTCTTCACGGATTCCGTCTTTCCATTCACTGTAATCTACGACATCTCCGACAATTGCGAACAGGCATGAATACAATGCCGCATGTCCGATTCCCTGTAACACCAGACCAGTGTAAATCATTGGAAGATTAACAGGTCCTGCGATTTCAAGCACCAGTCCTGCTGCGTAGAATAAGAATCCTACAAACAGTGCTTTGATCTTTCCGAATCTTTTTGTAAATACCGGGATCAACATAATCGTAAGGATGGTCGGGATATAGTTGAACATGGTCATTGTACTGTTCAGCATCTCATCCCCTAATACGTATTTTGCATAGTAGATTCTGGATCCTCCGGTTAATCCAAGCGATGTATAGATCACTGCAAATGCAAGTGTGATCAGGATAAAGTATTTATTTCTGCAAAGGATCTTAATTGTTTTCAGCGGATGCGTCTTCTTCTTCGCTGTTGTTTCTTTTTTGATTGGTTTGTATCTTTCTTTTGTTCCGGCAAATGTTGTGATGAACATTCCAAGTGCTACGATTGCATACACGATACTCATGCATGTCCAGCCACGCTGTCCGTTTCCAAGGAAATGTACCAGTGGAATCGTGATCACGTTAATCACAAGCTGTGCAATCATGGTAAATTCAAAACGGATCGTGTTCATGACATTTCTGTCGTGCTGCTCTGTGGTTACCAGTGAAAGCATTGTATTATAAGAAAGGTTAGATGCTGTAAAGCATACCGCTGCAAGGAATATGTATACAAGTAACAGGTAAATTGCTTTTCCATTTGCACCAAGGTCCGGTACTGTAAAGATCATGATCAGGCTGATGACCAGCGGTGGCGCACTCCAGAGTACCCACGGACGGGCTTTTCCCCATCTGGTGTTCGTCTTATCTATAATGATTCCCATAAAAAGATCCGATACGCCATCGAATAATCTGGCGATCAGCATCAGTGTTCCTACTACTCCTGCAGCAATACCTGCCACATCAGTACAATATATCGTCAGGAAAGAGGCTACCGTTGTCCATACCAGATTTGCTCCGATATCACCTACTCCATAACAGATTTTCTCTCCCAGAGATACTTTCATTCCATCCGCATTCTCTGTGATGGCTTCCTGTGTATTCTGTCCGGCTTTTTCTTTACTCACTCCGACGGATATTTTATCAACCGCTTCCATCTTAATTCCTCCTCTTTTTTGTTCTGAACACACTATATCAGAATCCAAATTTTAAAAAGGAGCAATTTTTTCGGAAAGGAGTAATTTTATAAACTGTTATGCATTAATCCGCCTGTATTCATTTGGAAGCATCCCTTCTTCCTGTTTAAATACTTTACTCATATACTTTGGATTGGAAAATCCAGTCATTGCAGCTATCTGATTTAATTTCAGATCTGTATCCAGAAGTAATTCTGTCGCATGCAGAATTTTAAATTTTCGTACCGTCTCCGTAAAGGAAGTCCCCGTTTCTTTCTTTAATTGTGTTCCCAGATATTGCTCTGTAACATGAAGTCTTCTGGCTGTTTCTTCCAAAGTAATCCCGTCACTATAACATTCTTTCATAATTGTCAGTGCTTTTTGTACCAGATATTCAGAAGATGTCTGGTTGATCTGACTTATCTCGATGCTGGAGAATAATTCCATCATGACTGCTTCTATCTCCTCCCAGGAAACTGCACCTAAGATTGTCTTTAACACTCTCTGAACCATCAATTCCTCATCCCGCAATGTGCCACACTCCTTGGCTGTATTGATTATCGCATATGCGAAACGGATACACACTTCTCTGAGTTCCTGTGGACTGTGTACTTCTATGCGTCCATATTTCATGAATTTCTGAAAACAACCGGTAAATTCTTCTGCATTCATATGTATTACTGCTCTTCTGGCCCTGTTTTCCAGCTCTGCCGGATAAATGAACTGATACGTTCTCATCTGTAGAATTTTCTCGCATTCAATCAATACCCTGTCTCCGAGTATCAGATGCCAGCCACATGCCTTTTCTAATTCCAGCTCTGTCTCAGTCAGTCTGTTAAGTCCCTTACATTCCTTCCATGTAAATACGCCACGGTCATGCAGTCTTACGGAACATGCCGGTACTACCGAATGTTTTACGTATTTCAATAATTTACTGACATCTTCCTCACCATAAAAGCAGACCAATGCGGCCTGTTGTTTTTCACGAGGCAGCCAGCACAGTTTCCGTTCCGGATTGTGTTCTTTCAATTCCTCCAGAAATAATCCGACTTCTTTCTTCTCACTTTCATAATATTTTCCAAGGAAAATGTACATACAATACAGGTTGTGTCCCTGAATGATTCCATAATTATCTGCCAGCACAGCGTCCAGCCTTTCATTCTTCTCATATTCACCATCCAGGATATCCTTCAGAATCTTTTCCAATGAAAGAGAATTCTTTCCCCTCTGTTCTACAAATAACTCTTCTTTAATTTTTTCCAGCGTTTTCTTTAGTTCTGTCAGATTTACCGGTTTTAGCAGATAATTTTCAATTCCCAGTTCGATTGCTTTTTTCGCATAGCTGAAATCCGAGTAGGCTGTAAGAATAATCACTTTTGTATAGATTCCTCTTGCCCGTGCTTCTTTCAGCATCTGCAGTCCATCCATATCCGGCATCTGGATATCCAGCATGATCAGATCCGGCATTTCCTCTTCCAGAAGTATCAGTCCTTCTGCTCCATTCTCCGCACTGCCTACGACCTGATATTCCGGACTTATCTTATTTAAAATATGTACAAGTCCTTCTCTGATCGGTTTTTCATCTTCAATAACTGCTATCTTCATCTTCCTTATTTTCATTATCTGCCACCGCCAGAATCTCTCCTCCGGCCACCGTAACCTGTGGATTCCCGCATGGAATCGCCGCAACACCAAATTCAAGATCCGGATTGCCTTCACGGATACTGTCGATTGCCATAGAGGAATTGAACATCATTGCGATCTTTCCCTTTATAAACTGATTCGTCAGATCTCCCATCGTAAGGGAAATACTCTGCAGACTTAAGCTTCCTTCCTGCTCCATCTCTTTTAAGAATAAAAATGCCTGCTGCCCGGTTGCTGTATTGATGCTATGGATATCTCCACCCATGGACCACAGAATCGGAAGAAACTCATACATACTTTCCTCTGTCTGCAGTGCCGTGATCGCGAAGCCTTTTATCGTTTTATCACTGACCTTCTCCGCAACCTCTTTGAATTCTTCCCAATTCTCCGGAACCTTGCATCCTGCTTTCTCCAGAATCTTCTTATTATAGAACATTGCCGTACAGTTCACTCCAAACGGCTGACCATAGATTCTGCCATTCACGGAACATGGTGCCAGCGCTTTTTCTGAATACTCCCGTAATTCCGGGATCTCATCCGTCAGATCTGCAAATGGTTTCATCTGATGAAGGAATTGAAAATCAGAGGAATCTACCAGTGCAATATCCGGCATCTTTTCTTCCGCCATGGACAGTGCCAGCTGTTTCTTAAAGTCTTCATCCGGTATATAAGACACTTTAACCTCTATTTCATCCTGTGACTGATTAAATTGATCTACCAGTTCTTCCAGATGCTGCTGGTTACCCGGAATATCCCAGTAGTGCCACAGTTCTATCTGTTTTTTCTTTTTTTCTATTGTTTCCGCCTTTTTCTGACAGCCTACACACAGACACATGCTGGCAAACATTACCACACACAGGCAGACAGAAATGTATTTTCTGGTTTTCTTCATCGTCTTTCTCCATTTTTAGATTTCCTACAGATTATCTTAAGATTTTTCATATTTTCTTTAGGCCTATAACACAAATTAGAAACATTTACCATGTATGATATAATCATCAACAACAAAGAAGTCACTCAGGTATCAGAAATATGAATCATCTTTTATCTGATCTGACTTCGCCTAAAAAATCCTTCGGTTATTCACTAAAAACAACAACCGAGTTTATATATATCATTTTTCTTTTTCATAACTTTTTTCCTTTCGGGCATCCGGTGTGGATGCCCATTTTTAATATCAAATACTATTCTTTCTCTCCTTCATTCGCCTCTTCAACCACAACTTCCGGTTCTGCCTCACCATGATCCTCTACATAATCAAAACGAATCACCGCCTGCGGCCAGTTCAGACTGATTCTTGCATTCTTCTGTTTCTCTTTTCCTGCTTTCTGGATCAGATCCAGAAGTTCATCCAGAACAGCTTTCGTCAGATAACCGCCGCGCCAGTGGAATGTAAACACTCTTCCCTTTTTCGCTGTCTGCAGTGCTCTTTTATATACATCCTCTGTCTTTGTAAATGACAGTTTATTTTCTTTATAATAAAAATGCTCGCCATCTTCACACTTTGGTGCCGGAGCAATAAGCGGCTCATGGTCTCTGAATATGCTTTTATCATTCAGGTTGAAATAGTCGTACCGGATCTCTTTTGAAGCCTGCCTGTCACTCATCTTCTCCCCGTTCCCAAGAGTATTGTCAAACGTCGCATCCAGATGATAATATTTTCCGCCGATTTTTACGATATTCCAGGTATGACGGTATTTGATTCCTTTCTCCGGATTATTCCCGCACACTGCGATCATACACCAGATTCCGAGCGCATCGCACAGTACTTTCACAGATTTTGCAATTCCCTCACAGACTCCGACACCCTGTCCAAGCGGTCCGATGATCTCATGGGAATATGGCTTTTTTAATTTATCGTAATGCACATTTTCACAGATAAAATCATGTACATACTTTTCCTTTTCCCATTCGGATTTGTCTTTCACCGGTCTTATGAGCTTTTCTACTCTGGATTTCAATGCTTTCTGGTGTTCTTTTATTTTGTTTTTATCAAATAAATATTCTGGGATGAATATGAAATTAGGCGAATCTGAATAATATTTGTACTTATATCCAGTTGCCCAGAAGATTTCCGGATGATCCAGGCGCAGGCGGAAGAACACGTTATAGAGTTCCTCCGCCTCCATTCCCGGTATCTGTATTGAATCTGAGATTTCAAGCAAGCCCTGCCTGATGGCATGATAGGCTGCCTGCTGTACTTTGTTCATTTTACTATAGTAGTATGGTTCCATTCTATCTTCCTCGGTTCCTTTATATATCTGATCCATTTCATTTTTCTCACAGATAGAATTATAACCATAAAACTTTCTACTGGCAATGTCTCTGCGCCAGCTTTCTAATAACTAACTCTTTTAATAACTAACTCTTTGTTCCAACATTCTTCGTTGCAACAATATCCACACCCGTACCTGCGACATCTTCCAGTAATACATCTCCGATATGCACCGGTGCCGGTACTTCTACTGTCTTCAATGCTTTTACGCACTCAAAGATTTTCCCTTTCGGAATATCTTCTTTTGTCTTCACCGATACCATATCTGCATCTCCTCCGGTTACTCTTACCGTCGAAGTCACAATTCTGGTCGGATTGGTTACTTCTTTTCTTGCATAGATGTCTCCACGTTTACAGGTATTTCCTGTTACACTGATCACTTCACCGGCTTCCATTGTCACGGTCAGAGGGCAGCCCATCGGACAGCCGATACATGTCAGTTCTCTTGTTGTTACTGTTTCCATCCTCTACGCCTCCTCTATCTTTACTGTAATCGTCTTCAGATCCGGATACTTCATAAGCTGTTCTTTTGTAAGCTTAATCTGTTCCATCTCTCCCGGCGCAACAACCGGACGTTTTTTATGTATCACCCGTTCATCGTCAAAATATGCGCTTACATAGCAGTTCTTATATACACCGCCTACACGGAAGCGCACAGTAAGGTTTTCATCCATATGAGCCGGATTAATCGTACTTGGAACTGTATAGCGTACGCCTTCTACCGGATTCAGTGTAATATCTGCTGCATCTTCCTTACTGCTCTTTTCCCCATCGTCTGTATCTGACTGTAAGTTCTTCACATATTCTGCTGCATTTCGTCCCGCAGTCTTTGCTTCCTCTGATACAAAATCCACCAGATCATGTACATGCAGTACATTTCCACAGGCGAATACGCCTTCGATATTCGTCTCGAGACTTTCATTGACCTTCGGTCCTGAAGTTACCGGATTCATATCTACGCCCATACCTCTTGAAATCTCATTTTCCGGGATCAGCCCACAGGAAAGTAATAATGTATCACAGGTGTATTCTTCCTCTGTTCCCGGAATCGGTTTTCCTTTGCTGTCTACTTCTGCCAGCGTGATCCCTTCAACTCTTTCTTTTCCTTTGATATCCACAACCGTGTGGCTCAATTTCAATGGAATATCATAATCGTCCAGACACTGCACGATATTACGTTTTAATCCACCGGAATACGGCATCAGTTCTGCTACAACTTTAACCTTCGCACCTTCCAGTGTCATACGTCTTGCCATGATCAGTCCAATGTCACCGGAGCCTAAGATCACGACTTCTCTTCCCGGCATATATCCTTCCATATTGACCAGACGCTGTGCTGTTCCTGCAGAATAGATTCCCGCCGGACGGTAACCCGGAATATTCAGTGCACCTCTGGAACGCTCACGGCATCCCATGGCCAGGATCACTGCCCCTGCCTGTATTTCAAATAATCCTTCTTCACGATTCATTGCGGTTACGATTTTATCCGAACTGATGTCCATTACCATCGTATGCAATTTATATTCGATGCCAAGATCCTTCACCTGTTTGATGAATCTTCCGGCATATTCCGGTCCGGTAAGTTCTTCTTTAAATGTATGAAGGCCGAAACCATTATGAATACACTGATTCAGGATTCCCCCAAGTTCTTTATCTCTTTCCAGGATCAGGATATCCTGGATTCCATTTTCTCTTGCTGATACGGCTGCCGCAAGTCCCGCCGGAACGCCGCCAATGATTACTATATCGTATGTTTTCATAATCAGATGTCCTCCTTATTCACTCCTACAATGATCCTTGATTTCCCGCCAGACTTTGTAATCTCTGACATTGGGATTTCCAGTTCTCTTGCAAGGATTTCCATCGTTCTAGGGGAACAGAAACCGGCCTGGCACCGTCCCATACCTGCTCTTGTTCTGCGTTTTACGCCGTCTAACGACTTTGCTCCGAGTGGTCTATGGATCGCATCGATAATTTCACCTTCCGTGATCATCTCACAACGACAGATAATATTACCGTATGCCGGTTTCTCTTTGATTAATTTCACTCTTTCTTCTTTACTCAGAGTGTTTGGATCCAGGATTCCTTTTCTTGTAGCAATGAAATTTTCTTTTTCTTCCAGATGAAGCTTTTCTTTCAAAATTCCCGCAACCATCTCTCCGATTGCCGGACTGCTGGTAAGTCCTGGAGATTCAATACCTGCACAGTCAATGAATCCCTTCGCATCTTCTAATTCTTCTATGATAAATTCATGTCCGTCTTCATGCGCACGAAGTCCGGCAAATGATGTAATGACCTGACGCATCGGAATATTTTTTACATTCTGCCCTGCTTTTGTAAGTACCTGATCAAGTCCCTCTCTTGTTGTATTGGTTCCTTCTTTTTCTTCAATATCGATTGCTGTCGGTCCAAGGAGCAGATTGCCATGTGCTGTCGGCGATACAAGAATTCCCTTTCCGAATTCGTTCGGAAGTGCAAAGATTGTTCTCTTTACATGTCCGCCTGCAGTTTTATCCAGCAGACAGTAGTCTCCTCTTCTCGGTGTTATGTGGATTTTCTTTTCACTGACCATATTGTGGAATTTATCTGCATACACACCAGCTGCATTCACCACATATTTTGTCTTGAAAACGCCCTGATTCGTGTGGACTTCCCAGATATCTTCCGTCTTTTTCAGTTCTTTTACTTCTGTATCAAACTTAAATTCTACACCATTTTCACAGGCATTTTCTGCCATCGCAATATTTAATCCGAATGGACATACAATTCCGGCTGTCGGCGCATAGAGTGCCGCATATACATTGTCTGCAATGTTCGGCTCCATCTCAAGTACTTCTTCTCTATTAAGAATCTGAAGTCCCGATACACCATTTGCCACACCTCTGTCGTATAATGCCTGTAATTTGTCCATATCCTCTTCACGCAGACAGATCACAAGTGAACCGATTCTTTTGAATGGAAAGTCAAGATCTTTAGATAACTGTTCCATCATTGCATTACCGCGGACGTTTAACTTAGCCATCAGTGAACCCTCTTTTGCATCATATCCTGCGTGCACAATTCCACTATTGGCTTTTGACGTTCCACAGCAGACATCTTCTTCTTTTTCCAATACACAGATTTTTGCTTTATAGCGGGACAATTCTCTTGCAGCCGCTGAACCGGATACTCCACTTCCGATTATCATCACATCATACATGTTCCATCTCTCCTTCTATATGTCTTCCATATTCCAGGCATCACTTCTGATACCCGTAGGCTTTTGAAAAAAGAGCCTGACAAGTAAACGCATCACGAATATGCGGTTATCCTGCCAGGCTCTCTTCTCTCACGCCTCTTATTCTATTTTTTTATTATTCTACCACGGAATGGCACCATAAAGCAATACCGCAGCGACAGCTCCAATTACCGGTCCTACTAGAGTTACGACACCGTATCCCCAGTTTGAACTTCCTTTTCCTTTGATTGGAAGTACTGCATGAGCCAGACGTGGTCCAAGATCTCTTGCCGGGTTGATCGCATATCCTGTCAGACCACCGAGTGACATACCGATAGAAACGATGATTCCAAATACGATAAATTTGCCAAGTCCGTCTGTAAGTTCCGGCACATTTGCCATTCCTTTGATTGCAAATACAAGTATAAATGTTCCGACTGCCTCACTGAAAATATTCAGGCCAAGATTCGGAATGGATGGTGCGGTACAGAATACCCCAAGTTTTGTTGCCTGATCTTCTGTTGCGTCAAACTGTCCTTTGAACAGAAGATATACAACTGCTGCACCCACGAACGCACCTGCGAATTGTGCCACAATATATCCAGGAACCATAGACCATGCAAAGCTTCCATCGACCGCCAGTGCCAAGGTCAGCGCCGGGTTAAAGGATGCTCCGGATGCAGCTCCAAATATACATGCCGGCAGCATAACCGCAAGACCCCAGGCAATGGTGATTTGAACCGTTCCTCCGCCCTTCATTCCGGATTTATTCAGGTTCACATTCGCAACCACTCCGTCTCCAAGAATAATCAGTATCATCGTTCCCAAGAATTCAGCTATATAAGGTAACATAGAAATTTCCCCCTTTTTTCTATCTATCTTTATTCAGTTTTTAATCTTCTTTTGCCCATCCGTAAGCGTATTTTACAGCTTTATTCCAGCCTTTGATCATCTTACTTCTCTGCTCTTCATCGATCTTAGGCTCGAATGTCTTGTCGATTGCCCAGTTCTTAATGACATCTTCTTTGCTTTCCCAGTATCCGACTGCAAGACCTGCAAGGTAAGCAGCTCCCATTGCAGTTGTCTCTACGCACTGCGGACGGTTTACCGGAGCGTTGATGATATTTGCCTGTGTCTGCATCAGGAAATCATTAGCACTTGCGCCGCCGTCAACCTTAAGTGCCGCAAGATCAATTCCGGAATCCGCTTTCATTGCTACCAGAACATCATTTACCTGATATGCCAGTGATTCCAGCGTTGCTCGGATAATGTGGTATTTGTTTACTCCACGTGTGATTCCTACGATAGTTCCTCTTGCGTACTGATCCCAGTGTGGTGCTCCAAGTCCTGTAAATGCAGGTACTACATAACATCCATTGGTATCTTTTACTTTCTTTGCCATATATTCAGAATCCGGTGCAGAATCAATAATGCGAAGTTCATCTCTTAACCACTGGATTGCAGCTCCTGCTACGAAGATGGAACCTTCCAGTGCATAATTAACTTTGCCATCTAATCCCCATGCAATGGTTGTAACCAGGCCATTTTTAGAAAATACCGGTTTTTCTCCTGTATTCATCAGAAGGAAACATCCTGTTCCGTATGTATTCTTTGCTTCTCCTGCGTTAAAACATGTCTGGCCGAATAATGCTGACTGCTGGTCTCCTGCTGCTCCTGAAATTGGGATCGGTCCTCCAAGATAAGACGGATCAGCCTCTCCGTAGATGCAGCTGGATGGTTTTGGTTCCGGTAACATACATTTCGGAATATCCAGTTCTTTAAGGATCTCATCATCCCACTCCAGTGTATTGATGTTAAATAACATTGTACGAGAAGCATTCGAATAATCTGTCACATGTGCTGCACCCTTGGTCAGTTTCCAGATCAGCCATGTTTCAACTGTACCGAATAACAATTCTCCTCTTTCTGCCCTTTCTCTTGCTCCCGGCACATTATCCAAAATCCATTTTACCTTTGTTCCTGAGAAGTATGCATCAATGACCAGTCCTGTTTTTTCACGGAATTTGTCTGTTAATCCTTTTTCTTTTAAGGAATCACAATATTCTGATGTTCTGCGGCACTGCCATACGATCGCATGATGTACCGGTTCTCCTGTCTCTTT
>ENA-ORTD01000337-ORTD01000337.1-human-gut-metagenome-genome-assembly--contig:-NODE-337-length-48311-cov-8.068530_pt1 | contig 48311 bp, 40 predicted proteins | sample MGYA00241907_ERZ509178 | MGnify/ENA primary metagenome ERZ509178 (study PRJEB26280, sample SAMEA2338793) | human gut metagenome | biome: human gut; feature: human-associated habitat; material: faeces...
GGAGCCGCTGTTCCTCGCCCGGAACACCGACGGCACCATTGATTTTTACATGAACTGCGTCGTGGGGCTGGTCCACAAATACTACGGCGACGAGCTGGTGCGCAGCCTCTTTGACGCATGGGAGGGCGACATCCGGCAGGCCATGCTGGACGATTTGACCTGGCTCTACCTCGAGAGCGCGGCCTACACGCTGGAGCTGCCCCGCCGCCCGGTGCTTTCGGCCCTCCGCCGCGCCCATGCGGACTACTTTTTCGGCATCCAGTACAAGCTCTCGCGGCAGGAATGGATGGCGAAGAACCAGCTGGTCTACTCCATGCAGGCCGCGCGCTGGCGGGCTGTGCAGGGGCGCACGCCGCCGGTCATGACCCCCTACGAAAAGGATCTCGACGCCGCCCTCAGTCCCGAGACGCCCCCCAAGCCGGACGAGCTGAAAGCCGCACTGCTGGCCGTCTACGCCAAATTCGAGCTGTTCAACGGCACGGTGCATCAGAAGGCCGGGCTGCATCTCCATCTGGACGGTCTGCTGGCGTCCCTCATGACCCGCACCATGCCCACCCAGATGATAAAGACCGACCGGGTGATGGTGGAGCATTCCGGCTCGGTGGACGCCTCCGGCGGCGGCATCCATGCCGACAAGCGGCTGGCCCATATCACCCTGCGCCAGCGCGCCGAGGAAGACCGCGCCTACATCGAAAGCTGCTTTGGCCGGTCGCTCTACCCGCCCGAACGGCTGCGGAAGGCCGAGCAGGAGCTTTGCACCGGGGAGCATCTGGGCTGTCACCTCTGGTTTGCCTCCGGCGTCCCCAGCCCGGAGCAGGCCCCTACCCCCGAGGCAAAGCACCTGGCCGAACAGGCCCAGCTTCAGGCTGAGCGGAACCGGGCGTACGATTCGAAAAACCTCGAGCTTCACCGCAGCGTCGTGCTGCGGCTGACCGAACAGATACGGAACTGCATCCTCGTCCACGAGCAGCCCAACGCCCGGGTCGCCCGCAGCGGCAATCTCGACCCGGAGCGGGTCTGGCGCACCGTCATGGACGACGACCGGGTCTTCCGCTGTGCCGAGGAAGAGAACCACCCCTCCTTCACCGTTGACCTTCTGCTGGACGCTTCGGCTTCCCGCCTCCACTGTCAGGAGGTCATCGCGGCGCAGGGGTCTATCCTCGCCCAAAGCCTCGCGGCCTGCGGCATCCCGGTGCGGGTGAGCTGCTTTTCCAGCCTGCGGGGCTACACCGTCCTGCGGGTGCTCAAGGGCTTCAAGGAGAAGAGCTTACAGGGCATCTGCCAGTATTTCGCCTCGGGCTGGAACCGGGACGGTCTGGCTCTGCGGGCCGCAGGCGACCTCATCGACTTCGACCCCGGCCCCGCCGCACGGCATCTGCTCATCCTCCTGACGGACGCCTCCCCCAACGACAGCCGCCGCATCCCACCCTCTCCCGATGACCCGCTGGGCCGCGACTACGGCGGCAGCGCGGGCGTGGAGGACGCCGCCGCCGAGGTCCGGGCGCTGCAGCGGAAGGGTCTGCGGGTCTCCGCCGTCTTTATGGGCGAAGACGCCAGCGCCGCCGACGCCTCCCGCATCTACGGCAAGAACATGGCCCGCATCCGGGGCATGGACCAGCTGGCCCGGGCCGCAGGCCGACTCATCCAGAACGAGATACGGGAGCTGGGCGACTGAATCATAATAAGGTACGGGGCCGCTGTGCAGTTGTATCTGCTGCCAGCGGCCCCGTATTTTTGTTGTCGCTCACAACCATCTTGTTTTGCATTGCCGAAGAATCAAAAAGTTTTTTGGTTTATTTGCAAACTTATAGTTGTATTCTGGCACAATTTATGATATACTACAACCAACGAAGGGCCGCACACCCACACACCACCCCGCGCCCACAGGAAGGAGAACCGCTATGGATGCCGCACGTTATTTTGAAGAGATGCATCTTTCCATGTCCAGCCAGAAGCCTGCGTACCGCCTTGTGCTCAGCGTCAAGGTCCAAGACCTCGGAGGCGCAGACGCTTATCTCGAGCTGCGGCAGGAGCCGGTCAGCGGCAAGGCCCGGGTGTTCTATTCCACGATGGGACGTCAGAAGTTGAACTTCCAGCTCGTCCGCAAAGGGTGGCAGAGCTGCCACAACGCCTCGGGCGAGCTGACGGGGCGCTTCCCCGCCACCGCCGACGGTCTGCTGGCCCAGACGGATTTCTCCGCCTTTGTCCGGGACGACGCCCTCGACAGCGGCCGGATGGCGCGCATTCTGGATGTTCTGGCCCATACTGCCGGTGGTTGTGGGGCCGTCGCCCCCTCTGCCGCCCGGGAGGGTGCGCTCATCACGGTGGAGCGGTTCGTGGGCCGTCCCGCCCATTGGAGCTATTGGAGCACCCGCGCCGCCGAACAGCTGAACATCGCGGCCATCCTCTGCTGGCTGGGCGACTATCTCGCCGGGGCCGAGCGCCGCACCCTGCAGAGCTGCCCGGAGGCCATGCAGCTTGCCGCCGCATGGCAGGCCGCGCTTTTCGCTCCCCTGCCCCGGACGGCTCAGCGGCCTCAGCCTGTACAGTCCCGGCCCGCCCGCCGTGCGCCCGCCGTCGAGAACAAGCGCTGGCAGAGCATCCTCGCCGTGCTGGCGACGGTGTAACAGAAAGGCCTCCCGCATTGGGAGGCCCATCGCCGTATCCGGCGCGCATTCGTTCATATTTTCAGTTTCGAGAAATCGGTGCAGAGATATTCATAGAGCTTGTCAACGGCCTGAAATCCCATCTTCGCATACAGTTCCTTCGGTGTATCCTCAGAGTCAGCGTGAAGATACAGGATCTCTCCGCGCTCCTGCGCCTTTTCGGCAATATGCTTCATCAGGGTCATGGCGATGTACTGGTGCCGGAAATCCTCGTCCACCAGCAGGCCGTCCATGCAGACATACCCATCGGATGCGAAAATATAGCAATCACCCACCAGCTTCCCGCCCAGATACGCGCCGAGGTAGGTCAGCTTTTCCCGGAGGTTCCGGTTGTTCCGCACGGTAAAATCATCTCCGTACAACGGGCCGTAGTATTTCAGTTCGTGCTGTTCCAGCTGGTCTGCGTCCGGGGCCTTGATCGAGACGTCCGGGTTCGTTTTCCAGCTGCGGATGTCTGTTTCCGGGGGCAGAACCATCGTCAGGGTCTCTTCGCACTCCATGCCGAATGCATCGGCTAGCGGCTCGTACCCTTCCAGCTTGAGGAAGGTGTCTCCCCGCTCTTTCTGGTAGGCCAGCGCGGCCCGGACTTCATCTACCGAGGGCTGGCTGTAATAGCAGAACGCGTTGTGGTCGTATTTATCGCGCAGCTCGCTGTCCTCCCGCTTGGTCAGATGCTCTGAAACGGTGTGAGACGCGGAAAACAGCCGGTAAAAGCTTTCATCGGTCTTTCTTGTAGGGTTCATTGCGCTCCTCCAAAACTTATCGCTCACTTCCACCCCCGCGCCGAGGGGTCGAGCATCTCGGCGGCGGAGTAGATGAGGGCGTTGCAGATGGCGGCAGCGACGTTGCTGCCGCCCTTGCGGCCCATCGCCACGATGGCGGGTACGCCGTGCTTTTCGCAGACGGCGAAGAGCCGCTCCTTGCTCTCCACCACGTTCACAAAGCCCACCGGCACACCGATGACCAGTGCGGGCCGCAGGCCGCTTTCGATTTGTTCTGCGATCGTCAGCAGAGCCGTGGGCGCGTTGCCGACGGCGAGGATGGCCCCGGGATGCTCCTGCGCTGCCTTTTTCATCGCCGCGACGGCCCGGGTGGTGCCAGCCTCTTTTGCGGCGGCGGCCACCTCGGGGTCAGCCATATAACAGCAGGCCGTGCCGCCCAGCTTCTCCAGACCGGGTTTGGTGATTCCGGCCAGCGCCATATTCGTATCGGTCACGATGACGGCCCCGGCGTGGAGGGCCTTGACGGCCTGCTCCACCGCGCGAGGGGTAAAATGAAGATTTCGCGCATAGTCGAAGTCGGCGGTAGTGTGGATGACCCGCTTGACCACGGCTTCGTGCTCGGGCGGCGGGGTCATGCCCATCATTTCCAGCTCTTCGGTGATGATGTGGAAGCTCGTCCGCTCAATGTCGGCAGGTAAATGATGCTGCGGCGTCAATATTCTATCCCCTTTCGTGCTTTTATCCCCTTCTGGTAGGGGTGGCGGCGGCATTTCATCTCGGTGGAGTAGTCGGCGGCGTCCAGCATCCACTGGGGCGGCGTGTGGGCCGTCAGGACGCACTCACACCCAGCAGGCCGCTCCAGAACGGCCTTTTTTAATAGATCGACGTCCACCATATCCAGCTCTTCTGCGCTCCCGGCTTCGTCCAGTACCAGCAGGTCGGCAGGCTGTGCCATGGCAGCGGCGAGGTTCTGGTTTTGCAGTTCCCGGGTCGCGGCCTTTTCTTCCGGCGTCATCTGGAAGACGAATTTCTGTCCGGCCTTGCCCCGGTAGATCTCCGCGCCAAGCTGGGCCAGAAGCGGGATCTCGCCGCTGTTCCCGCCCTTCAAAAACTGGACGATGACCACCCGCTTCCCTGACCCCAGCGCACGGAGCGCAAGACCCATTGCGGCGGTGGTCTTCCCCTTTCCGTCGCCCCAGTACAGATGCAAAAGTCCCTGTTCCATTCAGCGCTTCTCCATTCCCATCGCGGCATACACCGCGTCCATATCCAGCGCCCCGCGCACGCCGTCGGCCAGGATGTCGAACTGCTGGCGGCGGTACTCTTCCATCGGGATGAGGGCCGCGTCGGAGGGGTCGATGCCCTTCCGGCGGCAGAGCCAGCCCGCCAGCGCCTCGGTCAGCGTACCGGTGTCGAACAGGCCATGGAGGTAGGTGCCGAACACATTGCCCTGCACACAGCCCTCCCGGCCTCCGTCGGAGTAGTGGGCGAAGGGTTCGCCCTCCGCCTCGGTCACGCCGGTGTGGATCTCGTAGCCTTCCAGCTCTGCACCCGCAAAGGGGGCGGCGGCGACGGTCGCTTTGACCTGTGCGCGGCGCTTCTGCTCGCTGAACACGGTCCGGGTGGGCAGCAGACCCAGCCCACGCAGAGTCTGCGGCCGGCCGCTCTCGCTGCCGGTGGGGTCGTCGAGGGTCTGGCCCAGCATCTGGTAGCCGCCGCAGACGCCCAGCACCGGCGTGCCCTTCGCGGCCAGCTTGAGCAGAGCCGTTTCCAGCCCGCACTGCCGCAGCCAGAGCAGGTCATCCACCGTGTTTTTCGTGCCCGGCAGCAGGATGAGGTCGGGTGCGCCCAGCTCATGAGCGTTCGAAACATACCGCACGCCCAGCAGCGGGTGCTGTTCCAGCGGCATGAAGTCCGTAAAATTGGACAGATGCGGCAGACGGATGATCGCCGCGTCCAGCGGCTTTTTGCCGTCCCGCATCTCGAGGCGCTGGCTCAGGGAGTCCTCGTCCTCGATGTCCACCTTCAGGTACGGTACGACGCCCACCACGGGCAGATGGGTCTTTTCTTCCAGCATCAAAAGGCCGGGGCGCAAAATTTCTACGTCGCCACGGAATTTATTGATGACGAGCCCCTTGATGCGCCGGCGTTCTTTTTCTTCCAGCAGCTCCACCGTGCCGTAGAGCTGGGCGAACACGCCGCCCCGGTCGATGTCGCCCACCAGAAGCACCGGCGCGTCCACCATCTCGGCGAGGCCCATGTTCACGATGTCCTCGCTCTTGAGGTTGATCTCTGCCGGGCTGCCCGCGCCCTCGATGACAATGACGTCGGCCTCCTCGGCGAGGCTGTCATATGCCTTCAGGATGTCCGGCACCAGCTGCCGTTTCGTGCGAAAATACTCCGACGCTTTCATCTGGCCCCGCACCTCGCCGTTGACGATGACCTGACTGCCCACATCACTGCTGGGCTTCAGGAGGATGGGGTTCATCCGCACGTCCGGCTCGACACCGGCGGCCTGCGCCTGCACCACCTGCGCCCGGCCCATCTCGAGGCCGTCTTTGGTGATGAAGCTGTTCAGAGCCATGTTCTGGCTCTTGAACGGCACGGCGCGCAGGCCGTCCTGCGCAAAAATGCGGCAGAGCGCCGCGCAGAGCAGACTTTTGCCTGCACCGCTCATCGTACCCTGCACCATGATGCATTTTGCCCTGCTCATCCCAGCACCTCTTTCATAAGTTCCAGCAGCCGGGCGTTCTCGGGGGCCGTGCGCACCGCCGTGCGGTACCACTCCGGCCCGAGGCCCAGATAATTCGCACAGCTGCGCACCTGTGTTCCCAGCGGGCGAAGCCTCTCGTTCAGGTCGGCGGGCGCGCGGAAGGGCAGATAGTTTGCCTTTCCGTCGATGACCCGCAGACCCAGCGCCCGCAGGCCCGCCGTCAGAACGGGTCTCTGCCGGGCGATGAGCGCGCGCACCTCGTCCACATAAGCGGTTTCTTTCAGGGCCGCGACGCCTGCCGCCTGGGCCAGACTGGACACGGCCCACGGCTGGCCCGCTGTCTGCATTTTTTCCGGAAGCGTTTCGTCGCCGCAGAGGCAGTAACCCAGCCGGACGCCGGCCATGCCGTAGAGCTTGGTGAAGGCTTTCAGGATGACGAGGTTCCCACTTTTCAGCAGCGGCTTCGCGGTCCATCCGTCGGCGTCGGGCAGAAAGTCCAGAAAGCACTCGTCTACGGCCAAAATCGTGCGGCACTCCCCGCACCGGCGCAGCAGCTTTTTCACCAGTTCGGGTGAGGCCAGCTGCCCCGTCGGGTTGTTCGGCTGGCAGAGGAACACCATGTCGATGCTCTCGTCCACGGCGTCCACGAGGGCGTCCGTCGGGGCGAAATCATTCGTTTCATCGAGGAAGAAGCGTTTCACTTCGCACCCCACCGTATCCAATGCAGAGGCGTACTCGGCAAAAGTCGGGGCTGTCACCAGCGCCTTATGGGGCTTTACGGCCCAGACCAGCCGGAAGATGAGGTCCGCCGCGCCGTTGCCGCAGAGGATACGCTCCTGCGGCACACCCTCGGCCCGGCTCAGCGCCGCCCGCAGGGTACGGCAGAGGGGGTCGGGGTAGCGGTCGGCCAGAGGCAGTGCGTCCCGGATGGCCTGTGCCACCCCTTCGGGCAGACCGAGTGGGCTGACGTTCGCCGAAAAATCCAGCGCGTCGCGGCCAAAGCGTTCGCGGTAGCCCATCCAGTCACCGCCGTGGACCAGTTGTTTCATCCCAAGAACCCCCGTATCGCACATCCAAACGCCAGCGCAAACCCGCTGGCTACATACATCATCCGATCTGCCCGCAGAATATCCTCCGGCTCAATGGGCCGCAGCGGGTCGCCGATGGTGGGCTTCGGATAATATTCCCCGAAATAATAGGCCGGCCCGGCCAGCTGGACGCCCAGCGCACCGGCGCAGGCGCTCTCAGTCTGGGCGCTGTTGGGGCTTGCGTGATTGCGGCGGTCCCGCCGCCAGATACGCCACGCGCCCTTGGCGTCATTGCGGGTGAACGCCGCCGCCATGATCCAGAGCAGCGCCGCCAGACGGCTCGGGATGTAGTTCGCCACATCGTCCAGTTTTGCCGCCGCACGGCCAAAGTAGAGATATTTTTCGTTTTTGTAGCCCAGCATACTGTCCATGGTGTTGATGGCCTTGTAGGTCAGGGCCAGCGGTGCACCGCCCAGCAGCATATAGAGCAACGGCGCAATGACGCCGTCGCTGGCGTTCTCGGCCACCGTCTCCACCGCCGCTTTGGTCACGCCCTCGGCAGTCAAGGCTTCCGTGTCGCGGCCCACGATGCGGCTCACCGCCTTCCGGGCGGCGGGCAGGCTGCCTTTTTTCAGCTCGGCATAGACATTCGTGCTCTCCTGCACCAGTCCCTTTGCGGCCAGCGCCTGCCCGCACCAGAACATCTGGACGGCAAGCCCCAGCAGCGGGTGAAGCATCGCCGCGCCCCAGCAGACAAGGCCCGTGAGCAGCAGCGTCCCCACCGGCAGACAGAACGCCGTCACCGCACCGCCCAGCAGCTCGCCCTGAGGCGTTTTGGGCAGGCGGGAGCGGAGGAATTTTTCCAGCCGGGAGATGGCTTTGCCCATGTACACCACCGGGTGGGGCAGCCACGCCGGGTCGCCGAAGATGGCGTCCAGCACGAAGCCTCCCAGCACAGCCCAGACGGTCATCATACGCCGGCCTCCGCGTCTTTCGTGTACTGCACGGTCTTCACGAGGCGGAGCTGGCGCTTCTCGGCCCAGTCGGCGGCGTCCAGCACATAGCCGCCTGCGTTGGGGCCGCACCACGCATAATAATCGCGCCTGGGCAGGGCGTACCGCTCCATGGCCGCCATCTGGGTGCCGCCGTGGGCCAGGATGACCAGCAGCTCTTCGCCGTCGGCCAGCGCCTTGTCCACCAGAGCAGAGAAGGCATTGCAGATGCGGTTCGAGAAGTCGTCCTTCCGCTCACCGTCGGGGCATTTGCTCTCGCAGTTGGCCTGCACCCACGCCTGATAATCGGCGTCGTGCTCCATCTCGACGTAGTTTTTGCCCTCGAAGCTGCCGAAGCACATCTCCTGCAGGTCCTTCACGACCACAAGCTCTGCCTCCGGGAAGAGCACCCGGGCCGTCTGGGCCGTCCGCTGCAGCGGGGTGATATAGACCACCTTCGGGTCGATGTCGGCCCGGCGCAGCTGGCTCAGGCCCTCCGCCGAGAGCGGGATGTCGCGCTGGCCCTGATAGCGCTTCTGGGCGTTGTATTCGGTCAGGCCGTGACGCAGCAGATAGATCAACATTGGGGTAATTCTCCTTTCAATACCGTCGGGATGCCGCAGAACATCTGCACCACGCAGTCGGCGCGCTCTGCCAGCAGGCAGGCCAGCCGTCCGGCGGCCTCCCGCCCGGCGCGCTCCTCAGCATCCATCGGGACAACACCGCCGCCGACCTCGGTGGCGATGACAATATCATATTCCGCCAGCTCCCGGGCCAGCGTTTCGAGCTGCTCCGGGGTCTGAGTCTCGGCGGCGGCGTCCTGCACATCGGCGATGACGCTGCCCCGGAAGTTCCGCGCAAAGGTGCGCTTGCCGCTGTAGAGCGGCCCTGTGATGAACATCATTTACAGCACTCCTCCCCACTGGCTGACGGCCAGCGCCGCCAGCATCCACAGCTCGGCCCGCTGCAAAAACCACCCGGCCAGGTCGCCGGTGATGCCGCCAAACTGCTTTTTTGCCACGAAATCATAGCGCCACAGCGCCAGAAGCGCTGCTGCCGCCAGCCCGCCGCCGCCCAGCGCCGTCAGCGCCAGGACGAGCAGAGCCGACAGGCCGCAGAGGAAGCGGCGGACGGTTTGCTTGTCGGCCGCTGTGGCAAAAGTATGGGCGAGGCCGGTGTCCTTCGCTAGCGGGAACGCCGCCACGGCAAAGCCCGACAGCGCCCGCTCCAGCACCAGCGCCAGCGTCCAGCACAGGCCCGCCCGGGGCGTGAACCGCACACTGCCGCAGAGGCCGAAGTAAGCCGCAAAGTAGCAGCACAGCCGGATGACAGCGAAGGCCCCACAGTGGGAGTCTTTCAGGATCTCAAGCTTTTTTCCCCGGTCGCCGTAGCTCAAGAGGGCGTCCGAGGTGTCGGCGTAGCCGTCGAGATGGATGCCGCCGGTGACGGCCACCGGCACGAGACAGAACGCCGCCGCCCGGGCCAGCTCCGGCAGGGGCAGGACGCCGCAGAGGCACCACAGCCCGCCGCACACCAGCCCGATGAGGGGGAAGGCGCACATGGCGTACCGCATATTTTTTTCGTTCCACTCGAACTGCGGCACCGGCAGGGCCGAAAACATCGCAAAGGCCACCGCAATGGTCTGCAAAACAGTCACAGCTTTTCTCCCCCTTTGTAGTACACCGGCAGGCCGCAGACCACCCGGCAGACGTTGTCCGCCCGGGCGGCGAAGGCGTTGTTCACCTGCGCCAGCGCCAGCAGATACTGGTCGGTGTCGCCCGCGTAGTCGGCACCGCCGCTGAACACCTCGTTCGATACGACGATGAGGTGATCACACCCGGCGGCGAGGCGTTCCAGCCCGGCCAAAACGGCCTCGGCGGTGTGCTTTCCTGCCCCGCCGGGGCTGTAAAGCTCGTTGGCGACGAGGTTGCCGAGGTCTTCCAGCAGGACGGTCCCCCGGCCGGGCAGAGCCAGACGGTCGAGGTGGAGCGGGCATTCCAGCGTTTCGAACTGCTTTTGCGCCCGCATTTTCCGGTGCTTTTCCACCCGGGCGGCGCACTCGGCATCCCAGACCTGCATGGTGGCGAGGTAATAGCGGGGCAGGCCGGTCTTGAGCACAAGGCTCTCGGCGTAGGCGCTTTTGCCGCTGGCCGCGCCGCCCAGCACCAGCGTCAGCATCCCGCACCCCCCTGCGGCGTGTAGGCTTCGATGCCGCCCTCTTCAAAGGAATAACAGCCATCGTAGACGGCCAGCGCCATGTCCCACAGCGGGATGGCGGCCACCGCGCCGGTGCCTTCGCCCAGATGCAGGCCCGCCGTGATGAGGGCTTTTTTGTTCAGAGCGTCCAGCACCAGCTTTGCGGCCGGTTCGGTGGAGCAGTGGCTTGCAAAAACAGCCTTGGCCGCCGCCGGGCAGAGCCGGACAGCGCAGAGCGCCGCCACACAGCTGATGAAGCCGTCGGCCAGCGCCGGCACACCTTCCAGCGCACCGCCGAGGAAGACGCCGCAGAGCCCGGCAATATCGAAACCGCCCAGCTTCGCCAGCACGTCCAGTGCATCGGCAGAGTCGGGCTGATTTTTTGCGATGCCGCGATGGATGGCGTCGATCTTCCGGGCAAGTCCCTCGTCCGAAAGGCCCGCGCCCCGGCCCGTCATCCCTTCGACGGGCTGGCCCAGCAGCACAGCGGCCACGGCGCTGGACGTGGTGGTGTTGCCGATGCCCATTTCACCGGTCGCCAGCAGGCCGACGCCCGCCTTCTTCTGCTCCTGCACCAGCCGGATGCCCCTGCCGATGGCTTCCACGGCCTGCTCCCGGCTCATAGCCGGGCCGAGGGTGAAGTCCGCTGTGCCGGGGGCGATGCGGCAGTAGAGGACGCCCGGGACCGGTTCGCCCGCGATGCCCATATCCACCGGCACCACCTCGCACCGGGCGGTCTGTGCCATCCGGCAGACGCTGGTGCGGCGGGCGGCGAGGTTCTCAGCCACGGCGCGGGTCACGCTGCTGTCGGTCTGGCTGACGCCCTGGGCCACCACACCGTTATCGGCGCAGAGCACCAGCACCGCCCGGCGGGAAATATCCAGCTTTGCGCTGCCGGTGAGGGCGGCGGCGTCCTCGATGGTCGTTTCCAATCCGCCCAGCCCGCCCAGCGGCTTTGCAAGGCTGGCCCAGTGGGCGTGCGCCGCCGCCCGGGCGGCTTCGTCCGGCGGCGTGATGGCCGCGCAGAGGGCGGCGAGTTCTGTCTCAGTCATGGTCTCTCCTGTAATTTTCAGCCGCGGCGGCAAAGCGCTGCGGCAGGGGCGTACCCGCCCAGTACAAATGCGGGAAGCCCGCATAGAAATGCTCGTTTACAAATCCGCACCGCCACTCTGCGCCGCCCACCGGCTTTTTTGTCGCGAGGGCCACACCGTTGGCGGTGGAATCCCAGTGGTGGAATTCGTGGATGGGAAAGCTCTCCCCGGCCCGGAAGACCAGACTGTCCGAGTCTGCGCTCAGCGCGGCGTAGCCGAAGCGGACGAGACGTCCGGCATCTTTTGCTTCGCCCGGCAGAACGCCCGCCATCGGCCAGCTCTGCCCCTCGGCGTCCGTGAGGCTCTGCCCCAGATAGAGGAAGCCCCCGCACTCGGCCGCCGTGGGCAGACCGGACTCGATTTTTTGCTTTATCTCGCGCAGAAGCGAGGCATTTTCACTCAATTCTCTTGCGTGAAGTTCCGGGTAGCCGCCGGGCAGATACAGCCCGTCGATGTTTTCCGGCAGAGCCGTGTCGCGGAGGGGGCTGAAAAAGACCACCTCTGCCCCGGCGTTCCGGAAGGCCTCCAGCGTCTCGGCGTAGATAAAGCAGAACGCCTCGTCCTGCGCCACGGCGATGCGGACGCGGGCCGGAGGTGTCTCCGGCTGCACCGGCAGGGCGGGCGGCTCCTTTTCGCAGAGGGCCAGCAGGCGGGGCCAGTCGATGTGCTCCTCTGCCGCGTCGGCCAAAAGGGCCAGCTTCTGCTGTAAATTTTCCACTTCCGCCGCCGTGTAGAGGCCCAGATGGCGGGAACCGATGACGGCCTCCGGGAGTTTCGGCAGAAAGCCCAGCACCGGCAGGCCCGTCTCTTTTTCCAGCATCGGGGCCAGCAGAGCGTGCATCCGGGCCGTGCAGTTGTTCAGCAGGATGCCTGCGATGTGACTGGGAGTGCGGAAGTTTTTCAGCCCCTTCAGCTCTGCGGCCAGCGTCAGGCTCTGACCCTTCGGCTCTGCCACCAGCAGCACCGGCAGATCCAGCGTGTCGGCCAGATGCCACGCGCTGGCCCTGTCGCTGACGCCCCCGAGGCCGTCGTAAAAGCCCATGGCTCCCTCGCACACCGCCGCACCGTGTCCGGCGGCACCTCTCGCGTAGAGGGTGCGCACCGTCTCGGGCGCAGAGAAAAAGAGGTCGAGGCTGCGGCTCTCCACCCCCAGCACGGCCCGGTGGAACATGGGGTCGATGTAGTCCGGCCCGCTTTTGAAGGCGCAGGGCGCACAGCCCCGCCGCTTCAGCGCCATGAGCAGGGCACAGGTCATGGTGGTCTTGCCGCTGCCCGAGCGGGGCGCCGCCAGCAGAAACTGTATCATGTCATTCTCCTGTGATGAGGTAGATGGGGTTCTGGGCCATCATGAGGTGCAGCCCGCCCACGGCCTTGGCCCGGCTGACGGCGATCTGGCTCACCTGCACGGTCCGGCCTTTGGCCGTCAGCGCGGCCACCGCCGCCGAAAGGGTCTCAAGGGCGATGGCCGACACACAGATGCGGGCGTCGGGGTTCTTATCCAGCGCGGCGTCCACGATGGCGGCAAGGCTGCCCTTGCTGCCGCCGATAAAGACAGCGTCCGGCGCAGGCAGGTCCGAAAGGGCGGCGGGGGCAAGCCCCTCCACGAGGACGAGGTTCCGGGTTCTGAATTTTTCGCGGTTGGCTTTGATGAGCGCACAGCCCTCCGGCCTGCACTCCACCGCGTACACCCGGCCCCGGGGCGCGGCCAACGCCAGCTCCACGCTGACGCTGCCCGTCCCGGCCCCCACGTCCCACAGGATGTCTTCCGGGCGGACGGCCAGCTTCGCCAGCACAGCGGCCCGGACTTCCTGCTTGGTCATGGGAACATCGCCCCGCTCGAAGGCTTCGTCCGGCAGGCCCGGGGCGCGGCGGGGCAGCACCTCCGCCGCCTCCACGAGAAGGACGCTCAGGCTGTTGAACCGGCCTGCGGCCAGCTCCTTGACGCTGCCGCGGAAGAGCTTTTCTTCCGGCGTGCCGAGGCACTGGCCCACGACGCCCTGCACGTCCCCGAAGCCCTCTGCCGCCAGCTGGGCGCAGAGGGTGGCGGGGTCTTCGCTGCCGCCGGTGAGGAAGAAGGTGGGTCTGCCCTGCATACACTCGGCCACCGGGTCACAGGTGCGGCCATGGGCCGAAACAAGGTTCCACCCCTGCCACGGACGGCCCAGCGCCGCCGCCAGCAGCTGGATGCTGGAAAGGCCGGGCAGCACCCGGGCGCGGACGCCGAGGGCCTCCAGCTTTTCCATCATGGAGGACGCGCCGGAGTAAAAGCCGGTGTCGCCGCTGTAGACCAGCACGGCGTTCTCTGCGCCGGAGGTCTGCAGCAGCTCTGCCACCTCGTCGGGGCGGTAGGCGGCGGCGCGGTTCTCGGTGCAGCCGGCAGGCAGAACTGCCAGCAGACGCCGTGCGCCCAGGATGAGGTCGGCCTGCCGCAGTGCGGCCAGGCCCTGAAGGGTCAGGTTCTCCGGCTGTCCGGAGCCCATGCCGATGAGTGTCACGTTCATCTTATCATCTCCTTGCAGCGTTTCAGCACCTCGGAAGCCGTCTCGCCCTGCTCGGGCGGGCGGCGGATGACCACCAGCTGCGCCCCGGCGGCAGAGGCGGCGGCGGCTTTTTCGTCGAAGCCTCCGGCTGCGCCGCCGTCCTTTGTGACGAGCCAGCGGATATGGAACTGCTCCATCATGGCCTGATTGAGGGCAAAGCTGAAGGGGCCCTGCATGGCGATGATGTTGCGGTGGGGGATATTCGCCGCCTCGCAGGCCGCGATGCTTTCCAGCGTGGGCAGGACGCGGGGGTAGAGCCGCTCGGACGGGATGGCCCCGAACTGCGCCAGCTCCTTGGCCCCGGTGGCCAGCAGAAGATTCCCCTCTTCTGCGGCCAGCGCTTCTGCCGCCTGCTTTGCGCTCTCAAAGACGAGACAGTTTTCCGGCAGCGGACTGGCCGGGCGCAGCAGGCGGAGGTATCCTACCCCGGCCTTCTCTGCCGCTGCTTTGATGTTTTTGGTCGCCTCCACCGCATAAGGGTGGGTGGCGTCGATGCAGAGGGCGGCATCCCCCAAGAGCGCAGCCATCTCATCGGGCAGGAGCCGCCCGCACCGGACGGTGACGCCGGGGGTGCTCCCCTGCTCTTCCTGCCCCAGCAGGGTGGCCACGCTGACGGTGACTTCGATGCCCAGCGCCACCAGCTGGCGGGAAAGCTCCCGCCCCTCGGTGGTGCCGCTGAAAACGACGACATTCATCGGCGGTACCCCCTCGGCGTGACCATCCGCCCACTCAGCGCGCGGGTGGCGGCGTTGCCCACAAAGACGGTGGTGAACATATCCACCTCGGTATCCCGGAGCTGGCTGAGGGGCAGGATGTGCTTTTCCTGCCCTTCCCGGCCGATGTTCCGCACAGAGCCGCAGAGGGTGTCCGGGGCTTTGCCGTTCGCCAGCAGGATGTCCACAGCCCGGCGCAGATAGTCCGGGCGGCCCTTGGATGAGGGATTGTACAGCGCCAGCGCGAAATCGCCCTGAGCGGCGCAGGCCAGCCGCTTTTCGATGACCTCCCACGGCGTGAGACGGTCCGACAGTGAGATGACGCAGAAATCGTGGGCCAGCGGCGCGCCCAGCACGGCCCCGCCGCTGAGGGCGGCGGTCAGGCCGGGGACGACCTCCACGTTGACGTCCGGGTACTCTTCGGCCAGCTCCAGCAGCGGGCTGGCCATGCCGTAGACCCCGGCGTCGCCGGAGCAGACCAGCGCTACGTCCCGGCCCGCCCGGGCGGTGTCCAGCGCCCAGCGGCAGCGGTCGATCTCACGGGTCATGCCGGTGGTGTAGCACTCTTTTTCCGGGTAGAGGGGACGCACAAGGTCGATGTAGACCGTATAGCCGCACAACACCTCGGCCTGCTGCAAGGCGCTCTGCGCCTGCACGGTCAGAAACTGTCCGCCGCCGGGGCCAAGCCCCACGACGAACACGGTCTTTTTACTCTCACTCATTGCTCTGTCCTCCAATCGGGTGCAAAGGGGCGGACGGCCAGCGCCAGCGTCACGCCGCCGCCTGCCGTTTTGGGCAGAAGGAGCGTCCCGCCCGAGGCTTTTACCGCCGAGCGCTCACAGACGTTGTCCACGCCGGTGACACTTGCCACAAAGGCCGACGGGGTGAACTGTCCCGGCACGGCCCGCAGCTCGTCGGCCGGATAGAACGTGATGGGCCAGCCGTGGGCTTTGCAGAACGCTGCAAGCCCCGGCTCATCTTTTTTCAGGTCGATGCTGGCGGCTGCGCAGACCGCCGCCGGGCTGAGGCCGGACGCGGCACAGAACGCCGCGAAGGCTTCTTCCAGCTGGCGGGCCGTCGTGCCGCGGCGGCACCCCACCCCCAGCACCCCGATGCGGGGGACGAGGTGGAGCGCCCCGCCCTGCGGCGTGAGGGTCAGGGCGAAGTCGGCGGCTTCGGGTGGGTCAGCCTTTTTCACGCCGGCGGGGGTCTCCCCCGCCACCGGCCACGGCGACCAGTACCGGACCGTCTGCCCGGCCAGCAGGGCGCCGCTGACGTGCTTGATGCGCTCCGGCTCAAGGACAGCGCAGTTCTGAGCCTTGGCCCAGAGGTCCACGGCGAAGAGGCCGTTGACGTCGGTGGCCGTCGTGATGACCGGCACCGCGCCGCACGCTTTTGCCAGCGCCCGGGCCAGCGCGTTGGCACCGCCCAGATGGCCCGACAGGAGCGGCACGGCGAAGTTCCCACCCTCGTCCACCACCACCACCGCCGGGTCGGCAGCCTTGCTCCTGCAGTGGGGCGCGATGGCTCGCACCGCGATGCCCACAGCTCCCACAAAAATCAGGGCCTCATCCTGTGCAAAATGCTCCGCCGTCCAGCCTTTCAGGGTCACGTCTCCGCCGCAGCGGCTCACGCTGCCGGGCAGAGCTTCCGCCAGCCGATGGGCCAGCGCTTCGCCCTTTGCGGTGAAGGCCAGATATGCCCGGCTCACTGCCCGGCCTCCGTCCCCTGCCGGAACTCGGTGGTAAAGGCGGGGTCATAGAGCTTGCTGCGCTCGTAATTTTCGCCCAGAAAGTCGCCTACGACGATGAGGGCGGTCTTTGTGATGCCGTTTTTGCGGGTCTCTTCGGCCAGTGTGGAGACGGTGCAGCGCACCACCTTCTGCTCGGGCCAGGTGGCCTTATAAACCACAGCGGCAGGGGTGCCGGGGCGGTAGCCGCCGCTCTCGAGAAGGGCCTGCCGGACTTTGTCCACCAGCCCGATGGAGAGGAAGATGACCATGGTAGCCCCGTGAGCGGCCAGCTTTTCCAGCTGTTCGGCCTCAGGGACAGGAGTGCGGCCCTCCATCCGGGTGATGATGACGGTCTGGCTCACGTTGGGCAGGGTGTACTCGGCACAGAGCGCCGCCGCCGCGCCGCAGAAGCTGGACACGCCCGGGGTGTCGTCATAGGGGATGCCGTCAGCATCCAGCGCGTCCATCTGCTCCCGGATGGCCCCGTAGAGGCAGGGGTCGCCGGTGTGGAGGCGGACCGTGGTGCCTCCGGCCTTTTCGGCGGCACGGATGGTGTCCAGCACCTGTTCCAGCGTCATCTCGGCGCTGTTATAGATGGCACAGCCGGGCTTCGCCAGCCCCAGCAGGGCCGGGTTGACGAGACTGCCCGCGTAGATGATGCAGTCGGCATCGGCCAGCAGGGCCGCGCCCCGCCGGGTGATGAGGTCGGGCGCACCCGGCCCGGCTCCTATAAAATGGACCATATCTTACCCCTCCTTCACCAAAATCGTTGCGAAATAGCCCGCCGACCGGGCCGGGTCGTAATCGGTCAGGTCGGGCCAGACCTCCTCGTTCGGCAGGCCGCAGTTACAGACCATCGCGCTCCGGCTCAGAAGCCCGGCGTCGGCCAGCGCGGCCAGCGTCTCGGGCAGCTGACGGCCCGATTTCATCAGCACTTTCGCGCCCGGTGCGGCCAGCACCTCAGCGGCGCAGCGCCCCGGGGCGATGGTCAGCGGCTGGTCCATGCCGCCCGTCAAGGACTGGCCCAGCCGGGCCGCAGCGGCGCAGAAGCTCGTCACGCCGGGGAGCATCACGGTCTTGCAGCCCTCGGCCTCCAAGATCTCCTGCAAGTAGCCGAAGGTGGCGTAGACGGACACGTCGCCGAGGTTGAGCATGGCGACATCCTGCCCGGCGTCGAGATATTCTTTCACGGCCCGGGCCGCCTCGATGTGGGCGGCTTTCTGCACCGCCGGGTCAAGGCTCATGGCGAAGCGCAGCGGCAGGATGGTCTTGCCGCTCAAATTCACCGCACCTTTTGCGATGTCCAGCGCCAGCATCCCGCCCTTCGGGGTCTGGGGCGCGGCAATGGCCGGACAGTTTTCGAGGCGGCGGACAGCCTGCAGGGTCATGAGCTCCGGGTCGCCCGGGCCGACGCTGACGCCGTAAAAAGTGCCTATCCGTTTTTCCATTCGTCCAGCAGCTCCTTTGCAGTTCTGGTCTGGCCCAGCGGGCCATATTGGTTCGAGAAGAGCACCGCGCCCATCCGGAACGCCCCGGCGGCGCGGCGGTCGAGGTGGAGCTGGATGGCGTCCAGCAGGCTGGACAGCACCGGCTCTCTCATCTCTGCTTCGTCTAAGATCTCCATGCAGGCGTCGGTGGTGGCCGCGTTCATCAGGGCCGCGCAGACGTCCCGGGACGCGCCGCAGAGGGCGGCGTGGGCGCAGAGCAGCTCGGTGCGGCAGTCGGCCGTGCGGGAGTGGGTGTTCATGACGCCGCCCGCCAGCTTGACCAGCTTGCCGATGTGGCCCACCAGCACCACCTCTTCGAAGTGGGATGCCGCCGCCATATCCATCGTATCCCCGATGAAGTTCGAGGTCTTGACCACCGGGATATTTTTTAGGGCGGGCATCTTCTCGTGGAGATAGTCGAGGCCGTAGTTGCCCGGGGCGAGGATAAGCCGCCGGGGGCTGACCGCCCGGAGCGCCGCCTGCCCCATTTCCAGCTGGATGGTGTCGAGGATGGCCTGCTGGCTCATGGGCTCGACGATGCCGCTGGTGCCGAGAACGCTGAGTCCCCCTTCCACGCCCATGTGGGGGTTGAAGGTGCGCTTCGCCGTCTCGGCCCCGCCCTCGATGGAGATGGTGACGTCAAAGCCGCCCGCGTACCCGGCAGATTCGGCCTCCTTTTCCAGCGCTTCCTTTATCATGGCCCGGGGGACGTGGTTGATAGCAGCTTCGCCCACGGGCTGGTCGAGACCGGGCTTTGTCACCCGGCCCACGCCCTCACCGCCGTGGATGCGCACCTCGCCGGACAGCTCGGGCCGGAGGGCGACACCGGCGATGACCGGCAGACCGGTGGTCACGTCCACATCGTCGCCGCCATCCTTCCGGATGGCGCACTCAGCCCCCTCGCCGGACAGGCGGCAGAAGATAGGCTCTACCTCCACCACGATGCCCTTCGGGGTGCGGAGGGCCACCGTCTCGGGGGTGCGGCCGGTGAGCAGCAACCGTGCCGCGCCCGCCGCGCCCAGCGCCGCACAGGTGCCGGTGGTGTAGCCGCAGCGCAGGAGCTTCTGGCCGCTGCGGACGTAGTGCTCAAAGAGAGGGCGCTTTTCCTCCGGCGCTTTTTCTTCGCCGTAAAGGAATGCGTACTGCTCATCGGTCAGAGCATAAATTTTGCAGATGTTTTCCCGGGCAAACGCCTTTTCCGGCGTCATGACGTCCGAGACGCCCGCCGCCGAGACGCAGACGACCTTGTCGGAAACTTTCTGCGCCAGCTCCAGCTCGTGGAGGCTGAGGATGACGGCCATCTTTTTGTCCCGGGCGAGGCTTTTCAGGATGGCCAGCAATTCGGCCTTGCCCTTGATGTCAAGGAAAGACGTAGGCTCGTCCAATAATATCAGCTCCGGCTGCTGGCAGATGGCCCGAGCCAGCAGGACGCGCTGGCGCTGGCCGTCGCTGATGCGGTTGAAATCCCGGCCCGCCAGCGCCTCGGCCCCCACGAGGGCCAGCGCGGCATGGACCTGGCGCTTATCTTCCGCCGAGAGGACACCCAGCCGCCCCGTGTAGGGGTAGCGCCCGGCGGACGCCATCTCGAAGCAGGTGGTCAGCTCGGTGCGGCGGGTGTGGGGCACCATCAGGGCCATTTTGCGGGCGCGCTCCGGGCCGGAGCAGTCCGCGAGATCTTTGCCGTCCAGCAGGACCGCGCCCCCCTGGGGGGCCAGCTGCGCTGCCAGCGTCTTGAGCAGGGTGGATTTTCCCGCGCCGTTGGGGCCGATAAGGGTGAGGATGGTCCCCTTCCCGACGCCGAGGCCGATGTGCTCCATCAGGGGCGTTTTGCCGTAGCCGATGGCAAGGTCCTCGGCGCGGCAGTAGAATTTCGGATCGCTCATTCCCGGCCCTCCTGTGTCTGGCGGCGCACCAGCAGCCAGATGACCACCGGCGCACCGAAAACTGCCGTCACCGAGCTGATGGACAGCTCAGTGGGCGCGAACAGGCTGCGGGCGATGAGGTCGCAGAGCAGGCAGAACGCTGCCCCGCCCAGACAGCAGCCCGGCAGGACATAAAGGGGCTTTGCGCTGCCCAGCAGGTTCTTGACCAGATGCGGCACCGCGATGCCCACAAAGGAGATGGGGCCTGCAAAGGCCGTCACGCAGGCGGAAAGCAGGCTGGAAAGCAGCACGAGGGCCGTCGAGAAGGCCCGCACCGGCACGCCGACGCTTCTGGCGTAGCTCTCGCCCATCTGGTAGGCCGCCATGGGCTTCGAGAGCAGGAACGCCGCCGCCAGCGCGGGCAGCACCACGCAGGCCGCTGCACCCACGTTGGCCCATGTCATGCCGGAAAAGCTGCCCATCGACCAGTTGTGGAGATTGACGATGTTGGAGTCCTGAGCAAAGGTCACCACGATGTCGGTGACAGCCGAGCAGATATAACCGATCATGATGCCGCAGATGACGAGGATGCTCATCCGCGGCACCCGCCGGGCCACCACCAGCACGAAGGCCATCGCCGCCATCGAGCCTGCAAAGGCGGCGATGATGAGGGTGGCCGAGCCGGTGAGCAGCCCCCGCTGTAAAAACACCACCATCGTCAGGGCCACTGCCAGCTTTGCGCCGCTGGACACGCCCATGACGAAGGGGCCGGCGATGGGGTTGGCGAAGAAGGTCTGCAGGAGGTAGCCCGCCGCCGAGAGGGCCGCGCCCAGCAGCACGACCATGACCGCCCGGGGCAGACGGAGCTGGAGCACAATGCCCACGGCCAGCGCATCTTCGCCCCGGCCCAGCAGAGCCGCCGCCACCGCGCCGGGCGTCAGGGACACACTGCCCCAGAACAAATTGAGTGCAAACAGCACCGCGGCCCCCGCCGTGAGGGCGAGGTACGCGAGGCTGAGGCGGCGGGTGGTGGTCATGACAAAGCTCCTTTTTTATACGATGCGCTGTAAGAAACGGAGGGACGCCGGGTCGGGCGAGCCCTCGGTGAAGACGAGGTTCATATCCGAGATGAGGTCGGCCAGCTCCATGCTCTGCTGGAAGAGGCTCTGGGCCGTACACCAGCAGTCGCCGGACTGGACGGCCTTGAAATCCGCCAGCATCGGGCATTTTTCGATGAGCTGGTCACGGGTCTCCATCACGCCCTCGATGGTGCTGTTGTAGATGAGGACGTCGGCGTCTTTGGCCCGGGCATAGAACGTCTCCAGCGGCAGTTTGATGGTGGACTGGGCCGACGTCTCCCCCTCGAGGTCGTCGAAGATGTAGACGCCGCCGGCCATCCCCACCATCTGGGCCACATAGTCGCTGGTGCGGCGGACGGTGATGAGGTTGTTGGTGGTGATGGAGAAGAAGGCCGCGGTCTTGCCGGTGTTCTCCTGCTCGAGGATGGGGGCCACCTGCTCCACCTTCTGGCGAAAGACCTCTTCCGCCATCTCAGTCTTATTCAGCAGGATGCCGTAGAGCTTGAGCCACTCCATCCGGGCCAGCGGGCCGCTCTCGTAGCTCGAGCGCTCCACGAGGACCGGCACGCCGAACTTTTCCAGCTGCTCCTTGACCTCGGGGTCGTGGAGCACCATGGTATTCTCGATGGCGAGGGTGCAGCCGGCGGCAAGGATGCGCTCATAGTCCGGGGCGCTGTACTTGCCCGCGTAGGCGATGCGGCCCTCCTGCATGGCCTGTCTGGCCTCTTCCACATACCAGCCCTCGGCCTTGGTGCCGGAGAGGGCGATGCTGTCCAATGCGTCCAGATGGACGAAGAGGTCCATCACTGAAGTGGAGACGAGATAAATATGATCCAGCGGCTGGCGCAGCAGAACGACGTCCTCGGGCAGGTCGTCCACCTCGGCGGCCCCCTCGGGGACGACGAGGAACCGCCCGGTGTCCGGGATGTCGATCATCACATAGCCGCCCTCATAGCAGTCGGCGGAAAACTGGGTGGCATAGTCCAGCGGATAGCTGTGGTCGAACACGAGGGATGCTGTATTGGCCGGGGCGGTCTTGTGCTGCCCGCAGCCCGCAAGGGTGAGGGCGGCGGCAGGCAGGGCTTTCAGAAAATTGCGGCGTTTCATCGTCACTTTGCCTCGATCAGGGATGCAGAGGCGAAGGTCAGCGTATACTCGATCTCATGCGGGGTGCTCATGGCGACGGTATCGCCCACCACATCCAGCGGGGTGTCGAGAGCCGCGACGGGGATCTCGAAGGTAGAGTTGCCCTCGGTGTTGGTGGGCAGATACTTTTCGCCGTCCACCAGCATATAGTCGTAGTTGGGGCTGGACCAGACGATGGTGGCGGTCATCCTGCCGTCGGCCACGGTCAGGACCGCAGGGCTTTCCACGGTGGCGCGGCCGGAGCCGCCCTCGAGGGTCACGTCGCAGGTGTAGGTGCCGTCGGCAGGTGCTTCCGCCGCAGCAGGCTGGGCGTTGGCGACACGGACGGTATGGTCGTACCACTTGCCCTTGGTGCCGAGGATGGCCAGCCGGAAGTCCTCGTCCAGAGCCTTCACCGGGATGTCGAAGCCGTAGACCTCATCGGACAGGCCGTCGGAGTAGGTGACGGTGTCGGTGGTGGGCTGGAGCCAGTCGGCCTCGTGGGAGGCTGCGTCCTCTGCCGTGCCGACGTAGAGGTTGACGATCTTCTTGGAGGCGAGGCTGACGTGGAAGGTCATCTGACCGTCCTTCACGGTCAGGGTCCCCTTGCCGTCGTTGGCCTCGTTGGCATGGAACATGGAGCTGTCGGTGTCAAAGTCGGCGGTGTAGACGCCGTCGGGCAGAGCGGCCTCTGCCGCCGGTTCGGAAGCTGCCTCGCTCACGGCAGAGGAAGCCGCAGCCTCGGAGGAAACGGCAGAGCTGGCCGGGGCGCCGGATGCGCCGCAGCCAGTGAGCGAACCAGCCAGCACAGCGCCGGCCAGCAGAAGAGCAAATTTATGGTTCAGTTTCATGATGATATACCTCGAAGTATCTATTTTACAGAAAAGATTATAACACGCAATGGCCCGAATTCAAAGCAGGCCGAAAAAGAAATTGCCCGAAAAGGCACTCCTTTCCGGGCAATCATAGAGTCAGAAGCTGCTTTCGCAAGCAGGGTGCACCAAACGGCGAGGATTTTTGCACGCAGGCAAGGCGATTTTCCGCAGCAATCCTGGGCGGATTGCAAGGGAAAGCAACGCAGTATGCGAGCAAAAAGACCGCCCGGGTGGTGTGCAATGATTACGAAAACGGCTTCCTAAATCAACCGTTCAGGGAATCGACAGCGGCCTTGGTGTGTGCGACGTAGAGCTGCTGGATGTCAGCGACCTCGCCCAGACCGGCGATCTGGCAATCGACAGAATCGAATTCGCCGGAGGCCTCGAACTGGCTCTTCCAGGAATCCTCGTCGTCGCCCGCCATATCGTTGTTGGCGTGGTCGCCTGCAACGACCATCAGGGGACGCAGGACGACCTTGGTGTAGCCGGCGGCCTTGACAGCCTCGATGACGTTCTCGCAGGCAGTCTCCTCCGGCTCACCCTCGACGGTGCCGATGAAGACGTTCTTGTAGCCCAGAGCGTTCATCTGAGACTGCATCTGGGTGTAGCTCACCTTTGCGGTGTGAGAGGTGCCGTGGCCCATGAAGACGAAGGCGGTGCCGTCCTCAGCAGCGGCGTCCAGACTGTCGAAGCCGGCGGTCTTGACGGCCTCGGCGGTGATGGCCTTGGCGACAGCCTCCTTGTCGGCGTTGATGACGGTGGCATCGCTGCCCACCTCGCCCAGCAGAGGCTCGGCGATGGCGACGGACTCGAACTTATCGCGGTAGCTGTCCACCATCTCCATCATCTCGTCGTACTCCGCGCCATGCATCAGGTGGGTGGGCTGGACGACCAGATCCTTCACGCCGTTGGCAACAGCGCGCTCCAGAGCCTGCTCCATGTTGTCGATCTTCTCGCCGTCACGGGCCTGAATATGGTTGATGATGATCTGTGCGGTGAAGGCACGGCGGACAGACCAGTCGGGATATGCGGCCTGGATGGCGTCCTCGATGCCCTTGATGTCCGCTGCGCGGCTGTCGTTGAACGAGGTGCCGAAGCTGACGACCAGGATCTCCTTGTCGCCGATGTTGTCCTGGTTGCGGGCGTCGTCCTTAGAGGCGTCGCCGGTGTCGCGGCCAAAGTACTCGGGGCTTGCCTCTTCGCCCTCGACCATCTCCTTCTGGGCGTCGGTCAGGGCGTCCCATGCTGCCTTTGCGGCCTCACACTGAGCGTCGGTGTTCTCGTTGCGCTCCTGCACATAGATGGCGTCGATGAGGTCTGCCACATTCTTTGCTGCCATTTCATCAGCCTCCTCGCTGCTCACTTCGCTGGCGGCGGCAGAGCTTGCGGCGGTGCTGCCGGCGGCAGTGGAAGAAGATGCACCGCAGCCGGTGAGCACACCGGCACACAGGGCCAGTGCGGCGGCAGCGGCGGTGACGCGCTGCCAGTTCTTGTTGGTTGCCTTACGCATTGTTTGAGTCCTTTCTGTTGTGTGGAATGTACGTTTCCGATAGAAAGGGTACGAAACGGGGGGTCAGCTCAAACGAAAAAAGAGCCTTTTCACCGCGCGGAAGGCACAGCAAAAAGACCCTTTGAACGTTCGGGCTTTTTGGTACGACCAATTCCTCGTGATCCGGAGCCGGACGCTCCTGTACCAACAGCGGGCAGGTTTCCTGACTGAAAGCTCACCGCCCGCTGCCGCCTTCCCAGAGGCAAAGCCTCCAGTGACCGGCGCTGAGCGCCAAGGCAGCGGACTCCCTTATCACAGTGACGAGATCGCGCGGGACTCTCACCCGCTTCCCTTTTACCCTCCCGGCCGGAGACGAAGCCCCGGCGGCAGGCACCTGCTGTTTTCTATTCAGACGAGGTGAAGTATATCACACTCCGCCCTAAAATGCAATATCTCAGCCCTCCTGCGGCACGGTCCAGACCATGCCCAGCGCTTCGAGCTTTGCGATGCGCTCCGCCGTCAGCTTTTTCTCGGCACAGGCGTAGTTTTCGCGCATCCGGCGGACCCAGTCGCCGAGGCAGAAGCCGTCTTCGGTCTTATAGTTCACCGGCACCAGCAGATCGCCGTGGGCGGCGCAGTACTCTTCGGCACGGCGGAACGCCCCGGCCCACTTGGCCTCCCGGGCGTCCCACTGCATCCCGATGGCATCCAGCAGAGCGATATGCTCCGGCGTCACCTGGAACGAGCCGGGCCGGGCCTTGCGGGCAGCCCGGAGGTTCGAGATCCAGACGCCCAGACGGAAGCCGTTCTCGTCCACGTATCCGGCAGGCACGAGGAGGCTGCCCTTCTTCTCGGCGTAGAGCCTGGCGCTCTGGTAGTTGTCCAGCCAGTTCTGCTCCCGCACGCTGCACGCGGGCGGCACCGGGGCGCTGAGGCGTCGGCCTTTTTCGCCCTTGAACAGCTCTTTCAGGGCCGCGCGGCGCTCGGCGGAGAGCTTTTTGCCCTCCCGCAGCATCTGCTTCTGACGGGACAGCCAGCTGCCCAGCCAGATGCCGTCCTCCGTCCGGTACTGGGCCGGAACGGCCAGACTGCCGTGCTCCTTTTTGTATTCCACGGCCAGCTCGTAGCGGTGCTGCCACGAGTCGGTCTTTTCCCAGTTCATGCCCAGCTCGTCCAGCAGAGCTTTCCGCTCCGGCGTCACCCGGGCGCTGCTGCGCTCGGGGTTCTGCCATGCGTACCGCTGGCGGGACACCCACTTGCCCAGCAGGATGCCGTCTTCGTCGGTGTACTCGGTGGGGACGTCGAGGTTCCCGTGGGCGGCGTGGTACTTCACGGCGGCCTCGTAGGCGGTCTGCCACTTGCGGTCGTTCCGGTTCGTCCAGTCCACTTCCAGCGCTTCCAGCTTTTCGATCTGGGCGTCGGTCAGCATACCTTCTTTATAAGCGGCGCGCTGACTGCCCAGCCAGACGCCCAGCGCCATGCCGTCCGGCGTGACATACTTGACGGGAATTTCCAGCGTGTGATTTTCCAGATAATACTGGACGGCGGCGGCATAGCTCTTCTCCCAGAGGATGCTGCCGGTGTCCCACACCATGCCCAGTGCCTCGAGGCGCTCGACGCGGTCTGGCGGCAGATTCCCGCTCAGATAGCGCTGGCGGTTGTAGACGATCCACTCGCCCAGCGCAAAGCCGTCCTTATCCTTATAATGGACCGGCACCAGCAGGTCGCTGTGGCTGCCGCGGTACCGCCGGGCCGAAGCACAGCCGTTCTCCCACGCCAGCTCGAGCCGCTTTTTCCAGTTCATGCCGATCTTGTCCAGCCGGGCGGCCTGCTCGGCGGTGAGGCGTCCCTTTTTCTTTCCGGCCCGGACAAGGCGCTGGTTTTCCAGCCAGCGGCCCACGGCCACGCCCCCAAAGCGGTAGGCGCGAGGCACGTCCAGCGTCTTTCCCTCTGCCGTCATCTGCTTTGCGGCGGCATAATAGCGCTCCCAGTCGGAGTCCAGCGCGCGGCGGAGCTGCCGGTAAGCCCGGCGGCAGGCAGAGAGAGGCTCTTCCAGCGGGAAGGCTTCTGCCCCCGCCGCGCTGCACTCCTTCCGCAGCTGCTGCACACAGGTCAGCGCCTCAAAGGCCGCGCTCAGCTCTGCCACCGGCACACTGCCGCAGGCTGCAAGGGCGCGTGCCAGCATCTGCCGGTATGCGGCCGGTCCAGCGCTGCGGCGCACCAGCACCACGCCCGAGATCCCGGCCAGCGGAGCCTGCACCGCCGGGCCGTTGGCACAGACCAGCAGCCGAAGGGTGGCCGCTTCATCGGCCGCAAAGCCTTCTGCATCCTTATAAATATGTGTTCCTGCACCAAACAGCTTCTCGGCCTGCTCTGCGGTCTGCACCGCCGCTGCATCATCCTCGCAGAGGACAAGATACCGCCCGGCAGCATCCGGGAGCCACTGCGCCAGCAGCTGTTCCACCGGCGGAAGCTTCTCTACGGCGAGGCTCAGAGCCTGATATTTCTCGGCGTTGGGGTCAGGGCAGCCCGGCAGATGGAGGTTCTTCACCTCGGCACGGAGGCGGGCCATCGCATCTTCCAGCGGCCAGAGCAGGGCCGTATAGGAGGCCGGCATGGGCAGCAGGCCCTCGGCCATCGCCCCGCCCAGCGCCAGCGGCTCCACGATGGCGTCGGCCAGCATCTCCTCGGCGGCGCGGCAGCTGTCGCCCGGGGCGTCCGGCTCTCCCAGAGCCAGCAGCTTTGCCCCCGGGCAGAGGCGGAACAGGGGCTGGACACAGTCGGTCCAGTCCTTTGCGCTCATCTCCCTCCAGCCGTCCAGCACCAGCAGGCCGGGCCGGAACTCAGCCAGCGCCACCCAGCCCAGCGCATTCTGCACGGCCAGCTGCTCGCAGCTCATCAGCCGCACCCGGCCGCCCAGCGTCCGGCCCAGCCGCTTTGTCAGGGCGCGGCGCAGCTCCAGACGGGCAGCGCAGGACACCACCCAGAGCACGCGCATCTCGGGGTGGGCATCCAGCAGCTCCCACACGATGCAGCCCTTGCCCGTACCCGCCGGGCGCACCAGCGCAGCACAGTTTTTCTGCTGCAGTCCAGCCTCCGCTGCACGGCAGGCTGTTTTATTTGAATCATCTACCAAAATCGACATATCTTATCCTTTCTGCCCCTTCCGAGGGTTCAGAAATTCGCTTTTTCTGCAAAAAAGAAACGCGCCTGCGCAAAGCCGGCTTTCCTGCCTGCGCTGCGCCTGCGTTTTTCTGCAAAAATGTTACTTTCATGCTCTATTTTTATCATAAAAGTTTATTTCTTGTCAAGATGATTTGCACAGATTTTTCCAAATAATTTTACATCCCCTTTTTTCCGGAAATTCCGGGGCCGTTCCCTGCTGGCCGTTGACGGCGGGGACCGTTGGTGGTAGACTTTTTTCATCGGCTCCCCTTTTGGCGGGAGACTCCCCTATTTATGATATGTGAGGTAATCGATATGAACATCATCCGCACCGAAAAAGCTCCCGGCGCCATCGGCCCCTACTCTCAGGGCTACACCGTGGGCGGTCTCGTCTTCACCTCCGGCCAGATCCCGGTAGACCCCGCCACCGGCGCAGTCGCCGAGGGCATCGCCGCACAGGCTGACCAGAGCTGCCGCAATGTGGGCGCTATCCTCGAGGCTGCCGGCGTGGGCTTTGACAAGGTGGTCAAGACCACCTGCTTCCTGGCCGACATTGCCGACTTTGCCGCTTTCAACGAGGTGTACGCCCGGTATTTCACCTCCAAGCCCGCCCGCAGCTGCGTGGCCGTGAAAGACCTGCCCAAGGGCGTGCTCTGTGAGATCGAAGCCATTGCGGAGGCCTAAGCCGCCTTTTCAGCACAAAGAGGGGCCGTCTGCACTCCATTCCGGGTGCGGACGGCCCCTTTTGTCTGTCTTCGATTCCAGTTTTTCATGCTGGTCAACTTTCCCAGCCGGAGAAATTGACTTCGTTTTTCGCTTTTGTTACAATAGAATCGAACTGTTGCAAAAGATTTCCGGTCAAATTTGAAAGAGAGGTCCCTGCCCATGTCCAATTCCCGTGTTGAAAGCCACAGCCGCGCCGAATTGCGCAACAGGATCATCAGCACAGCCACCCTGCTCGAGATCCTGTTGTCCGGCCTCGTCCTCATCGGCCTGCTGCTGTCGATGGTGCCGCTGCTGCAGTGGATGCCCGGCCTGCTGTTCGACGGCAACGACGCCGAGGTGAGCATCTTCTTACAGCGGGCGCTGGACATCGTCATCGGCATCGAGTTTATCAAGATGCTGGCCAAGCACAGCCCCGGTTCCAGCCTCGAAGTGCTGCTCTACGCCATCGCCCGCCACATGGTGGTGGGGCACGAGTCCGCCCTGGAGAACCTGCTGAGCGTGAGCGCCATCGCCCTCATCTTCATCGTGCGGAGGTTCTTCTTCGTGCCGGCCTTCGGCGCTCATCTGCCCGACGGCCACCCCGCACCCGACCTTTCCCCCAGCCAGAGCGGCATCCCGTCAGAGGAATTCGCCGCCCGGCTGCGCAAGCACCTGCATCATGACGACACCGACACGGAGCTTGAAGTCGCCATCGAAGACCCCAAGTACGAGGACAACACCGACACGCTGCTGGAAGCAGACCCGAAATGAGCCTGACAACGTAAAATGCCCCGCAGGACGCTCGTCGAGAGCTGCCTGCGGGGCATCTTTTTATGCTTAGCCGCTCTTGTGCTTCTGGCCGAACCGGTACTCCTTGCCGTCCCGGATGCGCCGGATGTTGGAACGGTGCATCCAGATGACCATGCCGCCCATGATGGCAGCGCCGACGGTGCAGACCACCACGTCCCGGGTCGGCAGGCCGCGCATGAGGCTGTACACCAGCGTCAGGACCGGGTAGGCTGCGGCCATGGTGATGCTGCCCAGCGACACCATGCCGGTGGGGATCAGGCAGACGAGGAAGATGACCGCCAGCACCGGCAGCAGCACCGGCTGGACTGCCAGAATGGCGCCGGCAGCCACCAGCACGCCCTTGCCGCCCTTGAAGCCGAAGTAGATGGGCTTGGAGTGGCCCACCACGGCGAGGATGGCGGCGAGGTAGACGCCCAGATAGGGCGAGACGGCAGCGTCGGCGGGCAGATGGCCGAACAGCCACCGGCCAAGGCAGACGGCCGCGACGCCCTTGAGCACATCGCCCACCGCCGTGAGGGCAGCGGCCTTCTTGCCGAAGGTGCGCAGCATGTTGGTCATACCGGCAGCGCCCGAGCCGTGGGTGCGGACGTCGTCATGGTACAGATACTTGCTGACGAGGATGCCTGTGTCCACGCTGCCCAGCAGATAGGCTTCGGCAGCGACCGCCAGCACAATGAGAAATGCGGTCATAGAACCAGTCTCCCTTCCTTATACGTCCTTCGCGCCCACCTCGCCGGAGCCGCGCTCACGCACGACAAGGCGGATGGGGGTGTGCTCCAGACCAAAGTTCTCGCGGATCTGGTTGATGATATACCGCTGATAGCTGAAGTGGAACAGGTGCTTTGCGTTGACGAAGGCCACGAACGTCGGCGGACGGGTGGAAGCCTGGGTCAGGTAGAAGATCTTCAGGCGGCGGCCCTTGTCGCTGGGCGGCTGCATCCGAGCGGTGGCACGGGCCAGCATCTCATTCAGCACACCGGTGGGTACACGGGCGCCGTTCTGGCTGTCCACGTCGCGGATGAGCTGCATCAGCTTGTTGACGTTGTAGCCGGTCTGGGCCGAGATGAAGATGATGGGAGCGTAGCCCATGAAGCTGAAGCACTCGGCATAGCCCCGGCGCTGCAGTTCCATGGTGTTGGTCTCCTTGCCCTCCACGGCGTCCCACTTGTTGACGACGATGATGCAGGCTTTGCCCTGGTCGTGGGCGTAGCCGGCCACCTTGCTGTCCTGCTCGGTGAAGCCGACGGTGGCGTCCACGAGGATGAGGGCCACGCGGCTGCGCTCGACGGCGGCCAGTGCACGGACGACCATGTAGCGCTCGAGGCCGTCGGTGATGTTGCTGCGCTTGCGCAGACCGGCGGTATCGGTGAAGATGAACTTGCCGTAAGCGTTGTCCACGGGGGTGTCGATGGCGTCGCGGGTGGTGCCGGCCTCGTTGGCCACGATCATGCGGTTTTCCCCGAGGATGCGGTTGGTCAGGCTGGACTTGCCCACGTTGGGGCGGCCGATGATGGCGACGGGGATGCGGTCCTCCTCCACGACGGTCTCGCTGAAATCGAGGTGAGCGCAGACGGCGTCCAGCAGGTCGCCGGTGCCGTGGCCGTGGACGGACGAGATGGGCATGACCTCGTCGAAGCCGAGGTTATAGAACTCGTAGAGCTCCATGGGGGTCTCGCCCACGTTGTCGCATTTGTTGACGGCGAGGATGATGGGCTTGTGGCTGCGGCGCAGCATATGGGCCACGTCCTCGTCGGCGGCGGTCAGGCCGTTGCGCACGTCCACCACCATGATGATGCAGTCGGCGGTGTCGATGGCGATCTGGGCCTGCTCGCGCATGTGGGCCAGAATGCCCTCGGTGGCCTTGGGCTCGATGCCGCCGGTATCCACCAGCAGGAACTCGTGGCCGCTCCACTCGCAGTTGGCAAAGATGCGGTCGCGGGTGATGCCCGGGGTATCCTCCACGATGGCCAGACGCTGGCCGCAGAGCTTATTGAACAGGGTGGACTTGCCCACGTTGGGGCGGCCCACCACAGCAACGATCGGTTTGCTCATAGGGGGTTCCTCCTTTCACAAAAGGGGTAAAATTACGGTCTTCTCCGGCGGGCGATATGCAGGCCGCTGCGCAGCAGGGCCTTGGCCTCGTCGCCGCCGCCGGTGGGCAGGACTTCCACCTTCACGCCGAGTCGCTGGCCCAGCTGCTCGATGGTCATATCGTCGAGGAAGGTGTCCTTCTCCTCCCGCAGCATCACGGCAGGCACGCCCAGAGTGCCGCTGGACAGCCGGCCCTCGCACTGGGCGATGATGTCGGTCGCCGTGACGAGGCCCGCCACGCCGACGTTGCCGCCGAAGAAGTTGTTTTTGATGGGATGCACTTTTACTTCTATCATGGGGTACTGGCGGCGCAGCTCGTCCATCATCTCGGTGATGAGGGGCGCGGCCATGGTGCCGGTGACGACATCCATCTTTTTGGTGCCATAGATGCGGTGGGGCTTTTCCAGCTCGGCCAGAAATTCCTCCCGGAAGAGGCTCATCATGCCCACACCGTTTTCCAGCTGGTCGTAGTCCTCATAGAACTCCGGCTCCGGGATGGGGCGGCCGGCCTTGAGGTACCACTCATCGCTGGGGTAGATGATGCGCTTGCCGTGGCGGCGCTTGCACTCGTCGCCGAACTCTTCCATGATGTCGATGACGGCGGCGCTGGTCTCAGCGTCGTAGGGCGTCTGCTTGAAGAGGTTCTGGCGGTAGTCCGTCACGCCGCAGGGGACTGCCGCCACGCTCTGCACCATCGGGGTCAGCTCCAGCAGGTCGGTGAGGGTGCGGCGGAGCTCGTCGCCGTCGTTGATGCCCCGGCAGAGCACCAGCTGGCAGTTGACGGCGATGCCGCCCTCCACCAGACGGGGCAGGTACTTCAGCACCTCGCCGCCCCGTTTATTCGCCAGCATCCGCACGCGGAGCTGGGGATTGGTGGTGTGGACCGAGATGTTGATGGGCGAGATGTGCATCTTGATGATGCGGTCGATCTCGTGGTCCTGCATGTTGGTCATGGTGATATAGTTGCCGAACAAAAAGGACAGGCGCTCGTCGTCGTCCTTGAAGTAGAGGCTCTCACGCATCCCCGGGGGCAGCTGGTCGATGAAGCAGAACATGCAGTGGTTGGAGCAGGAGTGCTTCTGGTCGCCCAGATAGGTGGAGAAATCGCAGCCGAAGGGGCCGCGCTCTTCCCGCCGGACATCCCACTCCCGGATGCCGTCCGCCACCTTTGCTTTGAGGTGGAAGCTCTTGCTGTCGGTATAAAAATCATAGTCCAGCGTGTCGTTCAGCTCGTTGCCGTCCACGCTCAGCAGCTCGTCGCCGCCGGCGAGGCCGAGGGCTTCCGCCTCGCTGCCCGCGTCCACGCGGTCGATCCTGATGGCCATGCTTTCACCTCACAATTTCGTTTTCAAGACAAAGCAAGAAGGGGAAGGCATTGCGCCCTCCCCTTCTGTACATAACACCAATGTGCCACCAATTCTGCGCAAATTAGCCCTTCTTGATGACTTCCTCGCCCTTGTAGTAACCGCAGTTGCCACATGCCTGGTGGGGGAGCTTCAGAGAGCCGCAGTTGCTGCACTTGACCAGTGCGGGGGCCTCCAGCTTCCAAACATTGCTGCGACGCTTGTCGCGGCGGGCCTTGGAAAGATGTCTCTTAGGTACTGCCATATTTTTGCACCTCCTTGATGGGTTTCTCAGTTCAGCAGTGATTTGAGTATCGCTAGCCTTGCGTCTGCGGGTTCGGCCTCAGCTTCTGCCGGAGGGCAGGTACATTCGGCCATCTTCTTCCCGCACCGGGGACACAAGCCCGGGCAGTCAGCGCTGCAAAGCAGCACCGTCGGTATCTGGAACATGAATTCCTGACAGAGCCATTCGTCCACATCCAGATGTCCTTTTTCGTTGAGGGGCAGGTCGAAATCCGGGTCATCCAGATCGCGCTCCCTGACCGTCCACTCTGCTTGCACCGTCTCCTCCCGTTCGACGGGGTCGAGGCAGCGGGCGCACTCTCCGTGCACCAATGCGTTTGCCCGCAGCGTCATCCGGATCTCCTCGCCATCCGGCACCGCCTCAAAGCGGGCCGTCACAGGCTGCTCGATCCTTGCACCGGCAAAATCCTTCGCAGACAAATCACACTGAAACTCTGCGGCGTAAGGTTTCGTGCCGGATACGATAAACTTTCTCAGGTCAAATTGCATAGTACACCTCATAAAAGGCTGCTTTGTTAGTATAGCGCCAACACAGCCCTTTGTCAACACCAAAACAGGCAGAAAACCGAAAAAATTTCAAATTCTCCGGTTTCCTGCCTGTCTGGGATGCTTCAAATCAGAAATTTCAGAGTTATGTTACAGGTACTTCTTCACATCGTGGGGCAGAGCAGCCTCATCAGCGCTGACAGTGACGGTGACCTTGATGGAGTTGCCGGCGGCGGCAGCGATCTCGTCCAGAACGACGCCCAGACGGTTGATGTCGTGATCCAGCACCTTCAGGATGCCGTCGATGTACAGGTCAGTGATGTCATAATTGCTTGCCAGCAGGCCGGCCACGAAGCCGTACAGCATCTCGCCGCCGGCGATCTTGTACTCGTCCAGGTCGATGAGACGGGCGGCGTTGGGGACCTCATAGGTCAGCTTCATGCCCTTCTCGACGACAACGACGTTGCCCTTGGAGGTCTTGACCGAATCGTTGATCATGTCGATCATAGCCTTGGTCTTACCGGAGCCTTTGGTGCCAACAATCAGTTTAATCATAGTTCTGTCCTCCTGTATTTTCCACGCCTCACGGCGGGAGATCGTTTTTTGTTCCGCTTGCTCTTACTTCAGCTTTGCTTCCAGCTCGGCGGTCAGGTTCTCGTAACCCGGCTTGCCCAGCAGAGCGAACATGTTCTTCTTATAGCTCTCGACGCCCGGCTGGTTGAAGGGGTTGACGCTCAGCAGGTAGCCGCTGCAGGCGCAGGCACGCCAGAAGAAGTAGATGAGGCAGCCCACATTATAAGCGGACAGGTCGTCCACCTCGATGACCACCTCCGGCACGCCGCCGTCGGTGTGGGCGAGGATGGTGCCTTCCATGGCCTTGCGGTTGACCACGCTCATGTTCTGGTCAGCCAGGAAGTTCAGGCCGTCGAAGTTGCCCTCCAGCTTGTCGATGAAGAGGTCCTGTGCGGGCTTCTTGACATCCACGATGGTCTCGAACATGGTGCGGGAGCCTTCCTGGATGAACTGACCCATGGAGTGCAGGTCGGTGGAGAAGATGCAGCTTGCGGGGAACAGACCCTTGTTGTCCTTGCCCTCGCTCTCACCGAACAGCTGCTTGTACCACTCGTTCATGAGGGTGAAGTTCGGCTCATAGCACTCGAGGATCTCGATGCTCTTGCCCTTGCGGTACAGGATGTTGCGGATGGCCGCATACTTGTAGGCGTCGTTGTCGGGGCTGAGCACGGAGAAGCGCTCCATCGCGTCGGCTGCGCCCTTCATGACGTCGTCGATGCTGATGCCGGCAGCAGCGATGGGCAGCAGGCCCACAGCGGAAAGGACGGAGTAGCGGCCGCCGACATCGTCGGGGACGACGAAGGTGGGCCAGCCCTGGGCGTCAGCCAGCTGCTTGAGGGTACCCTTGGCGCGGTCGGTGGTGGCGTAGATGCGCTTGTTGGCCTCTTCCACGCCCATCTCGTCTTCCAGCAGCCTGCGCAGCACACGGAAGGCCAGAGAGGTCTCGGTGGTGGTGCCGGACTTAGAGATGACGTTGATGGAGAAGCGCTTGCCCTTGCACAGCGCGATGATGTCATTCAGATAGGTGGGGCTGATGCTGTTGCCGCAGAAGTAGATCTTCAGGCCGTTGTCCAGCTCGTTGTGGTACATACCCTTGACGGCCTCGATGACGGCGCGTGCGCCCAGATAGCTACCGCCGATGCCGGCGACCACCAGAACGTCGGAATCCTCACGGATCTTGGCAGCAGCTGCCTTGATGCGCTCGAACTCTTCCTTATCATAATCACGGGGCAGATACATCCAGCCCAGGAAGTCGCTGCCGGGGCCGTTCTTGGCTTCCAGCGTCTTGTGCGCGGCCTCTACCTGGGGGTAGATGGCCTTGTATTCCTCTTCGTTGATGAAACTGGAGAGGTGTTTTGTATTCAGAGCGAGACTCATTCTATCAAAACCTCCAAAATATTTTACGGGCTCTTTGCCCGGCGAGGGTTTTTCTTGGTATAAGTGTACCGTTCCCGCCGGGCAAAGTCAAGGCCAAAATCCTCGCTTTTCATACAATTTTAATAGTGTTGTTTTGTATGCTCTTACATCTTTTATACAAACGTCCAAGCCATTCTTTGCCCTTGTTGACCGTTTTTGACCGGTAGTGCGCAGTTTTCGGTCATGCCGCGCCGGTGAGGCTCTGCCACAGCAGGCCGATGGCATCCCGGACGGTCATCCTCGGCGCATCGGCGGCTGCACGCACTTCGTACTCTTCCAGAAGTGCTTCCCCCTGATAGACGGCGGCTTTGCCCAGCGTCTGGCCCTGCTCCACCGGGGCTTCCAGCTCCTCGGGCAGGGTCAGCTCGGTATGCAGGGATGCCCCGCTCCCCTTCTCCACCAGCACCGTCTCCGGCAGGGCCGAGTAATCCAGCGGGACGCTGCCCGCCGCGCTGCCCCTGACCGTGATCTGGAGTGGCTGTGCCTCGAGTTTTGGCAGCGGCGCGGCCTCATAGGCCCCGAAGCCGTAGTCCAGCAGAGTCGTGGCGGCGTTGAAGCGGTCGGCGCTGGACGGTGCGCCCAAGATGACCGCGATGAGGGAGAGGCCGTTCCGGGTGGCGCTGGCCGAGATGCAGATGCCCGCGCCGCCGGTGGTGCCGGTCTTGAGGCCGGTGATCCCCTCATACCGGCGGAGAAGCTTATTCGTATTGATCAGCTGGGTCGCCCCGCCCCGGAGGGTATCCGTCCAGATGCCGGTGTAGTGCAGCACCTCGGGGCAGGTGTTCAGGATGGTGCGGCTCATGGCGGCCACGTCCCGGGCCGTGGAGAGATGGCCTTCGGCGTCCAGCCCGCAGGCGTTGCGGAAAGACGTCTGTTCCATCCCCAGCGAGGCGGCTCGGGCGTTCATCTGCTCCACGAAGGCCGGCTCACTGCCGCCCACCAGCTCGGCCACGGCCACTGCCGCGTCGTTGGCAGAGGAAACGCAGATGGCCTTTATCATCTCGTCCAATGTAAAATGCTCCCCCGGCTCCAGCCAGATCTGACTGCCGCCCATGTGGTAGGCGTGCTCACTCACCGGCACCGGCGTCTCCATGGTCAGCCGCCCGTCGTGGACAGCCTCGAAGGCGAGCAGCAGGGTCATCACCTTGGTGATGGAGGCGATGGGGACCCGCTCGTCGGCGTTCTTCTCGTAGAGGACCCGTCCGCTCCCCTGCTCAATGAGGATGGCAGCGCGGCAGTTGAGGTCGAGCTGAGGTGCGGCAGCTGCGGCCGGCAGCAGAATTCCTTCTGCCGCTTCCTCGACGTCGGCGCTGACGGCCCGCTCTTCCGGATGCATGACAGCCCGCAGGCCCACGCCCTCCGCCGTCCCAAGGGCCAGTGCAAACAGCCAGAAGCAGAGCACGGCTGCGCAGAGCACCGCAAAATTCTTTCGTTCCATCCCTTGTCCCTCCCCGCAATGTCTGTCTGATTGCATTCTATGCAAAAAAAGAGGCCGGAATGCTCTTTTCTCCCCGGGAAAAATCTGCTATAATAGGATGGTTTATAATGTATATCAACTTGAAAGGACACCCCATGCGAGTTTGTTTTTATACCCTTGGCTGCAAGGTCAACCTAAACGAGACCGGCGCGCTGGAACAGATGTTCCGCTCCGCCGGTTTCACCATCGTGCCGGAGGGCGAAGAGGCCGACGTCTTTGTGGTGAACAGCTGCACCGTCACCAACTTCGGCGACCAGAAGAGCCGCAAGTGGCTCCGCCGGGCCAAGCGCGAGAACCCCGGCGCCGTCACCGTCCTCACCGGCTGCTACCCGCAGGCTTTCCCCGAGGAAGCGGCCCAGTTCATGGAGGCCGACCTGGTCTGCGGCAACGGCGACCGGAAAGCCATCCTCGACAATGTGCTCAAGCTGCTGGATGGCCACGAGCGCATCGTCGCCATCGCCCCCCACGCGAAGGGCGAGCGGTTCGAGGAGCTGCCGGTGGAGCGGTTCGAGACCCACACCCGCGCCTTTATCAAAGTAGAGGACGGCTGCAACCGTCAGTGCGCCTACTGCGTCATCCCCCGCGCCCGCGGCCCGGTGCGCAGCCGCTCGGAAGAGAGCATCCTCGCCGAGCTGCGCCAGCTGGCCGCTTCCGGCTACCGGGAAGTGGTGCTCAGCGCCATCTCCCTGCCCAGCTACGGCCTCGACACCGGCACCAACCTCGTGGAGCTGGTGGAGAAGTGCGCCCGGGTGGAGGGCATCGAGCGCATCCGGCTGGGCAGCCTTGACCCCGATATGCTGACCCCCGAATCCATCACCCGGCTGGCGGCAGTGGACAAGCTCTGCCCCCAGTACCACCTGAGCCTGCAGAGCGGCTGCAGCGCCACCCTGCGCCGGATGCGCCGCGTCTATACCGCCGAGCAGTACGCCGAGGTGGTCCGCCAGCTCCGCGCCGCCTACGGCGACCGCCCGGTCAGCTTCACCACCGACTGCATCTGCGGCTTCCCCGGCGAGACGGAGGAAGATTTCCGGGAGAGCTGCGCGTTCCTGAAGGAGATCGGCTTCCTGAAAGTCCACGTCTTCCCCTACTCCCGCCGCAGCGGCACCCCCGCCTACGACTTCCCCGATCAGGTCCATGAGCGCGAAAAGCAGGCCCGCAGCCGGGAGATGAACGCCATCGCCGAGGACATCCGCCGCGAGGTGCTGGCCGGCTGCGAGGGCAGCGAGGACGACGTTCTGCTGGAGACCCCCCTCTCCGGCACCCTCTTCACCGGTTACACCCGGCTGTATGTTCCCGTCGTGGTCTCGGCCCCGGGCCATAAGAGCGGCGAGATCGTCCACGTCCGGCTGGGCAGCTACGACGGCGAGCGTGTCCGGGCCGAGATGGTGTAAATCTTAGCCGGTTCTTTGCCGTTTTGTACAAATCCATTTGTTCACATTTGTGCAAGATATACCAGTTGTGAATTTCATAACAAATTTTGAGCTTTTCCCTTTTCTTCCCGAAGGGTTTATGCTACAATAAAAGTGGATCATTCGGGGCATCCGGCTGTTTGCAGCAGCCCGGTACCAAATGCCCCGGAGAAAAGCCGCGTCAGAGCGGTTTTTGTTCTGTTGTTTCAAAGCAAGGAGAGATTGGAATGAGTTTCAGAGGAATCAACACGACGGTCATCCAGATCCGCCGCCAGGTCTTTACCGAGGTGGCACGGATGGCCTACGCCAACGTCAAGGGCGAGCAGGCCAACCACCTGATGCGCAAGATCCCTTACACCATCATCCCCGGTGAGGAAGGCAAGCTCCGCAAAGACATCTTCCTTGAGCGCGCCATCGTCGAGGAGCGCGTTCGTCTGGCCATGGGCCTGCCCACCCGCCGCATGGACGAGCACAACAGCGTCGTCTCCGGTCTAGAGGACGCTTCCATCGCTGATAAGTATTATGACCCCCCGCTGGTGAACGTCATCAAGTTTGCCTGCAACCGCTGCCCCGAGAAGCTGGTCAAGGTCTCCGACCTGTGCCAGGGCTGCCTCGCACACCCCTGTATGGAAGTCTGCCCCAAGAAGGCCATCACCTGGGAGAGCGGCCGTTCCACCATCGACCAGGAAAAGTGCATCAAGTGCGGCCGCTGCGTCGGCGTCTGCCCCTACAACGCCATCGTCAAGACCGAGCGTCCCTGCGCCGCTGCCTGCGGCATGGGTGCCATCCACTCCGATGAGCTGGGCCGCGCCGAGATCGACTACAGCAAGTGCGTGTCCTGCGGCCAGTGTCTGGTCAACTGCCCCTTCGGTGCCATCGCCGACAAGGGCCAGATCTACCAGCTCATTCAGGGCTTCAACCGCGGCGACCGCATCTACGCCCTCGTCGCTCCCGCCTTCATCAACCAGTTCCCGGGCCTGGCCTCCACCGGCAAGCTCAAGGCTGCGCTGAAGGCTCTGGGCTTCTACGACGTCGTGGAGGTCGCCATCGGTGCCGATCTGTGTACCGTGGATGAGGCCCACGACTTCCTGGAGGAGGTCCCCAACAAGCTGAACTTCATGGCTACTTCCTGCTGCCCGGCATGGAGCATGATGGCAAAGACCGCCTTCCCGGATCTTGCAAAGAACATCTCCATGACCATGACCCCCATGGTCTTCACCGCCCGCATGATGAAGCAGGCCGACCCCGAGGCCCGTATGTGCTTCATCGGACCCTGCGCCGCCAAGAAGCTGGAAGCTTCCCGCCGCACCGTCCGCTCTGATGTGGACTTCGTGCTGACCTTCGAGGAGCTGGCCGGCATCATCGAGGCCAAGGACATCGACGTGGCCAACCTCGAAGTCGACCCCGATGAGATCGATCTGGTCCACGCTTCCGGCGCAGGCCGCGGCTTCGCACAGTCCGGCGGCGTCGCCAAGGCTGTCGCCGACAAGGTCAAGGAGTGGCACCCCGATATGGACGTCAAGATCGCGTCCGCACAGGGCCTCGCCGAGTGCAAGAAGCTGCTGATGCTGGCCAAGGCCGGCAAGTACAACGGCTACCTGCTGGAAGGCATGGGCTGCCCCGGCGGCTGCATCGGCGGCGCCGGCACCATCGCCGACCCCGCCCGCACCGCTGTCGCACTGAACAAGTACGTCAAGGAGGCTCCGTTCCAGGACCCCGAGCAGAGCCCCTTCATGACCAGCATCCACGTGCTGAAGGACGACCCCGACTTTGAGGTCTGAGTTTTCCTGACTTCTGCCGCTTCCCGTCCGCCGGGAGGCGGCTTTTTGTGTCTTCGGCAAAGTCTGCGTTTTTTCTTCCATAAGATGTGTCTTATGTGAAACATTTTTGTGAAAGTCTCACAAGCCAGATTGACTTTTTCTTCTGAATATGTTATTTTTGCGGTGACAAATCCCTTCGTGTTCCGTTTTGGAACGCACAGAGCCGCCTCTGCGGCTGGAAAGGTCGATTCTTGAATATGACGATTTCTTTGAAGCATATGGGCAGACGCACCGGAGCGGTCCTCGTCTCGCTGCTGCTGCTCCTGACGCTGGCGGTCAGTGCCAGTGCCGCCGCCGTCAAGATGACGGTGGGCGTCCGGTTCTGGCGGGAGTCCGGGGACAAGGAGTCGATGGCCGACAGTGCCGTAGACACCATCCGCGAAGCTACCCTTACCCGCCAGCCCAACGGCACCTTCACTCTCGAGCTTCCGGTCAAGCAGCTCTCTTCCATGAACATGACCGGCCGTCTCACCGGCATCGCCATCGGCGAGGTGAACTATGACGGCACTCTGAGCGGCGACCTGTCCGACGGCACCGCCGTGCTGACCCTCAAGAACCTGCCCGCCTCGGTGCTCACCGGCAGCGATTCCAGCAAAGCGCTGGCCGTGACCTGCAGCATCAAGATGGACACCATCCTTCTCGGCGACATCACTACCAGTGCGAAGATGTCCATCTGGGTCGAGCGCTGAAAAGCCAAACAGCACAAAAAGCGCCCCGCAGCTCTGTTACGAGCTGCGGGGCGCTTGCTTTGTTTCAGAAAAGGTTTACTCAGCGATGATGCTCTTGCCGGTCATCTCTGCCGGGACGGGCAGGCCGATATAGGGCAGCATGGTGGGTGCGATGTCGGCCAGGCAGCCGCCCTCGCGCAGCTTCACATCGCCGCAGCCGATGGCCACGAAAGGCACGACGTTGGTGGTGTGGGCGGTGAACGGAGTGCCGTCGGGGTTCTTCATCTTCTCGGCGTTGCCGTGGTCAGCGGTCAGGAAAGCGCAGCCGCCGGCGTTCAGCACAGCGGTGACGACCTTCTCGACAGCAGCGTCCACAGCCTCAACGGCCTTGACAGCAGCCTCAAAGACGCCGGTGTGGCCGACCATATCGCAGTTTGCGAAGTTCAGGATGACCACGTCGTACTTGCCGCTCTCGATGCGCTTGACGCACTCGTCAGCGACCTCGGGGGCGCTCATCTCAGGCTTGAGGTCGTAGGTGGCGACCTTCGGGCTGGGGATGACACAGCGGTCCTCGCCCTCGTAGGGAGCCTCAACACCGCCATTGAAGAAGAAGGTGACATGAGCGTACTTCTCGGTCTCGGCGATGCGCAGCTGGGTCTTGCCGTTCTCGGCCAGGTACTGACCCAGAACGTTCTTCAGCTCAACAGGAGGATAAGCGACCTCGCAGTTGGGCATGGTGGCGTCATACTCGGCCATGCAGACGTAGTGGACCTGCTTGCGGCCGCCGCGGCGCTCGAAGCCGGTGAAGGCATCGTCGCAGAAGATGCGGGTCATCTGACGGGCGCGGTCGGGACGGAAGTTCATGAAGATGACGGTGTCGCCGTCCTGCACACGGCCACCCTCGCAGGTAACGCAGGGCAGAACGAACTCGTCGGTCTTGTCGTCGGCGTAGGATGCCTCGATGGCCTCCTGCGCGTTGGCGGCGTGGTTGCCCTCGCCGTAGACGAAGGTAGCGTAAGCCTTCTCCTCGCGGTCCCAGTTGTTGTCGCGGTCCATGGCGTAGTAACGGCCGGAGACGCTGGCGATCTTGCCGATGCCCAGCTCATCCAGCTTGGCCTGCAGATCGGCAAGGAAGCCCTTGCCGGAGTGGGGGTCGGTGTCACGGCCATCGGTGATGCAGTGGAGGTAGACTTCCTTTGCCCCCATCTGCTTTGCCATTTCCAGCACACCGAACCAGTGGTCAGCGTGGCTGTGGACGCCGCCGGGACCCACCAGACCCATCAGGTGGATCGCCTTGCCGGCGTCGATGGCAGCCTTCATGTTCTTGACGAGGACGGGGTTCTTGAGCATCTCACCGTCGCGGATGGACTTGGTGATGAGGGTCAGCTGCTGGTAGACGATGCGGCCGGCGCCCATATTGGTGTGACCCACCTCAGAGTTGCCCATCTGGCCGTCGGGCAGGCCCACAGCCATGCCGGAAGCTTCGATGGTGGTCATGGGATATTTTGCCATCAGAGAGTCAAGGAAGGGCTTCTTGGCTGCGGCCACGGCGTTGCCGTAGGTCTCGTTGGGGGTCCAGCCAAAGCCGTCCATGATGCAGAGCAGAACAGGTTTCTTGGACATAAAATAGGATCTCCTTTGAAAATTCAACAAACAGCGCCCGGCTCCCTGCCGGAAATGCGGCGCAGCCGGGCGCAGAGAGAACGATTTTTACCGCTCAGGGCTTAGCCCTTGGTGGCAGCGTTGACGATGACAGCAAAGTCAGGAGCCTTCAGGGAAGCACCGCCGATGAGGCCGCCGTCCACGTCCTTCTTGCTCAGCAGCTCCTCGCAGTTCTTGGCGTTCATGCTGCCGCCGTACTGGACGGTGGTAGCCTCGGCCACGGCTTCGCCGTAGACCTCGCCGATGACCTTGCGGATCTGAGCGCAGACTTCCTCAGCCTGGTCGGCAGTAGCGGTCTTGCCGGTGCCGATGGCCCAGATGGGCTCGTAGGCGATGACGACGTTTGCCATCTGCTCAGCGGTGACATCGCGCAGAGCGATCTTGGTCTGCATCCGGACCAGCTCCTCGGTGACGCCCTCCTCACGCTGCTGCAGGCTCTCGCCCACGCAGATGATGACCTTCAGGCCGGCGTTCAGAGCGGCCAGAGCGCGCTTGTTGACGGTCTGGTCGGTCTCTGCGAAATACTGACGGCGCTCGGAGTGACCGACGATGACGTACTCGACGCCCAGATCCACCAGCATATCCGCGCTGATCTCGCCGGTGAATGCGCCGGACTTCTCGAAGTGGACGTTCTCAGCACCGACATGGATGTTGGTACCCTTGGTCTTTGCCACAGCAGTGACCAGGTCGGTATAGGGAGTGCAGATGACGACCTCGCAGGATGCGTCCTTGACGGCGGGGATGAGCTCGTCCACCAGAACAGCAGCCTCGGAGGCGGTCTTGTTCATCTTCCAGTTGCCAGCAATAATGGCCTTGCGCTTTGCCTTATCCATGATACGTTCTCCTTACCTTATTTACCTTTATAAATAAAAGATGCGGCGGCGAAACAGCCGCCGCACCGTTCATGATGCTGTGATGATTATGCGTTCTGGATGACTGCGATGCCGGGCAGCTCCTTGCCCTCCAAGTACTCCAGAGAAGCGCCGCCGCCGGTAGAGATGTGGGTCATCTTGTCGCCCAGGCCCATCTGCTGGACAGCTGCTGCGCTGTCGCCGCCGCCGATGACGGTGGTAGCATCGCTCTCAGCCATGGCCTTGGCCACGGCCAGAGTGCCGGCAGCCAGAGTCGGGTTCTCAAAGACGCCCATGGGGCCGTTCCAGACGACGGTCTTGGAAGCCTTGACAGCGTCGGCGAAGAGCTTCATGGTCTCGGGGCCGATGTCGCAGCCTTCCATGTCAGCCGGGATAGCGGTGACAGGGACGACGGTGGTCTCGACAGGAGCGTCGATGGGGTCGGGGAAGTTCTCGACGCAGGCGGTATCGACGGGCAGGAGCAGCTTGACGCCCTTCTCCTGAGCCTTTGCCATCATCTCCTTGCAGTAGTCCAGCTTGGAGTCATCGCACAGGCTCTTGCCGACCTCATAGCCCTGAGCCTTGATGAAGGTGTAGGCCATGCCGCCGCCGATGATGAGGGTATCGACCTTCTCCAGCAGGTTGGAGATGACATTCAGCTTGTCAGCGACCTTTGCGCCGCCCAGAATGGCGGTGAAGGGACGGACGGGATCGTTCACGGCATTGCCGAGGTACTTGATCTCCTTCTCCATCAGGTAGCCGACAGCGGTGTCCTTGATATAGTCGGTGACGCCTGCGGTGGAGCAGTGTGCGCGGTGGCAGCTGCCGAAGGCATCGTCAACGTATGCGTCTGCCAGAGAAGCCAGCTCCTGAGAGAACTCGGGCAGGTTCTTGGTCTCTTCCTTGCGGAAGCGGGTGTTCTGCAGCAGGACGACGTCGCCGTTGTTCATGGCAGCGACAGCAGCCTTTGCGTTCTCGCCCACGACGTTGTCGTCGTCAGCAAAGACAACGGTCTTGCCCAGCTTTGCGCTCAGAGCCACAGCAACGGGAGCGAGGCTGAACTTTGCCTCGGGGCCGTTCTTCGGCTTGCCCAGATGGCTGCACAGAATGACCTTCGCGCCGTCATTGACCAGCTTCTGGATGGTGGGCAGAGCCGCATTGATGCGGTTCTCGTTGGTGATGACGCCGTCCTTCATGGGGACGTTGAAATCACAGCGGACAAGGACCTTCTTGCCGCAGTAGTTCTGATCGTCGATCGTCTTTTTACCTAAACCCATAGTGATTATTCTCCTCTCAATTCGTTCTTCGGAATCGAATTTCGCTCACTCTCGGGGTCTTAGCCCCTATGACACTATTATAAACAAAATATGTGTGTATTGCAAGGACGGGGGATGGATAATTTATTAACAAACTTTTCCCGTGATATTCGGGAATTGTGTCTATTTTGACAGTAGTTCGGCCCGGCTGCCAGAACGCCGCAGGCGGTCTCCCCTCCTGCGGCGCTTGAAACGCTCCACTTTAATCCCGACGGAACAGGTCGCGGGTGTAGACCTTGTCCTGTACATCATCCAGACAGCTGTCGTAGCGGTTGGCGATGATGGCCTGGCTCCGCTTTTTGAAAACGTCCAGATCGTTCACCACTTCGCTGCCGAAGAAGGTAGTGCCGTTCTCCAAAGTCGGCTCATAGATGATGACTGTCGCGCCCTTGGCCTTGATACGCTTCATGACGCCCTGAATGGAGGACTGGCGGAAGTTGTCGGAGTGAGCCTTCATGGTCAGGCGGTAGACCCCGATGACACAGGGCTTCTCGTCCGCCGCGTTGTACTCGTTCTCTTCCCCGTAGCTGTAGTAGCCCGCCATCTGGAGCACCCGGTCTGCGATGAAATCCTTGCGGGTGCGGTTGGACTCCACGATGGCCTCGATGAGATTTTCCGGCACATCCTCGTAGTTGGCGAGGAGCTGCTTGGTGTCTTTCGGCAGACAGTAGCCGCCGTAGCCAAAGCTGGGATTGTTATAATGCGTGCCAATGCGGGGGTCGAGGCAGACGCCCTCGATGATATGCCGGGTATCGATCCCCTTCATCTCGGCGTAGGTGTCCAGTTCATTGAAGAAGGAAACGCGGAGGGCCAGATAGGTGTTGGCGAACAGCTTGACCGCCTCGGCCTCGGTGAAGCCCATGAAGAGGGTGTCGATCTTCTCTTTGACGGCACCTTCCTGTAACAAATGGGCAAAGGTGTGTGCCGCCTCCACCAGGCGCTCATCCTGCATATCCGTACCTACGATGATGCGGCTCGGGTAGAGATTATCATACAGTGCCTTGGACTCCCGCAGGAACTCCGGGCTGAAGATGATATTCCTGCACCGATACTTCTCACGGACACTGGCCGTGAAGCCCACCGGGATGGTGGACTTGATGACCATAACAGCCTCCGGGTTCACCTTCATCACCAGCCGGATGACCGCCTCCACCGCCGAGGTATCGAAGAAATTCTTCCGGCTGTCGTAGTTGGTGGGGGCCGCGATGACCACAAAGTCGGCGTCCCGATAGGCCGTCTCCCCGTCCAGCGTAGCCGTCAGGTCGAGATCTTTCTCGGCGAGGTATTTTTCGATGCAGTCGTCCTGAATGGGCGATTTTCTCCGGTTGATGAGCTCCACCTTTTCCGGCACGATGTCCACAGCCGTGACATGGTGGTGCTGGCTCAGCAGGACAGCAATGGACAGGCCGACGTAGCCCGTACCCGCGACAGCGATGTTCAGTTTTTCGAATGCTTTCATGGCTTTCGCTCCTACGACACAAATGCAATAAACTGCGGTATTGACTGTATTGTATCATGAAGGGGATGAGGTGGCAAGTATCGACAAACAAAAACACCCTTCCCCCGCGGCGTACCGCGGAAGGAAGGGTGTCAAACTCACGGATCAGGCTTCCCGCTTATTCAAGCAGGGCACCTCAGGCACTTTTGAGCGTAGAGCTGTGATCAGCAGTTCTCAGCGAAGTACTTGATGGTACGGACCATCTGAGAGGTGTAGGAGTTCTCGTTGTCGTACCAGGACACGACCTGGACCTGATAGGTGTCGTCGTCGATCTTAGCGACCATGGTCTGGGTAGCGTCGAACAGAGAGCCGTAGCGCATACCGATGACGTCGGAGGAGACGATCTGGTCCTCGTTGTAGCCGAAGGACTCGGAAGCAGCAGCCTTCATAGCAGCGTTGATGGACTCCTTGGTGACATCCTTGCCCTTGACGACTGCGACCAGCAGGGTGGTGGAGCCGGTGGGAACAGGCACACGCTGAGCAGAGCCGATCAGCTTGCCGTTCAGCTCGGGGATGACCAGGCCGATGGCCTTAGCAGCACCGGTGCTGTTGGGGACGATGTTCTGTGCGCCGGCACGAGCACGGCGCAGGTCGCCCTTGCGCTGAGGACCATCCAGGATCATCTGGTCGCCGGTGTAAGCATGAACGGTGGTCATGATGCCGGAGACGATGGGGTAGGTCTTGTTCAGGGTGTCGGCCATGGGAGCCAGGCAGTTGGTGGTGCAGGAAGCAGCGGAGATGACCTGATCCTCAGCGGTCAGGGTCTTCTCATTGACGGAGTAGACAATGGTCTTCAGGTCGTTGCCTGCGGGAGCAGAGATGACGACCTTCTTGGCGCCAGCCTGGATGTGAGCCATGCTCTTCTCCTTGCTGGTGTAGAAGCCGGTGCACTCCAGAACGACATCGACGTTCAGCTCGCCCCAAGGAGCGTCCTTTGCGTCCTTAACAGCGTAGATCTTGATCTCCTTGCCGTCCACGATGATGGAGTCCTCGGTAGCCTCGACGGTGTGCTTGCCCTCACCGATCTTGCCGCAGAAGGAGCCCTGAGCGGTATCGTACTTCAGCAGGTGAGCCAGCATCTTGGGGCTGGTCAGGTCGTTGATAGCGACGACCTCGTAGCCCTCAGCATCAAACATCTGACGGAAAGCCAGACGGCCAATACGACCAAAACCATTGATAGCAACTCTAACAGCCATGTTAATAGTACCTCCTAAATGTTCTTACCCTGATTCGGATAATTCACGGTACTCTTATTTTAGACCAAAACGGCCAAACTTTCAAGTGCCTGCCAAAAAATTAACAAGTCGTTTTCATACTTTTTTGCTTTTGTACTATTTTCTCAGGGAATGGGGTGTTGTTTTGAGCAATTCAACCAAGCGACTGCTGACGCATTTATGCACCCTGCTCAGTCCTTGTGCAGCGCACAGCGCTCAAGGCTCCCAAAGCGCCCACACAGCACAGCCCCAGCCGGAACAGCAGCGTCGGCGTCAGCAGAGCCCCGCCGCCCTCCTGCACGAGGGTCTGCAGCACGGTGGGCAGCTCCCAGCACAGGCAGAGGGCAAACGCCGCCAGCCCGCCGGCACAGAGGGTGCGCCCGTCCGACGTGCCGGGCAGGTAGAGCGCCCGGGCCAGTGCCGAGAGGAACATCAGCCCCGCCAGCAGCTGCCAGACCATCGCCGTGGGGGCCACCCGGTGCCAGCTGGAGCTGTTCTCCATAAAGCGGGCCAGCACGCACCAGTAGAACACGGCGCTGCCCAGCACGGCGGGCGTCAGGCTGCGGGTGGGGGTCTTCCAGTCCTTCCGCAGCCAGCTCAGGCCGAGACCGATCATCCAGAACGCGCACAGCGCCTCCAGCGCAGCCCGGATCAGCATTGCCACGCTGCTCCCCATCCAGAGGATGCGCAGCACAGCAGCCTCTCCATAGCAGACAGCCGCCGCCAGTGCCACGACGCCGGAAGGCGTGCAGCGGCTCCGCAGCGCGCCGGTCTGCGGCTTACAGCAGCGGCCCGCCGCTACGGCGGCACCGACGGCCACGGCCAGCGCACCGTACCGCAGCCAGACCGAGCCGACGATGCACAGGCCCGTTTCCGCGTCGGTGAGAAGGGCCAGGTCGATGCCCCGGAAAACGCCCAGCGCTGCGCTCAGGAAAAGCGAAACCATGATAAAGAAGTTCATCTGTATTCCTCAAATCTCTATCCCCTTTTTTTCGGGGAAATTATCATAAGTGTATGATAGCGCGTTTTGGGCAGAAATGCAAGGCATTCCCTTCTTGTGCGCTTTTTTGCCGACAGCGGCCGGTATACTGAGTCCAAAAGTCTGTCCGGGAGGGAGATACGCCCCATGAAAAAAGCCTTTCTGCTCCTCTGCGCCCTGCTCCTCGCGCTGGGCAGCGCCCTGCCGCTGGCGGG
>ENA-ORTD01000349-ORTD01000349.1-human-gut-metagenome-genome-assembly--contig:-NODE-349-length-47144-cov-11.869524_pt1 | contig 47144 bp, 44 predicted proteins | sample MGYA00241907_ERZ509178 | MGnify/ENA primary metagenome ERZ509178 (study PRJEB26280, sample SAMEA2338793) | human gut metagenome | biome: human gut; feature: human-associated habitat; material: faeces...
GAAACAAAAAGCATTAAAGGCTGGAAATCTTGCATTTGCATCAATGTTTGTGATTAGTGTGTTAGCGATTATTATTCAGATGTTATTAACGGTGGATATTCGCTTGGTTTTAGGAGAGACAGCAACTGCTTTGGTAGGAGGAATTCTGTATGCTTCTATTATGGTGTACAATGGAATATGGGATAAATGTTTGCCCAAAAGTGCTACTATATGGCGCGATTTTTTCACCAGTGTGATATGTGCAGGAATTTTTACAGTCATCTATGGCATATGTTTATTTAGAATGGGAGCTACAGAAACACAGGTAACACGATTAGCAGTGGGATTTCTGATTGGTATTACTATTGTGGCATTTATTGTTCTTAGGCTCTTGGCATTTATTAATCGAAAAAGAAACCAGAATTCGTCAAATGTTCAGGAGAAAAAGGAAACTTCCATATCTAAGGCAGAATGGACAAAAATTTATAATGCACAGAATATAGTAGAGACAGAACAACTCGTAGAAATGTTAAAGCAAAATGGAATAGCAGCTTTTTCACAGGAAGCAGGTGCGAATGTTGCAATGCATGGGGCACCTGGATTTGGAATATATGGTGTGGATATATTCGTGAAAACCGATGATGCAGAGAAGGCAGTACAGTTGATCAAGGAGATTAATAACCAAGAATGAAGAAAATTTTTGACATTTTCACACATGCGTGCTAATATGATTATAGAAAAAGAGTGCTACCGATAGACGGTTAGTCCGATATATGTTTTGACAAAAATTGCCGCTTAGTTTACCAGACCAGGGCGGCTATTTTTGTGGTTTATTATTATCCTTGCCAAAGGTATATCCAAGACCAAAGCAGGTTAAGCCGAAGCTCACTACTGCAATAAAATCAACAATACTCATGGCTTAGCCCTCCTTTCCAGTGGATTCTCTTTCGAGTTTCTATGTAATCAGAGGGTCACAGTCCCTCTGTTGAAGGACTAACCGCCTACCGTTATGATAGCACCCATGATGTAAATTATAGCAGTCAGGGACATTGTATGCAATAAAAAAATACGAAACATAAAAGAGGCTGTAATGAAGATAAAAGATGTTGAAAAACGAACTGGAATTACAAGTTATAATATCAGATTTTATGAGAAAGAAAATTTATTAATTCCGAAAAGAAATCCTGTAAATGGATATCGTGAATATACAGAGGAAGATATTCTTTTGTTAAATCGTATAAAAATGTTAAGGATGTTAGATATTCCGGTTTCAGATATTAGAAAAATTTTATATGAAAAGGAAACATTAACCAGTGTTTTAAATACACATTTGCTTAAAATTAAAGAAGAAGAAAATAGACTTAGGCAGAATTATTTTTTATGCGAAGAGTTGATAAAAATGGATATGAGTGTGACTGATTTATCAGAAGAGATGTTAGATAAAATGGTATCTGGAAAAGAGGAATATATTTACCAATTGGAGAGAATAAAACGGCAGGACAGGATACAAAAAATTTTCGATACTTCTAAATTAATTGTTTGTATTGTAGGGGGAGTAATTGCAGTCATTATGTGCGTGCAATTATATTTGAAATTATGTAATACATATATGAGTGCTCCGTTTAAAGTAATAACTCTTATTTTGAGTTTGATTTTGGTGGTTTCAATATTACGGATTATAGTGTGTAATGAAACAAAATAAGAATGCGAAGATATTTTTGAGAAAAAGAGGACAAATAGAAAATGTTCTCTTTTTTTCTTGACCTTAAACTTCCTCTAAGGTGTATATATAAGAAAAACAGGGAGGCGAGAGATATGTATGTAAATGTAGAAAATGTAAATTTTGCTTATGATAAGAAGCCAATATTACATGATATTAATTTTGGAATGAATAAGGGAGAGATAACAGGCTTAATTGGTCCTAATGGCGCAGGAAAATCAACAATGCTAAAACTCATGATAAAAAAAATGAAACCTGATAATGGTAAAATTATTATTGGTGATAATGATATATTTTCTATTAAAAGAGAGAATAATCCTGTGACGTTCATTCCAGATATTCCAGTGTACTATGAAGAGTTGACTGTTTGGGAGCATCTTCAGTTTATTAAAGCACTGTACCCTGAGAACTCAGTGACAGTTGATTCATTAATTCGAGAATTTAATCTTAATCAGCACCTTAACAAAATTCCATCAGCACTTTCAAAAGGAACGTTGCAGAAACTTATGATTGCACTTGCATTGTTGCGGCAATACGATGTGCTACTGGCAGATGAACCGTTTAATGGGTTGGATCCAGCACAAACATATAAATTCAAAAATACTTTAAAAAATTTGAAGAAACAAGATAAAACGATACTCATATCTACACATTTACTAAGTTTGGCTGAAGATTTTTGTGACAGATATATTTTTTTATATGATGGAAGAATAGTCGAACAAGGAACAAAGGCAGAAATATTACAAAAGCAGCAGATGAATAAGGGAACTTCGTTGGAACAAATATATATGTCCTTAATTGGTGAGGGAGAGCATTATGCAGGAGTACAGAAAACTGTTATGTGTGAATAAGATTAGAGAAACTAAAAGATTAATAGAAAATATGCTGATACCTATATTGTCTTTGGTAGTTGCGGCAGCTGTTGTTGGATATCAAATTGTGATTAATTTTTTTCCAATAATTCGGAAGATAAATGCATGTAATCTCCGAATATGTTATCTGGTATTTGGATTTTTGATATTATACTCGTTTGGCGTTTGTTTTATTAATGTTAAACCGGCAATTATAATAAAACCGGCATCATTGTTTTTCATTCAAGAGAAAAGGATAAGACAAATGATATCAATAAAATATATAGGGTTAACCTTAAAGGACATTATATTTTCAATCATTCTTTCAGCTTGTATTAATGGAATCCATTTGAATAGAAATTTTCTATTTATATTACTCATAATATTCTTGCTATTAAATACAACCAATTTAATGAGATGGAAAATATATCATGCAAATCAAAGAAGAGATATTGGAATATGGCTGTTGTTTAGTATAATCTTGGTAATATCGCTTAAATATTTTTTTATGTGCATTATAGATATAGGAATATGGATGTATATGCTAGTTTATGATTTTGGTGTTCTGGAAATAAATGCTTTAAAGTATGAAGATGAGATGCAATTTTTGGAAAAGGTACGTATTGCTCAAAATTTTAATAATACTGTATTGTTAAATCAATATGCAAAAGAAAAAACGGTGAGATATTTACAGAGAAAAAATAAAGTATCCAATTTTTTATGCCACTTTCCATTGATATGGAAAGCTCAAATATCTATTTATAGATTAGGCAGAAATTGGATAATAATGGGAATGATTTTGTTTGCGATATGTTTAGGAATTTATAAAATGCCTTTCTGTTGGACGCTACCGTTTTTGCAACAAGAAGAAATTCGTTATATGTTATGGTTAGGAAGTATATTTGCCGTTTTTCGATTGACCTTACGGAGTATGGTTCAACAGCTGGATAGTATTCTTGAAAAAGCCACAGACGGCTTATTTATTCCTATATCGGAAAATCAAATTGTGAAACAGTTTATAGTTATACCAATTACAATTATTTGTGGTGAAGGAATTATAATGGCTTTTGCTGTAAACAGCAGTATAGTGCAAATACTGTTAGGATGTGCAATACTTATATGTGCGACAGTCCTGAATCTCTGGCTAGAAGTAAAATATAAAGATTTTCTGGTGAAAAAGGATTTTATTTTAAGTATTGCTGTTTTCTTAGGAGCATTGATACTTACCAAATAGATGAGAGATATTATAGTGAGAAATGAAGTCGCTGTGATACCATTTTGATACTAAAAAATGAAGAGAACAGAAATATAGCGTAGAAATCCTATAACACAGGACAATAAAGACACGAAAATCACAGAAAATAATGAGATTTTAAGAACCTCACAAACGTGAAGGTAGACGTACTGTAGGATCAGGACGTGTTGCTACAGTTATCGAATAATATTCGACAAGCAATGAGCAGTGCAAATTCGCAGAGTAATGTCCGGTGGGAGTTTGCTCACACAAGGACATTAGTCGGAGAATTTATAGGGCGAACGCCCAGACCGAGATGTAGCGAAGCGAAATCGAGGTTAGCACTGCGGTCTATATAAAATAAATTGAGTACCGCAAGGTACATTGTGTCCAAACGTAAGATACCCCGGAACCGTAAGGTTTCCGGGGTTTTTCTGTTGTGTAAAAAGTTTAAAATAAGGTTGTAAAGAATAGCGAATAAATTGAAAACGTAAGCGACGAATAATTGACGAAGAATGATAAAATCCTTATAATAAATTAGTATCTGAACAACAGATAAAATCAATTACACAAAAATCAATAACAAGAGGGAGGTCATTTCATGTTTGGTTTTATGGTAACTGCTGATGGCGGACTTACAACTGCCGGATATGTGATTACAGTTATTGCCGGAATCATTTTGTTTTTCCTGGCGATTTATTTTGCAGGGAAGAATTCAGACAAGAAAAAGCTTACCACAAGACAACTGGTATTCTGTGCCGTAGCTATTGCACTTGCTTTTATTACGTCTTATCTGAAAATCTTTAAACTGCCGTGGGGAGGAAGCGTCACTCTTTGCAGTATGCTTTTTATTGTTCTGATCGCAAACTGGTATGGAGTTGGAACAGGTATTATGGCTGGGTTTGCTTACGGAATCCTGCAGTTTATCCAGGAGCCTTATATACTTTCATTTTTTCAGGTATGCTGTGATTACATACTTGCATTTGCAGCACTTGGCCTGGCAGGATTATTTGCAAAACAGAGTCATGGACTTCTGAAAGGATACATAATAGCCGTAATTGCCAGAGGAGCTTTTCATTCTCTGGGCGGTTATCTTTATTGGATGAGCTATATGCCAGACAATTTTCCGAAATCTCTGACAGCCGTATATCCGATCTTATATAATTACAGCTATCTGCTGGCAGAGGGCATTATCACGGTGATCATCATTTCAGTACCTGCGGTGTCGAAGGCACTGACCCAGGTAAAGCGTGCCGCACTGCAGTAGTTTGTTTTGTCTGGCAACAGGGATGTGTCGTTGCCCGGTACTCAGAACATTTGGTATGGTAATTTTGTTTAGGGAAGTGTAAGAATGACAATAACGACTTTATGCTATATAGAAAATAATGGCAAATATCTGATGCTTCACAGGGTAAAAAAGCATAATGATATAAATGAGGGAAAGTGGATTGGAGTTGGCGGACATGCAGAGGGCCAGGAATCCCCGGAGGAATGTCTTTTGCGTGAAGTGAAAGAAGAAACAGGATTAACACTGACATCATATAAACTTCGAGGTCTGGTTACATTTATAAGCGATAAATGTGAACCGGAGCTTATGTGTGTGTTTACGGCCAACGAATATATCGGTGAATTAACAGAATGCAATGAAGGAGAACTTTACTGGATAGATAAAGCTGTTGTGCCGACACTTCCCACATGGGAAGGTGACAGAGTTTTTCTGGATTTGCTTCTTTCAGGAGATGAGCGATTTTTTTCTTTAAAATTGCAGTATGAAGGGGAAAAACTCGTAGATAAACAAGTAAATTTATATTAACCGAATAAACTGCGAAGCAGTTATTTGGTATAGAGCCGCGTAGCGAAGTGGATGATTTTATCCGCTTGATTTTGGAGAGATAAAATGATGAATTGTTTGGCAGTAGGGCTGGGTGGTTTTGCAGGAGCAGTATTGCGGTACCTGATCGGGCTGATTCCCACAGGAGAAACCATGATTTTTCCGGTAAAAACCTTTTGTATCAATGTGATTGGATGTATTGTGATCGGAGCAATCACAGTACTGGCGGCGAAATTGTCTGTTCCGCCAAGGATGATTTTGTTTCTGAAGGTGGGAGTCTGCGGTGGATTTACCACATTCTCAACCTTTGCACTGGAATCTTCGGATTTGATCCGGGATGGACATATGGGAATAGCTCTGTGTTATGTATTACTTAGCGTGTTGGTAGGCGTGCTGGCGATTTTTGCAGTGGAATATCTTACTGTAAGATAAGCTGCTTCCTGATTCTGGAAAATAAAGATCCTTTTTTCAGTATGCGCAATTACCTGCTGAATGGACATACGGAAATTTTTGGTGCAGGAAAGGGCATTATCCGTTCTTTTCAGGATTTTGATCTGTGTACGGAATCCTATATGAAACATCCGAAGAATACAATTTATTATTTCGGGGATTTGGATTATGAGGGTATCGGTATATACGAAAATCTGGCAGAAAAATTTCGCAGCAGATGGAAAATCCTTCCTTTTGTGCCGGCATATCAGGCTATGCTTGGAAAAGCAGAAGAGATAACTGAACTTCCGGAGACAAAGGAGCATCAGAACAGAAATATCAGTACACAATTTTTCTCCTGTTTTGATGAAATAATGGTCAAAAAAATGGAAGCTGTTCTGGATAAGGACAGATATATCCCTCAGGAAATTTTAAATACTGCAGATTTCTGATGCAGATTCTGACACAGAGGGGAGGCTACATTACTGTTTACTCCGTTCTCAGTAACGAAGCTTCTTTTTATGTTATGGATTATGGAGAATCTTATGATAAAAAATAATTGATTTTTAAAAGACAGTCTGTTAGAATATACCTGTGAAAAGGGAGTAGCTTGCCGAGTGGATTCGGTTCACTTCTTCGTCAAGACAGTTATTGAAACATATAACTCGGAAAGTGATGAAATTGCGAGACTTTTACTGTGAATGCAGTAGGAGTCTCTTTTTTTATACCTACTGCAAAATAAATGTATTCCCGGAATCTTTTTATATTTGATTTTGTGAGTACGTAATAAAAGAAAGAGAGGTATAAATGATGTTTTTACAGGTTATTATTTTGCTGGCAGGTTTTTTGTTTCTGGTGAAAGGTGCAGACTGGTTTGTGGAGGGTGCAGCCAGCATTGCGAAAAAGCTGGGAATTCCGCAGCTGATAATTGGATTGACCATCGTAGCAATGGGAACCAGCATGCCGGAGGCAGCAGTCAGTATTACTGCTGCAATGAATAAGAATGCAGGTATTACCATTGGAAATGTAGTCGGAAGCAATATCCTGAATATTCTGATCATTCTGGGAATCACAGCAGTAATTACGAATGTAGCGATTCAAAAATCCACGCTTCTTTACGAAATTCCGTTTATGACAGTGATAACAATTATTTTGCTGATCTTTGGTATCACAGGTTCAGAGGTGACTTTTATTGAAGGTGTGATTTTCTGGATACTGTTTCTGATATATCTGGGATATCTGTTTGTGATGGCAAAGAAAGGGAACGATCAGGAAGAAGCAGAAGCAAAGGATAATCCGGTATGGAAATGTATGCTCCTGATGGTAATCGGTGGAATTCTGGTCGTAAAGGGCAGTGATTTTGCAGTCAGCGGAGCAACGGAGATTGCCCGTTATTTTGGCATGAGTGAGAGATTTATCGGGCTGACAATTGTTGCACTGGGAACATCTCTTCCGGAACTTGTCACATCAGTAACAGCTGCCAGAAGAGGAAATACAGGAATTGCCATTGGAAATATAGTCGGAAGCAATATTTTTAATATTTTGTTTGTTATCGGTACAACAGCACTCATCTGTACTGTGCCGTTTGAGAGCAAATTTATTATTGATACTGTAATTGCAGTTCTGTGTGGAGCAATACTCTGGATTGGTACATTCAGACATAAAGAATTAAGAAAACCCTGTGGTGTGGTTATGCTGTTGTGTTATGTCGCATATTTCCTGTATTTATGTCTGGTATAACGAATAATTGCTTTTCGCAACCTCCGCAGGGGACTTACTTGATTCGATTAAAATAAGAAATGGAATAAAGTATATTATGGATAATTATGAAAAACAGGTATATACAGGAAGAGAGTTGTTTTTAAAATATGATCAGGATAAGCTGATAAAGAAATATGGTTTGAAACACGATGAAGAATATCTGTATTTGAAATATATTGGAACAGAATATCGGATCAATCGCAGAAACGGTGCTATTGAATATGCCACAGGCGAAGAATGGACGGACTGCAGAGAATATACAGTTGTTATGACAATCTATGATTTTCTCTGCTGTTCCGGGCAGGATATACTGCCTCCTCTTACCGGGCAGTGGCAGCCTGTGGGCAGGTTTGTAACTGCCGGGAGCAGTCCGTCAACAGATCCCTTTGTGGAAAAGTATGCAAGAGTATTTTCCGGCAAAGTGGAAGAGTTAAAGCAGGCCTGTATCTGTCTGGGAGGAAAGCAGATGCAGCGTCTGGCAGGGGCAGATCTGACATTTGAAATGCCGGTTCTTCCGGAGTTCTCTGTGTTGTTTCAGTTCTGGGATGGGGATGAAGAATTCCCGCCAAAGATCTTACTGTTGTGGGATAAAGTATCGTTATCATACCTTCATTTTGAGACGACCTATTATCTTCAGGGAGATCTTCTGAAGGCTATACTGCAGATAATCGGCTGAATACACTGTAGCCGATCCTTCGGAGGGAATATCCGATTACATGGAAAGAGGTTTCCAGAAACTCAGGCGGAGAAGGATTTCTGTCTGCATTTGTAATCCTGTCCAGTCTTCTGTATTATATGAGACGGGATGATACAGACATTTTTGCAGATAAAAATGAGGGAAAGGTTCTGATCATGGACAATCCGTTTGCGCAGACCAATGCCTCCCATCTGCTGATCCCACTGATGGATATGGCAAAAAAGAGCAACACACAGCTTATCTGTCTTACCGGTCTGGGCGGAGAGTCCATCTATAATCGTTTTGACAATATATATGTGCTGAATCTGATCGCTGCAAGTCTGAGAGGCGGTGCCCAGTACCTGAAAGCCGAACACAAAAGAGGGAAAGAACCGGATGAGCTTGTCACTGCGAGAATTGAAGTGGGGGATCAGATGGAGCTGTTGTTTTAAGAAAAATTACAGCAATCATTCTGTGTGTCATATTATTATCGTTGCAGGTTGTGATTGCGAGTGCTGAAGATATAAGAAAGAATATTACGGTATCACATGAGCCGGTCTGTGTGATGCCGTATTTTTATTTGTCCAGAGAAAAGAATGAAAGATTCTTTTATGTTTTATTTTGCTCTGGATACACTAACAACAGCTATCAAAATAACATTGACAGAGCTTAAGAATAAGAATAGAATATAATTAACAAAAATAACTTAACTGGTTACAAATATTTAAATAGAAGGAGAGAGGTTTATGCTATATGAATTTTTGAAAAACAATTATAAGGAAGCAGAGCCTATATTCTTTTCTGATATAGTGATTAAGGGAATTACAAAATCTGCAGTAAACCAGCAGTTAAAAAAGTTATGCAATGAAGGAAAACTGCAGAAATATGAGAACGGCATTTATTATTTGCCTAAGAAATCACGATTAAAAACAAGTGTAGGTGTAAATGCAGATACGGTTGCCAGATACAAATATGTTTCCAGAGGTGGGAAAGTAGATGGCTTCTATTCGGGAAATACATTTGCCAATCAGTTGGGAATTTCAACGCAGGTTCCCAATAAAGTTGAGATTGTCAGCAACAATATGGCTGCAAAAGTAAGAGAAGTTCCAATTGGAAAGAGAACATTCATTGTAAGAAAGCCAGTGGTTCCGGTAAATGAAGAAAATGTTTATGTGCTGCAGTTACTTGACTTATTAAAGAATCTGGATGTGTATCTGGATGAAAGCTATGATGTGGCTCATGATAAAGTATCTCAATTTGTGCGGATACATGGCATCACAAAAAAAGACGTGGATAGTTATATAAGAGAGTTTCCGATTGCAATATTTAAATATTATTATGAATTGAGGTTGGATGATGTATTTGCATAAAGATGATAAGGAATTGTTGAGGGATATTATTGTAACGGTATCAGAGCGAACGGGCATAGATGAAAGTATCGTGGAAAAAGATTATTATGTGACAATGATATTAAAAGAACTTGTACAGAGAAATCCTAATGTGGTGTTTAAGGGTGGAACATCCCTTTCCAAGGCTTATCATGCTATAGACCGTTTTTCAGAGGATATTGATATTACATTTGAAGAACATTTGGGAGAAGCCAGAAGAAAGAAAATCAAATATCAGTTATTACAACCAATTAGCGAAGATTTAGACTTAGCAATTGATAATTGGAAGTTTATTGAAAGCGATAAGGACTATAATCACTATGATTTCTTATATGATTCAGTTTGCTCAGAAGATAAAAGAGGTCTGCGACCATATGTGAAGCTGGAGACAGCATTGATGTCGTATTCTTATCCAACAGAAGAAAAGGAAATTACAAGTATAATATTTGATTGTCTCGCAACAGAAGAAGCGGAGATTTTGAGAGACTATGGGTTAGAACCATTTAAGATGAAGACACAGGCACTATCCAGAACAATTATAGATAAAATTTTTGCTGTGTGTGATTATTATATGGTAGGAAGAGCAACGAGAAATTCCAGACACTTATATGATATCTTTAAGCTGAAAAATTATATTTCAATAGATGATGATTTCAAAAGGCTCTTTGCAGATGTTAGAAAGCACAGATCAGGCATGGATATTAAAATAACCCCGTCTGCCAGGGAGGATGTTGATCTGCTGGCTGTAGCAGAAAAACTCATAAGAGAAGATTTTTATGCTGATGATTATGCTGATTCAACTATGAAATTGATTTCTGACAATATTTCCTATGAAACGGTAAAGCTGAATTACATTGATTTGGTTAGAAGTATATTACGATAAGAGAAAATTTTCTCTCGAATTCTGTTGAGAATAATGCAATTTCAAGTCAATTAATCATAATAAACGGGGGAACCGCTAAACAAAAGTTTTTCAGGTTATAGGAGAACAGTTCGAATATATAATCGGCTGTTCTTTTTTAGCGTTAAAGCGGCGAGGTTTTTCTTGTGTACAGTGGAATGTAGGAGTATAATGAAATCAATATTTTGCATAAATTTACAATCTGTAATAGAACGACGATCGGCAAAGCAGATGAAAGTCTGTGACGCAAAGCTACAGGGCCTGTAAAATGGCAGCCAGTTGCATGAAATGATGTGCGCTGTCTGTGAGACGGTGTTTTTTTATGTTATAGGAAATTACTCCGTAATGTTCCTATAACATAAAAAAGACCTCCGGGCAGGATCGCACTGCGACGGAGGGGAATTATGTCGCTGAAGCGACCCTTCGCAGGCGAAGAATCCTGCAAGCAGGGATGTTATTTCATAAACGGAACCATAATGATTTTATCGGAGAAGAGAGAAAAATATGAAAATCAAAAAAGTACAAAGTGCATGTCTTATTTTGGCATGTATAGCGGCAACAGGACTTATAGGGTGTGGGAAAACAGATGAAACACCAAAGAAGCACGAAGCAATTACTTTTATGGCTCCTTATCTGGAAGTGGACAATTTTATAGAAGAAGTGCATAAAACATATCCAGAGATTGAGCTTGAAGTAGTCCCGTACAGCGGAGCAAATACAACAACCTGTCTGCAGAATATGTTAGAGGCAGATGATCTTCCGGACATCTGCACACAGACTTTTTATAAGCCAGATGTGGTGGATGTCAGTGATAAGATGATTGATCTCTCAGGATACGATTTTACAGATAATTATGTGGAATCACGTCTGAAAGATGTATCCGATGAGGGTGCACTTTATATGCTTCCATCTTTGTACAACTGTTATGGAATCACCTATAATAAAACACTGCTTGAGAAGCATGGCTGGAAGCTGCCAACATCTTTTACAGAGCTTGAAGAACTTGCAGACAAGGCAAAAGAAGCAGGAGTTACGTTATGTATGGCACAGATTCAGTATCCTGGTTCAGCCTTCCAGTATATATGTAATATTGCGGATGCGGGATTCCTTGGTACTATGTCTGGAAAGCAGTGGCAGAAAGATTACCTGTCAGGAAAGGCAAATGTCAGTGACACGGAAGGCATGATGGACAGCATGGAATATATCCAGAAATGGAAAAATCTCGGTATGCTTGACTGCAGCAACAGTGATCCGGTAGATGATAGTAAAACAAGAGAAGCTTTTATAAAGGGAAATTCACTGTTTCTATTGGGACCACAGAATGGCATTATGGAATCAGAAGATACAACGGACAAATTTGGTCTGATGCCATACCTGTCTGAAGATGGAAGCAAGAATGTATTTATTTTAAATGTAAACCGTTTTTATGGATTGAATAAAAAGCTGGAGAATGATCCTGAGAAACTTGAAGATGCATTAAAAGTCATGAAGGTGCTGTCTACGGTAGAAGGAACCAGTGCCCTGTATCCGGACAGTACATTAAAAGCAGGACTGCTTCCTTTCAAAGATGCAAAGGCAGATGACACCTTCTATGCAGATATTTCGGATTTTATCAATGCAGGGAATACGACACCGTTTATTTATTCCGGATGGGAAAATACGATTGTAAATACCGGAACCAAAATGCAGGAATTCATGCAGGATAAGGCATCAATAAAGGATGTGGCAGATCAGCTGGATGAGGATCAGGACAGCGTGGTAAATAATCAGCCGGAAGTGATCACAACAGCTACAGAGGAAATTTCACAGGAAAGCTGTGCAAAGCTGGTGGGCAGATGCTTTGCCGAGGCAACCGGAAGTGACGTTGCTCTTATATCCCTTGGAACATGGATCAGTGGAAATGGTACGAACCAGAACAATGATGGTGTGAGCGGAAAACTGTATGCAAAGAATATTACAGACTATGATGTATGTATCATTCTTCCGACTGGCTGGTCACAGACGATTAAAACAATCAGGCTGACAGGAAAACAGATTCAGGCATTGTATGAAGAAGGTTATGATGCAGTTGGTACAGGCAAGAATTATCCATATATGTTGGTAAATCCTGAAGATATGGAACTGGAGGATGGAAAGACTTATCAGGTTGCAATTTCCGGAATCAGTGAAAAACTGGCATCGGAAACGGAAGTGACAGACAGTGGTATTGTAGGTATGGATGCGGCAAAAGAGTTTTTTGGGCAATTTAAGACTTTAAGTGAAGCAGACGCTCAATGGAAATAAGCGGAGGGGAAGGATGCAGAAGGCAAAGAGTTACCGGAACTTAATATGGGGTTGTTGTATGACTGGTATAGCGATGTTTTTTGCATTCTTTTTCCTGTATCATACTTATATCCAGGATATTATCTATGAAGAACGATTAAACCAGATGGAAGAGATTACCCGTCAGATGTTTCAAAATCTGGAGGATGTGATCGATTCCCACTGGGATCGGGTAACGGAAGAATGTAATTATCTGAGAGATGCAAACATACAGACTACAGATGAACTCTGCAGACATATGAAAAAGAAATATGAATTATCAGCATATGCAGATCATAAGATCACGTTGATGGCCGTGGATTCAGAAGGCGGATATTATACAGAATCCGGAAAAAGGGGACTTTTCCGGGATCTGGATTATTTTGAAGAAAGTCCTGAAAAGACCAGTTTTGTTTTTGATTCCATGACAGACAATCAGTCAAAGATGGTATTTCTGAATCGTCTGCCGGAGCCCATATATCTTCAAAACGGAGAAAAGAAAACTTCAATTCTTTATTTTGGAATTGCCCAGGACATGGAACAGTTGAATCCATATTTTAACTGCGAAGCTTATAACGGAAACAACAGTGTGTATGTACTGGATGATAATGGATCTAAACTGTTCAACAGCAATCAGGTGGAACTGATCAAGGGCCATAATGTATTTTCTGTTTTACAGAATATGAAGTATCTTCACAATTCTTCCTTTGAGAAAACAAAGGCGGAACTGGAAGAAAAAGGCTGCAGTTATTCTAATGCAGTTCTGGATGGAACAGAATATTTTTACGGATTAAAAAGAATGGAAAATGCCGAATGGACACTTATCTTTCTGGTTCCGGCAGAATATGTTGCTACGAATACATTAAAACTTGTCAATTTTGTTATGGTATTTATTGTTATCTTTACGGTTATCGTAGCTGTCTGTGTTATGCTGGGGATTTCCTTTGTCATGTACAGAAACCAGCAGGAAGCGATTCGCGTGGAGCGGGAAAATAATGCCAAACTGGAAACAGTGAATACAAAGCTGCGGCAGGCAAAACAGGCAGCGGAGGATGCTTTTCAGGTGGCACAGGAGGCGAACAGATCAAAGAGCAGTTTTCTTGCCAATATGTCTCACGATATACGTACTCCTATGAATGCGATCATTGGTATTACGTCCTTGATCAGACATGATGCCGGTGATAAAGGCAAGGTAATAGAGTATGCGGATAAAATTGACACTTCCTCACAGCATCTGTTGGGGATTATTAATGAGGTTCTGGATATGAGTAAGATTGAGGCAGGAAAAACTGTCTTCAAGTATTCTGATTTTTCTATTCCGGATTTCATACAGGAGCTTGATACTATATTTCGTTCTCAGATATATGAAAAGAAGCAGACTCTTACAATTACAAAAGAAAACATCCGGCATGAGTGGGTGAATGGGGATCAGGTTCATCTGATGCAGATTTTCAGCAATCTGCTGTCTAATGCAATAAAATATACACAGGAAGGCGGAGAAATTCAGCTTCTGGCAGAGGAATGTGAATCAAATTCATCTGTTTATGCAAAGTATCGTTTTTTAGTTTGCGATAATGGTATGGGAATGTCGGCAGATTTCAAGGACAGGATTTTTGATGCCTTTACCCGTGCAGAAAATTCTCTGACAAATAAGATACAGGGAACCGGTCTTGGAATGGCAATCACCAAAAATCTGGTTGACTTGATGGGCGGAACCATTGATGTAGAAAGTGAACCGGGACAGGGCAGCTGTTTTGAGGTTTTTATGGATCTGAAAATCGCAGAAGAAAGATCTGCTTCTCCGGCTTCACAGGCAGAAACAGAAGAGCAGGATGGCAATATCCTGAAAGGAATGAGATTCCTATGTGCAGAGGACAATGAACTGAATGCGGAGATTCTGACGGAACTGTTAAAGATTGAGGGCGCAGAGTGTACAATCTGTGAAAATGGTAAAAGGGCTCTGGAGACATTTGAACAGTCTGTTCCTGGTGACTATGATATGATCCTGATGGATATACAGATGCCTGTCATGAACGGCTATGAGGCGACGAAGGCAATCCGCAGAAGCTCCCATGAGCTGGCAAAGACAATTCCGATTATTGCCATGACCGCCAATGCATTCTCAGAGGATATTCAGCATTCTCTGACGGCTGGTATGAATGCCCATATTTCAAAACCGGTTGATATGAAGACGCTGGAAAAGACAATAAGAAGCATAAAATCCGGCGGCGGGGGGGGGTACCGAAACGCAGGTCATTGCTCAGTAACCATTAAATAATAAACCCGTACTCTAAAGAATAATAAGAAAGCAAATATCCCAATCGTTGCCATGACCGCAAATGTATTTGAGGAAGATAAAGAGAAGTCATTTAAAGCCGGTATGAATGCACATATTACGAAACCAATTGGTACAATTATAGAATCAAATCAGACGATGGAGGAATGTCTATGTCGCTGATACAGGATATGAAAAAACATAAGAATCTGACGGAACGGGAACAGGATATCCGGAAGTATATTCTGGAACATCCGGAAAAGATTGAAGAGATGTCATCCAGAGAACTTGGTCATGCCACATTTGCCAGTGCGGCGTCGGTGACAAGATTCTGTCAGAAATTAGGAACGAAGGGATTCCCGGAATTCAAACTGCAGCTGGTCAGGGAATTACAATATGAAACGATTGAGGAAGAAGAAGTCATAACGATGTCTGAACGTGAGAACGTTGTAACGATGGTGAGAAAGGCAACACAGGTTCAGAGGCAGGCAATTGAAGAAACAAAGAAGGAATTGTCGTATAGTCATTTGGTAAAGATCGGCCGTATGATCGCAGATGCATCGTGCGTGGACTTTTACGTATATGATATGAATGTGTATCTGGCAGATTATGGATGTTCACTTTTCTTCCATGCAGGAAAAGTGGCGAATGTCCATTCCGCGACGAATATTCAGGGACTGCATGCAGCAATGCCGGCAGATGGGCATGTAGCGATTCTGATCAGTCATACGGGGAAAAATGAACGACTGGCAGAGATTGCCGGAATGCTGCGAAAGGGCGGTACGAAAGTTATCGTAATCTCTGCAGTGCGTGACGGGATTGTATCAAAACAGGCGGATGAGTTCCTGTATGCAGCAGGTTCTGAGAAAGTAGAAGAGTTCTGGAGTTCAATGTTCTTTGCTTCGGGAAAATATCTGCTGGATATCTTATATGGCATGGAATTCAGCAGGAAATACGATGAGAATCTTGCATTGAATAATAAATATGAGAAGTCGGGCAAAAAGTTGTTATGGTAAATGTTCTGGATCAATGTCGGGAAGTGATACCGGAAATGTAAATTTTGATATAGGCAGATTTCGCAAAGACATGTTGTGCAATATATACAAAAACAACATGTCTTTTTTTACGCCTGAAACATTGTTTCGAGAAAGATAAAAAACAAAAAGAAAAATATGAAACGATTTAACAGAATAAAGCAAAAGAATTGTAAGAAAACGATAAATTATTTATAGTGTACTTGTCAGATAGAAAGAGAGATACATGCATGTAAAAACTCTTAAACAAACATACAGAGGTATACAGATTCCGGAGGATACAGGGATCAGAAAAAGGAAAAGGAGAGTTTCATATGGCAAAGGTAAGAGATTATCATAAGCTTGCCCTGGATATCATCGATGTCGTGGGCGGACAGAAGAATATTGTAAATGCCACAAGATGTGCGACAAGACTCCGTCTGGTATTAAAAGAGACGCCGGAAGGAGCAAAAGAAAAAGTATCTGCACTGGCAGGAGTTATCACGGTTGTGGAAAATAACGGACAGTTCCAGGTTGTAATCGGAACTCATGTTGGAGAAGTCTATGATTCGGTTGCAGAAGCCCTGCATCTGGATGCATCTGCACAGGAAATCGAACAGCCTAAGCAGAACATTGTTAACCGTATTATCGCAACGATGTCTGCAGTATTTGCACCATTCGTATACATTCTTGCAGCAGCAGGTCTGTTGCAGGGAGCCTTGATCCTGATCACGATGGCGGCACCTTCATTTGCAGAGACAGGAACTTATGAAGTGCTGAACTTCATGTCATGGACGCCATTTACATTTTTACCAATCTTCATTGCGATCACTGCATCAAAGCATTTTAAATGTAATACATACATTGCAATCTTATGCTGCTGTGCACTGGTTAACCAGTCATGGGCAGATATCGCAGCAAGAATCGCAGATGGTGATGTGGTAAGATTCTTAGGTGTGAAGTTATCAGAGACAACTTATACATCTACCGTACTTCCACCACTGCTTCTGGTATGGGTACTTTCTTATCTGGAGCATTTTATCGAAAAGAAACTTCCGGATGCAGCCAAGCCGCTTTTGACACCACTGATCTGTTTTGTGGTCATGGTTCCGGCAACGATCATGGTAATCGGACCTGCATCTGCGATTACAGCAAATGCAATTGCGAATGGTTACAATGCATTAGTAGCTTTTGCACCGGCACTGGCAGGAGCGATCATCGGTGGATTATGGCAGGTAGTCGTTATCTTTGGCGTGCACTGGGGAATTACACCGGTCGTACTTGCCAACTTCGATATGAATGGCTGTGATACATTCCAGGCATTCCAGACAATCGCTGTTGTGGCACAGGTAGCTGCAGCATTCGGAGTATTTATCAAATCCAGAAATAAAGAATTTAAAGGTGTGGCACTTTCAGCCGGAGTAACAGGAATCTTCGGTATTACAGAGCCTACCATCTATGGAGTAACATTAAGACTTAAGAAACCATTTATCTGCGGATGTGCAGGCGGTGCAGTCGGAGCAGTTGTAATGAGTTTCTTCCATTCTGCATACTACGCATATGCCGGACTTCCGGGACTTCTGACAATCGTAAATGCAATCAGCAAAGATGCACCGATGTCCTTTATCGGGGAGGCACTGGCATGCGTGATTGCTTTTGTGATCACGATCGTGGCAATTCAGATTGTCGGATTTGACGATCCGGTTGATGAAGCAGAAGAAAGTGAAGAAGAAACAAAAAAAATTACAGGGACAGAGATGCTTTCCGGTGAAAAACAGGAGCAGAAGGAACAGACAGCAGAGATCAAAAAGATTGAGAGCCCACTTGCAGGAACAGTCATTCCGTTAAGCGAAGTACACGATGAGGTATTTGCAAGTGAGATGATGGGAAAAGGATGTGCGGTCATTCCGGAAGAAGGAAAGGTTTATGCGCCGTTCGATGGTAAAGTTGTCGGATTATTAGACAGCCATCATGCAGTTGGAATGGAAAGTACAGACGGAGTAGAAATTCTGATTCATGTAGGTATGGATACTGTAAAACTGAATGGAAGATGCTTTACCATCCATGTAGAAGAAGGTGAGCAGGTGAAAAAAGGACAGCTTCTTCTGGAATTTGATATTCCGGGAATCAAAGAAGCCGGATATGAAGTGACTACACCGATTGTTGTTACAAACAGTGACGAATTCAATGATGTAGAGATGAAGGCAGAAGGACAGGTAACTGTCGGAGTGGAGCTTCTTGAACTATCTTAAAAAATATAGAAAAAAGAGTGCGGAAATCTTTGAAAAGATTTCCGCATGAAGTGCAGGAGGAAGAATTATGGCATTACCAGATACATTTTTATGGGGCGGCGCGGTAGCTGCCAACCAGTTAGAAGGCGGATGGAACGAAGGTGGAAAAGGCCCAAGTGTCATTGATGTTATGACTGGCGGAAGCGCAACAAAGATGCGTGAGATTACAGACGGAGTAGTAGAAGGAAAGTATTATCCGAACCATGTGGCAGTGGATTTCTATCATGAATACAAAGGAGACATTGCTCTGATGGCTGAGATGGGATTCAAGTGTTTCAGAACAAGTATTGCATGGACACGTATTTTCCCAAATGGTGATGAGGCAGAGCCGAATGAAGAAGGTCTTAAATTTTACGATGATATGTTTGATGAATTGTTAAAATACGGTATCGAGCCGGTTATCACATTAAGCCACTTTGAGATGCCGTATCATCTGGCTAAGGAATACGGCGGATGGATCAACCGTAAGGTGATAGATTTCTTTGTACGTTATGCAGTAACCGTTATGGAACGTTATAAAGATAAGGTAAAATACTGGATGACATTTAACGAGATCAATAACCAGAGTAATACATCGGCAGACATCTTTGGATGGACAAATTCAGGAGTGCGTTTCTCGGAATATGATAATAAGAAGAAAGCCCTGTATCAGGCAGCACATCATGAACTGGTGGCAAGTGCACTGGTGGTGAAGAAAGGCCATGAGATCAATCCGGACTTCCAGATCGGATGTATGTGTTCATTCGTACCGTTTTATCCTTATTCCTGCAACCCGGATGATATTATGGTTGCAACAGAGTGTATGCATGAGAGATATTATTTCTCAGATGTACATATCCGCGGCCATTATTCGGCATTCGCAAAGAAGGAATGGGAAAGAGAAGGTACAAAACCAGTGATGGAGTCTGGGGATGAAGAGATTCTGGCAGAAGGAAAATGTGATTACCTTGGATTCAGTTACTATATGACCAATGCAGTGAAAGCAGATGTTCAGAAAGATACTGCAGAATCCCTGGACGGAAGTTCTCCAAATTCAATTGCCAATCCATATGTAAAGGCAAGTGACTGGGGCTGGCAGATTGACCCGGTGGGACTGCGTTATGCACTGGTTACTTTATATGAACGTTATGAAGTACCTTTATTTATAGTAGAAAATGGATTCGGAGCAATTGATATTCTGAAGGAAGATCATACCTGTGATGACGATTACCGTATCGAATATCTGAAAGAACATATTACTGAGATGAAGAAAGCGGTAGAGATTGATGGCGTAGATTTGATGGGATATACTCCATGGGGATGTATCGATCTGGTATCATTTACAACAGGTGAATTAAAGAAACGTTATGGTTTTATCTATGTTGATAAGAATGATGATGGAACCGGAAGTGGTAAGAGATATAAGAAGAAATCCTTTGGCTGGTATCAGAATGTGATCCGGACGAACGGAGAAGAGCTTTAATCAGTTATAATATAAAAAGAAGATGAGGACTGTTATTTACATATGCAGATGTAAAATAACGGTCCTTTATTGAAAACTAATAATAACTTAAAAACTTGATTTTAACAAATACTAAGTTAAAATGAAATAAATTAAGTTAAAAGGAGAATGAGAAATATGCTCACAAGCGTATTCGGGATTTCTATAAAATATGAAGCATGGAATCAACAGGATTCTTTGCCTGTTTATATTGCAGGGAGTTATGATTTTTGCACAGCATATACAGTATCTGGTACGTTGTAGCTGTAATAGCTGTGGGTATGTTGGCAGTGTCTTTGACCAAAGGAATATTGCATTATAAAGTCAAACAGGTAGTGTAAGTATCCGCAGTCATAGTTATTATTTGTAGAAGAAAAGTCGATAATCAGCTACATGGTGTCCAAACGTAAGATATCCCGCAACAGTAAGGTTTCTGGAGGTTTTTCTGTTGAGAAAATGAAAATGAAAAATCGCATATAGAAATAGAATTCCCAAAAGAATTATGATAAAATAAAATCAGTATTGATGATTCACAGAGTAAAAAGCATAATGACATAAAATTGTTGGTGTTTATGAGCAAGTAGCGAAGCGGATGATTTTATCCGCCTGACTTATGAGGTGACAGTATGGGGATATATCTGAACAGTATTTCATCCTATTCTTTATACAAAAGCGAATATACCAGACCTTATTTTGTAGATAAATCCAGTCTGTTGAAGGAATTGATTCCACTGGCAGAGCAGGGAAATGCACATATATGTATTACCCGCCCCAGGCGATTTGGAAAAACTGTCATGGCAAACATGATTGGAGCATTTTTCAGTAAAGGTGTTGAAAGCAGTGATGTTTTTGACAGGCTTCAGATTTCAGCAGATAAAGATTACAGAAAACATTTGAATCAGCATAATGTAATTTATATTGATTTCAGCAAAATGCCGGGAAATTGTAAATCCTATATGGAATACATTACACGTATTGAGGAACGTTTAAAAAGGGATCTTCTGAAAGTATATTCTGAAATAGAAATATATCCGGAAGACTCTCTGTGGGATATTTTAGAGAGCATTTTCATCGAATATAATGGACAGAAGTTTATTTTCATTTTTGATGAATGGGACTGTATTTTTCATAAAAATTTTGTTACCGAGGAAGACAGACAGAATTACATTTCTTTTCTGAGCAATCTGTTAAAAGATCATGCCTATGTTTCTTTATCCTACATGACTGGAATTTTACCGATTGCCAAGTATTCCAGCGGTTCTGAATTAAATATGTTCATTGAATATACAATGGCTTCAGAAGAGAAATTCAGTGAGGATTTTGGATTTACTGAATCAGAGACAGATATGCTTTACAGAAGGTATCTGGAGATATGCAGAAATGAAGAGAAAACACCTTATGTGACCAGAGAGGGACTGGAAACATGGTATGACGGATACTATGCTAAAAATGGAGAGAGAATGTACAATCCAAGATCAGTAGTGGCTTCTCTGACAAACAATAATCTTGACAGCTACTGGACAAGTTCAGGACCTTATGATGAAATTTTCTACTATGTAAAAAATAATGTAGCAGAAGTAAGAAATGATCTTGCAGTTATGATATCAGGTGAAGGAGTTCCGGCTAAGATAAAGGAATACGCAGCTACGTCTATGAATCTGACAACCAGAGAGGAAATTCTGTCAGCAATGGTAGTGTATGGTTTCCTGAGCTATTATCAGGGAAAAGTTTATATTCCGAATAAGGAACTGATGGACAAATTTGATGAAATGCTCCAGAAAGAAGCCTCTTTGGGATATGTGTACAGACTGGCAAAAGAGTCCGAACGCATGCTTAAGGCAACACTTGAAAAAGATACTTCTACTATGGAAGAAATACTGGAATATGCTCATAATACGGAGACGCCGATACTTTCTTATAATAATGAAGTGGAGTTATTTTCTATTGTAAATCTGGTGTATCTTTGTGCGAGAGACAGCTACCGGGTGGAGAGAGAGGACAAGGCAGGACTTGGATTTGTGGACTTTATTTTTTATCCTGAAAATCCGGCAGATACAGGCATTATTCTGGAATTAAAGGTAGACCATACTGCAGATGAAGCTGTTCAGCAGATTATAGATAAAAAATATAGTTTACGCTTTTCGGGAAAAGCAGGAGAAAAGGCAAAATACACAGGAGAAATCCTTGCAGTAGGAATTGGATATAACAAAAAGACAAAGAAACATCAGTGCAGAGTGATTACTTTACGGAAGGGCACGTTATATTAATTCTTGTATAAGGTGGAAGATAGAGGATATAAGCGGCTGTATAGAAATTTTATACAGCTTTTTTTATGTATAAGTTTGGTGAACTTTTTTTCATCATTTATGGTTATATAAATTTTCCTGTAACGTTTCTTCTGTCTGTGACTTAATTATATAGAAAGACATCAGATAAAATAATGATACAGCAGACAGGAGGATCATCATGAAACGATATTTTGGAATATTCAATGCAGATGAAACAAAATCAGGACCATGTTCAGACATTCAATGGAAGAAGACCGGGCTATTAAAAATCCCGAAAGATGCAGTAGGATAATAAAAATACAAGGAGCAGGAATGGAGAAATCAGAAATCGAAACAATCTACCGTAAGTATTTCCATGATGTCTTTCTCTATATCCGGGCACTTTCCGAAAATGAAAGTCTGGCAGAGGAGATCACCCAGGAAACATTCCTGAAGGCAATGAATAATATTGAGAAATTTGATGGCCGGAAGGATATCCGCGCATGGCTATTTGTAATTGCGAAGAATACATATTTCCGCTATTGCAGACGAAATAAAATCTATGTGGGCGAAGAATTTTCAGAAATAATGCAGGATTCCATGCAGGATACATCCCCGGCAGTACTGGATCAGATCGTGCAGGATGAGACAGTTCGGAATCTCAAACGCTATGCAGAACTGATACCGGAACCCTACAGGGAAGTATTTCACCTGCGGATATACGGTGAGCTCTCCTTTGAGCAGATCGGAAAATGCTATCAGAAAAGTGCAGGGTGGGCAAGAGTAACTTACCATCGTGCACGCCAGATGATAAGAGCACAGATAAGTCAGGAGGAAAAGTAACATGGAAAAAATAAACTGTAATGTGATCCAGGATATTCTGCCATTATACATTGATGATGTGGTAAGTGATGACACAAAAGAACTTGTAGAAGAACACCTGCAAAACTGCGAAATCTGCCAGCGGGTATACCATGAGACAAAGACAGACCTTGAAAATGATATGAAAATCTCTGCACAGACAAAAGAAAGCAGCAATGAAGCAAATGATCTGAAGAATTTCAGGAAATTTTTAAAGAAAAGAAAGATAAAAACAATCCTGGTTTCCATAGCAGCAACCATAGTTTGCTTTGTGGCAGTGTTCACGTTCATGAATAAACATGTCACATATATCAGCTACAAAGATGCAGGGATAACTATTATTGAGGATAATAAAGATGAAGTAAAATATAAAACGAATATAAAAGGAAATTATCGCTGGAGAACATCCTTAGACAGGGAAACAGGCGTAATGACTATCCATTTTGAACAGAGCCTGTGGGAAAAATATGTAAGCTGTATTTTTTATCCATATGATCATATTCATGATATTTTGAAGAAAGATGAGATAAAAGAAGTATATGTAGATAAGGATGGAACTACAACAACAATCTGGGAAGCTCCGGAGGAAGAACAGAAGGCTTATTTATCTGAAGAACATACAGAGCCGTTAGGATAAAATATTAGAGTATTTTTCAAACACGCTCTAAAATATGAAAGCGAATTTTAAAGCAGTCCTATAGGTTATAAGGATTTACAAAGGGGTTGTCATGGAAGGCAGCCTCTTTTTGTAATTGCTGATGGACATTCTCTTCCCATATGTTACAATAGAACAAGAATATGGAAAGAAAGACAGGAAAATTAACAATGAAAAAACAACTAAATTATGCAGATATCATAAAGGAAGCGCTGATCCTGACAGGTGCGGTAGCAATCATTGCGGCAGCAGTTTATTTCTTCCTGGTGCCGAGCCATACCTCTGTAAGCAGTATCTCCGGTCTTGGTATCGTGTTATCAAACTTTGTACCTTTATCATTGTCTGCAATCACCATGATTTTGAATGTGGTACTTCTGATCATTGGCTTCATCACCTGCGGACGCGAATTTGGCGTAAAAACAGTTTACACCAGCATCGTTTTGCCTTTATTTCTCGGATTATTTGAGAAAGTATTTCCGGATTTTGGCTCTATGACCAACAGTCAGGAGCTGGATGTACTGTGCTATATCCTGGTAGTCAGTGTAGGACTGAGCATTCTTTTTAACAGAAATGCATCCTCCGGTGGTCTGGATATTGTGGCAAAGATCATGAACAAATATCTCCACATGGAACTGGGAAAAGCAATGTCTCTTTCCGGTATGTGTGTGGCTCTTTCCGCAGCGCTTGTATATGATAAGAAAACAGTGGTGCTGAGTATTCTGGGAACATACTTTAATGGAATAGTTCTGGATCACTTTATCTTTGACCATAATATTAAACGTCGTGTCTGTGTCATCACTCAGAAAGAGGAAGAACTGCGTAAATTCATTATCGAAGATCTGCACAGCGGAGCGACGATCTATGAAGCGACAGGTGCCTATAATATGAAGAAACGCAATGAGATCATCACGATCGTAGACAAAACAGAATATCAGAAGCTGATGGCTTATATCAATCATGAAGATCCAAAGGCTTTTGTGACGGTTTACAATGTATCGGATATGCGCTATCAGCCAAAACTGTAAGAAATATTATGGCAGGAAAGCTGTGGGTATGCTAAAATAGCAGAGTGATTATATAACCATAAAGAGATTATGGTAGAAAGAGGATGAAAGATGAAAAAAGGAAAAGGAATTGCCCTGCTTCCCATTGGTGTATTTCTTGTATTATACCTTGGACTGGGCATTTTGTTTGAGTATGTGATGGAAATCCCCATGGGATTTTATAATGTGCCTATTGTAGTAGCATTTCTTGCTGCAATCCTGGTTGCCTGTCTGCAGAACAGAGCACTGGATTTTGATAAAAAACTGGAGATCATGGCACAGGGAGTTGGGGACAAAAATATCATCACCATGCTTCTGATCTTCCTTGCAGCCGGATCTTTTGTAGGAGTTGTGGGAAGAAGCAGTGCTGAGAGTGTTGCATATTGTATGCTGAGTCTGATACCTGCCAGATTTTCAGTGTCTGTGCTGTTTATAGTTGCCTGTTTTGTGTCTGTGGCTATGGGAACCTCTGTGGGAACCATTACCCTTCTGACACCGATTGCAGCAGCAGTTTCCACAGCATCAGGATTTGATCTGGCATTTTGTGTGGCTTCTGTTATGGGAGGAGCCATGTTTGGGGACAATCTTTCTTTTATTTCAGATACGACGATTGCTGCATGTAATGGTCAGGGATGTGAGATGAAAGACAAATTCAGGGAGAACTTCTGGATCGCTCTTCCGGCAGCCGTTGCCACACTGATCTTAATCCTGATCCTGTCATTTCAGACAGAAATCCAGGGCCGTGTGATCCAGCCCTATCATCTGACTCAGGTAATACCGTATGTGCTGGTATTGATCGGAGGAATTGTTGGGATCAATGTGTTTGTGGTATTGCTGACAGGAATCGTATCCGGAGCATTTATTATGCTGATCGGAGGACATACCACACCTGTAGAGATCCTGAAAAATATGGGATCCGGTGTATCCGGAATGTTTGAGACCTGTATGGTGGCGATTCTGGTAGCTGCCATGTGTGCGCTGATACGTGAGTATGGTGGATTCGATGCACTTCTTGGCTGGATCCATAAAATTTTCCGCGGAAAGAAAGGCGGACAGCTTGGAATGGGACTTCTGGTAGGAACTATGGATATTGCCACTGCCAATAATACAGTGGCGATCGTAATGGCAAACCCTATCGCAAAGGAAATGGCAGAAGAGTATGGGATTACACCGAGAAAGACAGCTTCCATACTGGATACTTTTTCCTGTGTTTTCCAGGGAGTGATTCCATATGGTGCACAGATGCTGGTTGCAATCTCAGCAGTGAATGAACTGGGTGGTGAGATTTCTGCATTTCAGATTATGCCGAAATTATTTTATCCCATGTTATTGCTGCTCAGCTCTCTGATCACAATTATGAGAGGTTCAGACCGTACAGGAGCTTAAAAGATTCCCCCTGCCGGAAGCTATATTTTTTTCAATTTCTTTCAAAAAATACTTGACCTTCCTCCTTGTGGAAGCAGTATAAAGGAAGCACAGACAGGGCAGTAGAGCAGCGGATCAGCTGTATCTGCTGTCAGGAAAGCAAGAGGTAGCAGTATGAAGATCAAACAGGTGGAAGAGCTGGTAGGCATCACCAGAAAGAATATCCGTTTTTATGAAGAGCAGGGTCTCCTGAATGTGGAGCGTGCAGAGAACGGATACCGGGAATATCATAGGGCAGATATTGCCAGACTTCAGGAAATCAAATTATTCCGGAAGATGGATATTTCCATAGAAGAGATGAGAGCTCTTTTTGAAAAAAGGAAAAGCCTGCAGTTTTGTCTGGAACAGCACCTGGGAGAACTGGAACGTCGCAGGGAGGGCCTTGTGAAAATGCAGGAAATGTGTGAGCGCCTGATCGCAGAACATCAGTCCCTGGATACCTTGAATGCCGAGAACTGTCTGGAAGAAATCGAGCAGATGGAGAAAGAGGGTGCAAGGTTTATGGATATAAAGAAAACAGATATCCGTAAGAAAAGAAGGACAGGAGCGATCATTGGAGCAGTAGTTATGATCTTGCTTATGGGATTTACCATAGGGCTTATGCTGTGGGCAAATACACAAGATCCCATACCGACCGGACTGCTGATATTTCTGATCGCCATACCGGTTGTGATTATCGGAGGAATTCTGGCAGCACTTGCAGGACGCATGAAAGAGATTGAAGGAGGAGAAGAGGATGAAGCTTCTAAGTATTGAATACATTCCGGGCGTAGAGTTTGAGGCACTGGGAATTGTAAAGGGAACAGTTGTACAGACAAAAAATGTAGGAAAAGATTTCATGGCAGGGATGAAGACCCTGGTAGGCGGGGAAATCACAGGTTATACGGAAATGCTCAATGAGGCAAGACAGATTGCCACCAAGCGTATGGTGGATGAAGCCAAAGAGATGAATGCGGATGCTGTGATCGGTGTAAAATACGGCTCCTCTCAGGTAATGTCAGGGGCAGCAGAAGTTATTGCGTATGGTACTGCTGTTAAATACAAATAATAATCAGATAGATTTATGTGTTGCAGGAATGTCATTTTATACATTTAAGGCGTAAAGCAAACAGTAACAAGGAGCATAATCTGGCGCAGGTGGATGAGAGAATCCACTTGCGCTATTTTGTTTTACAAGGTATATTTATCTTATAGCAATCCTCTAAAATAATGCATCTTAATCCAGCCTATCAGAGTGTGAAATCCTGCGTCAGATATCTTTGCCGTGCGTCAGCACGCCTGCAGATAGCTTCCTTGTCTTTCGCACTCTGTTGAACTGTCTTAAATGCATTATTTACGAGGATTGCTATAGAAATATTTGTCTGTGTCTACAGCAGAGATGACGATTTATATGTAAAAAATAAAAAGGGGATAGAACATGTATTATACAGTTGGAGAAACAGCCTGCCGCCTGGGTGTTGCGGCATCTACACTTCGCTATTATGATAAAGAAGGACTTCTTCCCTTTGTGGAACGTTCCAGTGGGGGAATCCGTATGTTTAAAGAAAGCGATTTCGAATGGGTTTCCATCATTGAGTGTCTGAAAAAGGCAGATATTCCGGAAAAATTTCGAAATGTACGGGATAAGGCTAAAGGTGTTCAGTATATAGAAGAACAATAATAACCGTTGTGATAATGAAAGTAATCAATATTGTGTAGTCTGGAAGGAGCGTTACGGAATGAAGATAGAAGGAAATCAGAAAGAGCTAGATGCAATGGCAGAATTCCACAAGGGAAATAGAACAGAAGGTCTGAGGCTTCAGGAAGAATTTGCAGCGGAATTTCGTGAAGAATATAAGGATAAAGACCATTGTTCCTGTCAGAAAGCCTGCCGTTATCATGGAAATTGCAAAGAATGTGTGGCAATTCACAGAGCTCACCAGGAACATGTCCCTAATTGCATGCGTCCGCTGATTAATAAGAAATTGAAACTGCTGTCGGAACTGACAGAGCATACACTTGCAAATGAAATAGAAGCGCCACATGAGATTCTGAGAAAAAAATAAAAAATGACTTTTAGAGATAAACCAGTAAAGGGTTATCTCTTTTTTTATTTTGATCAAAAGGGAAAACTTTTGTCTAAATTGCTATAAATATCAAAATGAAAATAGAAACTTAAAAATGAGCAATATATACAAAAATGCAATAAAAAAATTATATATAAATCACAATATGCACATAAAACTGTCCTTTTTTGACAGTGAAAAAGGATAAAAATGACAGAACAGATTTAAGATTTCAGGATAGAATGAGATTGTAAAAAAGAACTGAGAACTGAAATCTCATAAAACGTATAAAAACTATCAGGAGGAGATAAGAGTATGAAAACACAGTGCCATAATCCGTATCTTCCGCTTTATGAGCACATCCCGGATGGCGAACCACATGTATTTGAAGACAGATTATATGTGTTTGGAAGTCATGATCTTGAGAATGGAAATGAATTCTGTGAACTTGATTATGTGGCATGGTCAGCACCAACTGATGATTTATCAGACTGGCGATATGAGGGTGTGATCTATCGCAAAGATCAGGATCCGTATAATACAGATTTTCTTCCTATGTATGCTCCGGATGTGGTAAGAGGACGAGACGGAAGATATTATCTGTACTATTGTGTGAAATTTCAGGATGCCATTCATGTGGCAGTGAGTGATGATCCGGCGGGAAAATATGAGTTTTACGGAAGAGTCCATTATAAGGATGGAAGAGTGATGTCCGATAACCAGACGTATGATCCATCTGTCATCTGCTCAGGAGAGGGAAATTTCCTATACTTTGGATTTGCACCATGCATGATCAATATTCCAAGGTATAAAGATCAGGATCTGCAAGGTGGCAGTGTTCTTCAATTAGAAGATGACATGCTGACTGTAAAAGAGGGACCAGTGGTAATTCTTCCAAGTCTGAAATATGGAAAAGGAACATCTTTTGAAGGAAACGAATACTTCGAGGGACCTTCCATTCGTAAGATAAATGGAAAATACTATCTGATTTATTCATCTGTCAATACGCATCAGCTTTGCTATGCAGTCAGCGATAAACCAATGGAAGGATTCACTTTTGGTGGAGTGATCATAAGCAATGGTGATGTGGGATACTGTGGACGAAAAGAAGAAGAAAAACTGATGTCAGTAGGTAATAATCATGGCGGTCTCGTAGAAGTCAATGGACAGTGGTACATTTTTTATCACAGACATACTTATTTAAATCAATATAATCGCCAGGGTTGCGCAGAGCGTATTTTCTTTGATAAAAATGGAAAAATTCCTCAGGTTACGATTACGACCAGCGGAATGAATCCTGAACCTTTATCGGGAAATGCATCTTATCCGGCAGTCTATTGCTGTAATCTGACAAATGGACATATGGGGGCGTTATCTTCATTGGGAAGAACCAATAAAGAAATTGATTTTCCATATATGACCTGCGAAGCCGGAGAGCGTTTTATCACAAATATAAAAGACAGAAACAGGATCGGATATAAATACATCAATCTGAAAGAAACAAAGAAAATTGAAGTGATATATCAGACGGATACAGATGGAGAACTGGAGATATATACGGAACTTGGAAAAGAATCGAAAGGTATCATAAAACTGGCTCCATCTACATGGTGGAAGGCAGCAGAAACAAATGTTTCATTTGAACATGACAGGGTTTTATATTTGGTATACAGAGGACAAGGTTCACTTTCTCTTATAACATTGAATCTTAAGAATTAATAAAATCTGTGAATGGATGAAATGTAGAAAAAATAGAGAACAATAAAAAAACAAAATCAGACAAGGAGGAAGAAAATGAAAAACAAACGACCTACATGGAAAGAAATCATCGCATTTGCTGTAGGAGATGGCGGATGCAACCTGGTATGGACAACGATTGGTTCTTACCTGACACTGTATTATACAGACAGTGTAGGACTTGCAGCAGCGACAATCGGAACAATGATGCTTCTTACCCGACTGCTGGACGGAATTTCAGACCTTATTATGGGAAGTATTATTGACCGCACACACACAAGATGGGGAAAAGCAAGACCGTGGATCTTATGGACAGCATTTCCTATGGGCATTGGACTTGTGCTCATGTTCAGCATACCGAAAGGGCTGAGTGATGGAGGTAAATTAACGTATGCAGTTATTACATACATATTGATGGCAGTAGTTGTTTACACAGCATGTAATCTGGCATATAATACGTTACTTTCACTTGAGGCACCAAATCCCAAAGATCGTGTAACCATGAGTTCCATTCGTTTCTTTGTAACGATGTCAGTGGTACTTTTCATTAATTATAACTGCAACAATTTCGTTGCAAAATTTGGCTGGACAGGAATGGCTGTTATCTTTGGAGCCATCGCAATTATTTTGCTTTTGATTACATTTGCAGGTACACAGGAGCGTACAAATCTGGAGAAAAATACCGCTTCAGAAGCAAAAGAAAAAGTAAGTGTCGGGGAATCCTTCAAGTTACTTTTTAAGAATAAATATTTCTGGCTTCTAACGGTTGTATTTGTTGTAAATTATACAATTCTTGGCGTAAATAACGGACTTCGTATTTATTATGCGAGAGACGTACTTGGAAATGCCGGACTTATGGGAACTCTTACTTTATGCTTTATTCTCCCAAAACTGATCGGAAACCTGGTTTATCCATATATCAACAGAATGCTTGGAAAATGGAAAAGCATGATGGTTGGATACTGCATTGAACTTGCAGGTGTACTGATTATGGCATTCACCGAGACATCATTTACAACAGCAGTAGTAGGCCTGGTGTGCCTTGGAATCGGTGGTATTCCTCATAACGCAGGATTGTTTGCGATGGTAGCAGATGTTATTGACTACGGTGAGTGGAAAACAGGTGTACGTCTGGATGGAATGACAAACTCAGTTACGTCCTTCGGTATGAAAGTAGGTGCAGGTATTGGTTCCGCAATCGTAGGATGGGGACTTGCATGGGCTGCATATGACGGAAAACTGGCTGCTCAGACAGTAGCTACTGTTTCTGGAATCAAGACGGTATTTACCATGATTCCGGCAATCCTGATTGTAGTAGGAATTGTGGCATTATTCTTCTGTAACCTTGATAAAATCTATCCGCAGATTGCAAAAGGACTGGAAGAAAGAAGAGCAAAAGAAAATTAAATAAGAAGTCAAAAAACTCCCATAACCGGGAGTTTTTTGCTGTTCTTTTGCGTTACTGTGTATAGAGTGAGCAGTAACTCTCTTTTACTGTACAAAGTCGGAGAATGTCAGCTATAATAAGGATAATAATTAAGATAAAAAGATGGTTCAGAATAAAAGGATGAAGGTAAGTGGGGTAAAATAAAGACATGGCATTTTCAATTTATGAGTCGATCAGCAATAATCAGACCATTCCGGTAAATGTATTTGTTGTTTCTATTCAGGGCAGTACATTCCATTGGCATAATGAATATGAACTGGTCGGGGTTTTAAAAGGAAGTATTGTTCTCAAAGCAGGATCAGAAGAAATAAATTTAAAGTGTGGGGATATTTTTCTGATCAATCCGAATGTGATCCATTCAATCAGAGAATGTGAGAATGAACCAAATTTGTGTATGTTTGTGCAGATGAGCCGGGAATTATTTGCACTGGAAGAACAGGAAAACATAGAAACCAGATTCTATCTGGATAGCACAAATGATGAAATACCGGAGTGTGGTTTTGCATATTTCTTTAAGAAAATGGCAGAACTTGTATATGAATCTATGAGTGAAAATAAACATAAACAGCTTAGAGTCCGGGCACAGGTATGTACATTGATCGCGGATTTATTTGATTATGTTGTATATGATGTGCGGTTTGGTGACCTGGCAACACGAAATGATCAGGAACTTACAGTAGCTATTATAGAATTTCTGGAACAGCATCTGGAGGAAGAAAATATTACAGAACTAACCTGCAAAAAGTTTGGCCTTAGCCGCAAATCTCTGGACCGAAATCTGAAGATGACGTTGGGCTCGACGGGAAAAGAAATGATTGAAAATCTCCGGGTGGAAAAGGCAAAGAATTTACTGAAAAATACAAATAAAAACATGAATTATATTCTGGATGCCTGCGGATTTGGTTCAGAAAAAACATTTTATCGGGTGTTCAGAGAGGAAACAGGAGTGACACCTAATGTATTTCGGCAAAAAGGGCAGGTCGATCACTATGATCAGGCGCTTAAAGGCTATCTAGATTATGAAACTACAGAGGTGAAGAAACTTTTAAAGGCAATCCTTGGGAAATAATGAAGATATTACTGTTTATTCTGCTCCCGACAACGTGCTATACGTTGGTGGTGAACAACAAAAAGTATAAACATGGAAAGATAAGCAGGAAAGGATGATTGTGAATAAATATGATATCTGATTGGAAGGATTATCGTTTATCTTACACAAAAAAGGCAGAAGAACTTTTAAGAGGGCTGACTCTGGAAGAAAAAATTTCCCTGATGAGTGGTTCTCAGACCAGAGAAGAGGTAAGAGGAGCGATTCAGAAAAAAATAAAAATGCATTATAATGAAATCCCTTATCGTGCAGGTGGAATAAAAGAAAAAGGAATTCCGCCTATGTATTTTGCAGATGGAACAAGAGGAGTTGTCTGTGGCAGAGAAAAATCGACCTGTTTTCCGGTAGCTGCTATGAGAGGCGCAACTTTTAATACGAAACTGGAAGAACAGGTTGGAGAGGCAATCGCTGAAGAAGCGATAGAAGCAGGAGCAAATCTTTTTGGAGGTGTATGTGTAAATCTGCCGTATCATCCAGGCTGGGGAAGAGCGCAGGAAGTATACGGGGAGGATACCTTCCTTCTTGGTGAAATGGGGGCTGCACTGATAAAAGGAGTACAGAAAAAAGGTGTGATTGTCTGTGTGAAACATTTTGCTTTTAACTCCATGGAAAATTCGAGATTTAAGGTATCTGTAAAGTGTAGTAAAAGAACTGAACAGGAAGTTTTTCTGCCACATTTCAGACGTTGTGTGGAAGCTGGTGCGGGAGCTTTTATGAGTGCTTATAACAGTTACCAGGGAGAGCTATGTGGTCAGCAAGATTACCTGTTAAATCATGTTTTGAAAGATAAGTGGGACTTTGACGGGTTTGTTCTCAGTGATTTTGTATGGGGAATCAAGGACACTGTAGCATCTGTTAATGGTGGTCTGGATATGGAAATGCCAATTACTCATTATTATGGACAAAATTTGCTGAAAGCGGTAAAAGCCGGGAAAGTAAGTGAAGATACGATTAACCGGTCTTCCCTTAGAATCCTGCGCACATTGCTAGCACATCAGTCTGAAATTGACAGGAATCATGGGAAAACAGATTATAAAAAACACCAGGAACTTGCCTTACAGTGTGCGCGGGAAGGAATCACACTTTTAAGAAACAAGGATCATGTTTTACCAATTGACTGTACAGATAAACGAAAGAAAATAGTAGTCCTTGGATATCTGGCAGATTGTGAAAATATAGGTGACAGAGGTTCCAGCCAGGTATACGCGCCGTATATTATTACTTTGTTGCAGGGACTTACACAATATGGTGCAAATGCGGAAATCGTCTATTACGGAGGAGAAAGTCTGAATCATTGTAAAAGGCTGGCAAAGGAGGCGGACGCAGTTCTGATCGTGGCCGGAAATGACTATATGGATGAAGGAGAATGCATTGCAAAAGAAGCAGATGATGTTTCAACAGACAGAGCCGGAGGTGACCGAACAGAGACTATCGGGCTGAAACAAAAGGAACTTTCTATCATAGAGAGTATCAGTGAACTGCGTCAGGATGCGATCGTAATACTGGTAGGTGGAAGTACAATTATGGTCGATTCATGGAAAGAAAAGACAGGTGCGATTTTACTGCTGTATTATCCGGGAATGGAGGGCGGAACAGCTCTTGCAGAGACGATTTTCGGAAAAAATAATCCGAGTGGAAAGTTGCCATTTACAATACCTGAAAAGGAATCAGACTTGCCGGAAATGAACTGGGATACAGATGAAATATGGTATGATTATTACCATGGATATACGTTGTTAAATAAAATGCACAGGACACCGACTTATCCATTTGGCTGTGGTCTGTCATATACAGAATTTGAGCTTCAAAACGGACGGGGATGGGCTGATTCAGAGAATTTTTATGGAGAGATTACGGTTACTAATATTGGAAAAAGAGAAGGGGCAGAAGTGATACAGATGTATATAGGAACTCTGAACTCTGTAGTAGAAAGACCGGAATATACATTACAGGCATTTCAGAAAATATTCCTGAAACCAGGAGAAACACAGAAAGTTACACTGTCATGTAAAATAAGTGCTCTGGATTATTATGATGAAGAAACGAATAAATTTGTTCATGAAAATACAGATTATGTGATATACTTGGGAAATAGCAGTGACAGGAATACATTAAAGAAATATAAAGCTATTTATCGTTGCTATAAATAAACATGAAAGGTGTACCATTATGGATAAAAATACAAATCAAGACAAAGGCCTTCAGGGAAATGAGAAAATAGAGCAGGCGATTGAGGCTTTGCAGCAGGAGGCAACACAGGAATTACTGGCTCATGCTTTGACGGTAATACGCAGACGAATGAAAGAAGACGGTCAGTTTATTCTTGCGGTAGAACCACCAACAGGAGATAATCAGCTTAGAATTGGTACAGTAAAAACTGGTGATAATAAAGTATGGTGGGCAGCTTTTACCAGCTTTGAAGAAGAACTGAAAGGTGGCGGAAGTGTACAGTCTACATTCCTGACAGATATCAGCCAGTTTTTCAATTCTGCATTACAAGTAAATGAGATTGAAGGAATCATCCTCAATCCATGGAATCGCACAATCATGTTGGATAAAAACCTGATTAATATTATTTTGGGGAACGTATGAGAATTGCATTAATTTCTGGAAGTGCTATAGGAAAAAGAAATCCTCGATTTTGTCATGTGAAAATGATGAGAAAATCGAGGATTTTTTGCTTAAGATCAACAATAAGTACTATTTAGACGTTTCCATTCTTTTCAGTTCAGGCAGTATCGTAATCAGCATAGTGATAAAGCATAAGGAGCCACCGATCACATTAGATACCGGTTCAGCCATAAACACGCCATCTGTGCCCATGTGTAATCCATAGGGCAGGAAATAGGTCAGTGGAACCACAATAAATACTTTACGAAGCAGGGAGAAAAAAATCGCCTGCTTTTTTTTATTTAATGATTTAAATACTGTCTGACCAATATACTGCAGATCCATAAAAATAAAGGCTGCAAAGTAAAGTTTCAGTGCAGGAACTGCGTCCTTCAATAGCAGTTTGTCAGAGCTGAAGATTCCAATGAGAAATTCAGGCGCAATAAGAATAAGGCTCCACACAATTCCCGTATAAACCAGAACCATAATGATCAGAACAACACCTGCTTTTTTTACCCTGTCAGGTCGTCTGGCTCCGTAATTATAGCTGAGGACAGGAGAGGTTCCCTCATTGATCGCATGGATAGGCGTCTCCACCATCTGGCGAACACTGGATATAATAGTCATGACAGAGATATAAATATCACCGCCTGTCACTGAGAGAACATTATTGCAGCAGATACTTACCAGACTGTTGGTCAGCTGCATGATAAATCCGGCAGACCCCAGGCTGATGATATCTCTGGCATGTCTGGTACATTCAGAAATCTCATTTATATGAATCCATCTTACCTTTAATTCCGATTTCCCATGAAGAAAATAAAATACAAGCAAGGCGGAGAGAATCTGAGAGATCACAGTAGCGATGGCTGCACCCTTAATCCCCATATCCAGAACAAAAATAAAAACCGGATCAAGAATAATATTTGCTACTGCACCGACTGCCACTGACAGCATACCGATAATGGCATAGCCCTGTGCATTAATAAATGGGTTCATTCCTGTTGCGATCATGGAAGGAAGAGTACCCAGAAGGTAGATTATCAGATATGGATACGCATAAACTAGAGCATCATCCGAAGCACCAAACAGAGTTAGTAAGGGTCTGGCAAAAAGAAATCCGACCAGCATCAGCACAGCAGCACTTCCGCATAACATTGTGAATGCGGTATTCATGATCATATCAGCAGTTCTGGAATCTCCCTTCCCGCGGTTGATGGAGAAAATCGGGGCACCTCCCGAGCCAAAGAGATTGCTGAAAGCTGTGATGATCATAATAATCGGAAAGCATAAGCCCACAGCCCCCAGTGCTGTTGTACCCACATCCTGGATTCTGGCAATATAGATACGGTCTACAATATTATATAAAAGATTCAATATCTGAGCCACCAGCATGGGAATGGCGGCATTCAGAATATTACCGGTTACAGTTCCTTTTTCAAAATCGATACGTTTCATTGCAAATTCCCTCACATAATCTATAGCAGTCTGCTATAAAAATTTCAGATATAAGTATATCACAAAGTAAATAAAAAGCTATCCTGATGTTATAGTATTTCGGTTATGAGCAAGTAGCGAAGCGGATTGCGAATAAAAAAGCATTTTTCATCCATACTATTTTCATGTAACAAAATACAGTATTTCTTAAAAAAGGAGACAACAGACTATGATTTTAAAAGAAAAGGAACGTTCAGTAATCGAAGATCTTCAGACACAAGAGAAAAGCTGTGTGGAAAAGTATGGAAAATACGCAGAACAGGCCAGGGACCCGGAGCTTAAAAATCTTTTCCGGAATATCCAGCAGGAAGAACAGAAGCATTATGAGTCTTTGTCAATGATTCTTTCAGGTAGTGTGCCTGAATGTAACTGTAATGACAGATCAGGCAAAGACTATCAGCCAAAAGCAGTCTATACAGCCATGAGTTCACCGGAAGATAAACAACACGATGCGTTTCTTGCAACAGACTGTATTGGTACAGAGAAGCTGGTGTCAGGAACATACAATGATGATGTATTTGCCTTTGGCGACAGTGGTGTACGCAAGCTGCTGGCAGATATCCAGATTGAGGAGCAGAATCATGCGGAGATGCTGTATAAGTATAAGACTGTGAATGGAATGGCATAAGAAGTCTTAAGGCATTGAGCAGAGTAGCATATTGGGAAAATTCTATACCAGGACTGCTATAATTACCTGACAGGAGACAATTGGTTTTGACTGTCTCTTGCCAGGTACATCTTATTTTATAGAAAATATGATGGTATAAATGTTGGGATATTTTATGAAAAATTTTGTAAAATTTGTCATGATAAAAGCCATAAGATAATTGCTAGAGCGTGTTTGAAAAATCATTCCCATAATCTGCACGCCCCACTTTGCGATATATTTTGCCAAAATTTGTTTTCCGTAGCTCGCTACGACGCCCTTATTCGAACAAAATCTCCTACAAATTGTGATGCACATTTTGCGGAAAGCATTTTTCAAACACATTCTAGGAATTCCGATTAGTTACGTAAGGTGTAATAGTGAATTTTGGCAGGAATGAATAAGAATTTTTTATAAATACTTGAATGAATATGGTAAATATAATACACTACTCATTAGTGGTATATTATTTATTAGTAATGTATTATATTTGTTGGAGTATTTGTATTGGATTTTTTTTGTCTGATAATATTAAAAATAATTTATTTGCAGAAGGTATATCTTTAGATGATGAATTTCAGGTATCTTCTAAATGGAGTTAAGAAATCCCAAATTTTAGAAAATTTGCTGATTTATTACTTAAATCGTTGTTTCTTAATGTTTGACAAGTTCTAAGTTTAAATATCTCATCGTGTATGCTTGAACAAATTTGGAACTTGGGAATTTAATATCATAATATGAAAGTGTGGAAAAAATGGCAGGGATTAAAGATGTTGCAAAAATGGCAGGAGTAGGTGTGGGAACAGTTTCAAGAATGCTTAATGACAGTGGATATGTTTCTCTGGATACGAGGGCCAAAATAGAAGCTGCTATGAAGGAATTGAATTATACACCGAATGAACTTGCCAGAAATCTGTATTATAAAAAAAGTGGTATAATTGCGGTACTTGTACCGAATGTATCCAATCCTTTTTTTGCTGAGTTTGTTGATTGTGTAGAAGGGGAACTGCGCAAAGCCGGCTTCAAAATTATGTTATGTAACACATTGAAAGATGTAAAGGCTGAAGCTGAATATCTGGATTTGCTGAACAGACATATTGTAGATGGGATAATTGCGGGAATGTCTTCTTTGGATGAAAGTGAGTATTCTAAAATTCATAAGCCGATTGTTGCGCTTGACAGATATCTGGGAGAAGAAATTCCGGTAGTAGCTGTGGACCATAAAATGGGTGGACGCCTGGCAGCAGAAGTGTTGCTGCGTAATGGCTGCAAAAGAATACTTCATTTCAGAAGTACTGCAGAAAAAGAGTCTTTATATCATGATCGTCATGCAGAATTTCAAAAAATTATGGATGAGCAGGGAATAGAAACCTATTGTTATGATCTGGACTGGCGGCGTTTGGATATTCAGTATTATCATCAGGTTGCAGAAGAAGTTATGGAAAAAAATCTGAAATTTGATGGTGTGTTTGGTGTAGACCGACTGGCTATTGAATGCATGAATGGATTGATCAGGCAACACAAAAAAATCCCGGAAGAGGTAAAAATAGTTTCTTATGATGGAACGTATATTACAGAATTGGTAGAACCGCAAATAAGTACAATTGTTCAGCCCATTGACAGAATGGCAGAGGAATCTGTAAAAAACCTTTGTGAGCTAATTAATGGAAAAAAAGTGAAAAATAAAAAAAGTATTTTAATACCTGAATTCCGTAAAGGCGGAACAACAGTATAAACAGATGTCATACGTGCGTTGTGCATTTGTTACAAAATAAAGGATGAAAAATAAAAATAAGTACAAAATATTTGGACATAATTTATAAAAAAAATAAAAAAACCATAATTGGATTGACAAAAGCTACAAAAAGGTTATAATGAAATCAACAAGACGAAGAAAACAAATTTTTTAAACAATGTGGAACGCGTTCCATATTGTAAAACAAAATTTGTTTTCCCAATGTTAACCCGTAAAATTAGATTACTCCGGAGAATATCTAAAGCGGTTGAAGCAGTATGTAAATGGAACGGCATGATATTTAATATCATGGAATTTAGAATCTTTAAGAATAGGAGATTAAAAATGAGAAAAAAGATTGTTAATTCATTAATTACAGCAACTGTGATTGGAAGTATGCTTACAGGAATGGCAGTTCCCTGTTTTGCAGGTGGGAAAAAAGACGGTGGAAGCAGTATTACAGTTCTTGTAGAAAGTGGTTCACCTGCAGAAGCACTTGCCAATAATACAGCAGCTGATTTTGAGAAAGAAACAGGCTGTAAGGTTGTTGTTGATGCTGTTGCCTATACTGGTATGTATGATAAGCTTTCTACCGAAATTAAAGCAGGACAGGCTGCTCATGATGTTTCATGCATGGATTTTGTATGGCTGGCAGCTTTTGCTGATGCAATCGAACCAATTACAGATGCAGATACCAGTGATTTCCTTCCAACGCTGGAAGAAAGCGGAACAGTAGATGGTAATCTTCTGGGATATCCGATGTGGGTAAACGCTAAGATCCTTATTTACAGAAAAGATCTGATTCCGGAAGATAAAGTGCCAAAGACCTGGGATGAATATAAAGCACTGGCAAAAGAAATGAAAACAGACGATATGTACGGAACAACAGTTTTTGGAAGTGGTTCTGACGCAGTTTGTTCCTTCCTTGATTTTGCCTGCCAGGCCGGTGCAGATGGATTAGTATATGACAAGGATGGAAATGTAAATATTACAGATCAGCCATATGTGGATGCGCTTGATTTTATGGTTGAAATGGCAAATGAAGATTGTACGCCATCAGATTCTCTGGCTACTGCTTCTACAGAGTCTCAGGAACTTTTCAATAATGGTAAAGTTGCAATGCAGTTGAACTGGAGCCATCAGTATCCTGCAGCTGTTGAGGCACTTGGAGCAGATAAGGTGGGATGTGCACCAATGATTGCCGGCAGTGCAGGAGTAGGAGCAACCACAGGTCCATGGTATGAATGTGTAATGAAAAATTCTGAGAATAAAGACATGGCACTGAAATATGTAGAATATATGTACGATCATAATGCAGATTATATGAACGGAACCCTTAAAATTGCCGGCAGAACTTCTGTTTATGAGGAAGCTGGAAAAGAGGCTGGTAATGAGCATACAACAGCAGTTCTTGACACATTGAATGAAAAACAGTCTCAGCCAAGACCTATGATTTCAACCTGGTCACAGGTAGAGCAGGTTCTTACAGGTGTTGTAGAATCCTGTCTTGGTGGAGCAGATGTGAAAGAAACCCTTGAATCTGCAAAAGAAGAGATTGAGGCAATTGGGAAGTAAAGTGACAAAGTAATAAAGAAAAAGCAGATTGCAGACATCTACCAAATAATAAAAAATGTAATTAAATCAAGGGTGATTTTACCTGGACATCGAACACACTAACTATGAATTTACTAATCTATGATGTATGATGCAGGGCGTAAATCGCCCTTGATTTTTATAAGAAAGCGGGAAATATTATGAAATTGATATCAAAAAAAACACTATTGCTGTTTTTTCTTCCTGGCGCGATTTTCATGGGTGCCTTTTTGATTTATCCTATTTTTAAAATGGTATTTGACAGTTTCTTTAAGGTTGGAATTACAGGAGCCAGAACTTTTATTGGATTTGATAATTATATTAAAGCATTTACAGCTGGCGGTTTTTTGAAGCAGCTGAAAAATACATTGATTTATATTTTGATTGCGGTATCTGTGGAAACAGTTTTAGGATTTATTTTTGCATTATTATTTGAACTTGATTATAAGGGCAGTAAAATAGTACGTTCATTAATGATGACACCACTTATGATCGCACCGCTGGTTGCAGGTCTTATCTGGAAATTGATGATGAGTTCAAACTTTGGTATTGTCAATGAGTTTCTGACCAGAATAGGAATCTTGTCCAGTCCAAGTGATATTTTGTGGCTTGCAGATTCCAGATGGTCATTGATCGCCTGCTGTATTGCAGATATATGGCTGACTACACCGTTTATGATGCTGATGATTCTGGCTGGCCTTCAGGGATTGGATACCAGCGTGGCAGAAGCTGCAAGAATGGATGGAGCAAGTAAGCTGCAGGAAATTTTTTACATAAAAATACCGGGAATTAAACCGGTTCTGTTGACAGCATTGTCAGTGAGAATTATAGATGCAGCAAAGACTTTTGACATTATCTGGGCAATGACAGAAGGTGGACCTAACAGTTCATCGGAGACAATTAGTATTATTATTTATAAAACACTTGTAAAGTATAATAATACAGGATATGCCAGTGCAATGGCTGTTATCTTTATCATAGTTCTTGTAGTGTTTACATTAGTATTTATGCAGAGTTTATGGAATCCAAAGAAAAAGTAAAAGCTGTCAAAGAAAAACAGTAATAAGAAGGATTCAATAAGGAGACCAAAATGAAGAAAGGTAATAGTATCAAACTAAAAATAGCAGTTATTATTTCTATAATTATTACGATATTCTGGCTGCTTCCATATATTTATGTAATTTGTTGTTCGTTTAAACCTGGATCAGAGGTAATTGCTGTTCCGCCATCTTTTCTTCCAAAAAGCTTTTCGGTTGAAAATTTCACTCAATTATTTGTAAGAATGAACGCGGGTGGGTATCTGCTGAACAGTTTGATTACAGCAGTTTGCAGTACAATTATTGCAGTTATCTTGGGTTCACTGGCTGCATATGCTATTCAGAGATCTGGAGCGAAGCTGTCAGTAGGGCTGGTGGTATTGATTTTATGTCTGAAAATGATTCCTACATCCAGTATTGCAGTACCTATTTATGAGATTATTTGTAATATGGGATTGTATGATACCAGAATTGCATTGATTATTGTTTATGCGGCAGTAAACATGCCTTTTGTAATGTGGACAATGCTTAGTTTTTATGAGGGAGTACCGTCTACTTTGGATGAGGCTGCATATGTAGATGGCGCTTCCAGCCTTCAGACATTCAGAAAGGTTATTTTGCCGATTTGTAAGCCGGGACTTGCAACTGCCTTTATATTTACATTGTTCCTGGCATGGAATGATTTTCTTATTTCTCTGTTGCTGACCAGTATGAATGCTAAAACATTTACAGTAGGTCTTGCCGGTTTCCTGTCAGCGTATAATCTTGACCTTGGACCGATGTGTGCAGGAGCATTTTTATTTAGCTTCCCGGTAATGATTTTATCAATGTTTGCACAGAGATACATTGTTCAGGGAATGACAGCAGGAGCTGTAAAAGGATAATAAGAATGGAGAAAGCCAGTGAATAAAATATTAATGAGACAAAGAATAGAAAACGCGCAAAAAGAAATTGACAGTAAAAAGATGATTGTTCAAAATGGAAAAATGCGTCAGCATTATCATTTTATGCCCCAGAGCGGGTGGATGAATGATCCTAACGGACTGATCTTTTTTAACGGACAGTATCATGTGTTTTATCAGACTAATCCATATAATGGATTTTGGGATTGTATGCATTGGGGACATGCAGTCAGCAAAGATTTAGTTCATTGGGAATATTTGCCTCTGGCATTGGCACCCAGTGAAGAGTATGATGATTATCAAAAAGGTGGATGTTTTTCCGGCAGTGCAATCGAACACGAAGGTAAGTTATATGTATTTTATACGGCAACTGCAAATCATGGAAACGGAAGTGAGCAAAGCCAGTGTCTTGCTATAAGTGAAGATGGAATAAATTTTGAAAAGTATGACGGAAATCCTCTCTTTGATGCACCGGAAGGTATTCAGCCGGATTCATTCCGCGATCCAAAGGTATGGAAGCATGAAAATAAATATTATATGGTTGTAGGGGCCAGTCGTAATAACAGAGGATTAGCATTGATATATGAATCTGCAGATCTTTATCATTGGAATTTTTTAAACGTGCTGGCAGAAAGCCGTGGAGAATGGGGATTCATGTGGGAATGTCCGGATTTTTATCAGCTTGGCGATAAATATGTTCTCACTTTTTCTCCAATGGGCTCAGGAGATCATACATCAGTATACCTGACAGGAGATTTTGATTACAAAACAGGAAAATTTGACTGGCATATCAGTGGTGAAATGGATTGGGGATTTGATTTTTATGCGCCACAGTCCATGGTTGCTCCTGATGGAAGACGTCTGATTGTTGCCTGGGCGAATGAATGGGAATGGATGCCTCTCTTTAAGGACTGGGGACCTACTTATCAGGAGGGCTGGTGCGGATTTTTTAATGTGATTCGTGAAGTTCGGATGTGCAAGGATGGAACGCTGGCGTTTGTTCCTGTAGAGGAAATGGAAAAAATCCGTGAAAACAAATTTACGCAACGGGAAATACAGATTACAGAAACACCTCAGCAGTTAAAAGCAGGAGATGGAATCAGCTTTGAGATGAAATTTACATTGGATCTTGAAGAAACTGATGCAGACAGGGTAGAACTGAAGCTCAGATGCGGAAAAGAAAAAGAATCCCGTTGTATTTTTGATCTGAAAAATGGTGAATTGCTGGTAGACAGAAGCTGTGCAGATGGATGGAGTGTAGGAACATCCAGAAGTGTACTTAAGGTCAGCGAAAAAAGTCTGGATGTACATATCTTTTCAGATCAGAGTTCTCTGGAGATATTTACAGATCAATACAGAAATAATCATTCCAATAATATTTTTGCAGGAAATGATCAGGATGCAATAAGTATATCTGCGTTTGGTGGAAGAGCGGTAATCAGAGACTATGAAGCATATGGATTGCAGGAGTGTTTTAACTGAATCAAGTAGCGGAGCGGATTGCGAATATCCGCTTGACATGAACTGAAAGCAGGAGGAGTATTGAAATGAAACGTAATAATTATTATGATGTCACTGACTGGCAGGTAGGTAACCCATATACGGATATCGGAGAAGTGATCAACAGTATCATTGCAGACATCAAGAACAGACAGAAGGATACAAATGTAAATGATGGAGGAAAACCGGGAGCAGTAATTTATATTCCGTCTGGAGATTATCATTTAAAAACGCAGGTGAAAATTGACATCAGTTACTTGAAAATCCAAGGATCAGGACATGGATTTGTGTCTTCAAGTATCCGATATAATGTGCCAAAAGAACAGTGGAAGGATCTTCATGACATCTGGCCGGGCGGTAGCAGGATTCTGGTAGATTTGGAACCATTAAAGGGGGATGAAAGATCCGGTGCTGCTTTTCTGGTGGAACGAGAGGGAGATCCGAGAATCAGTTCCGTGGAGTTTGAAAATTTCTGTATTGATGGACTCCATTTTGTAGATGACGGAAATGGAGATCCAGAGAATACATATTTAAATGGAAAAACAGGAATTTATGTAGCCAGTGCACAGGATTCTTTCAGAATTACAGGCATGGGTATTATTTATCTGGAGCATGGAGTGACTCTTTACAATTCTGATGCATTATCTGTTCATGATAATTTTATAGCAGAATGTGGAAATTGTGTAGAACTTCGTGGAGCCGGACAGGCATCTAAAATAACAGATAATCTTATGGGGGCTGGTTATAGAGGTTATACAATTTTTGCCGAAAATTTTGGAGGACTTCTGATTACTTCCAATAACATTTTTCCAAGAGGAAAAAGTATAGTACATCTTAAGGGTGTTCTTAGATCATCAGTAACTGCAAACAGATTTCATTCTTTTTATCCGGGAATGCTGATAATGGAAAATTGTAGAGAAAATCTCATATCTTCCAATCATTTTCTCAGAGATCATGAACCATGGCCTCCGATGCTGGAATATGATAATGGATTAGAGGATGATTTTGGCCTGATTCATATTCAGGGAAGTAGCAATTCACTGATTGCTAATCACATTTCGGAGACGATTGAACAGCAATATCTGAAACCGGCAGGCATAAAACCGATAATCATTCGTTTGGTTTCCGGAAGAGAAAATTACATTGCAAACAATCATATTGTGGCAACTACAAAAACTGATAAAAAAGAAAGTGAAGAAAATCAATCCTGCTTTGATGCGCAGGTTGGAGCATTGTTAAGTATGGATGAACTGGTTAAACTTCCGATTGAAGCAGTACATGTTGATGAGGCATCATTGGATAATATAATACTGGATACATGCAGAGAAAATGAAGCAGTTATGGATTTTGCAGAAAATGTGTTTCGGGGAATTCCGGTTAAATAAAAATTAAATGACATTGATAAATTATTATTGGCATTATTTTTTGCACAATACATCGCATTGGATAACGTTCTGATTTATTTTTTTACATATATTATACTATAGCAATTCCATAAAATAATGCAAGCAATCCAGCCCATCATAGCGTGAAGTCCTGCTTCAGATATCATTGTCGTGCGTTAGCACGCCTGCAGATATTTCCTTGTCTTTCGCAGTCTGCGGAACTGTCTTGATTGCATTATTATAAATTGTAAAAAATTTCATGATTTTAAAAGAAAAAAAGCACAGTAATCAAAGAGAACTGGGAAAATTTATAATACTCTCGTATAGTTATAACGAGGCTATGCACATCACACATGCATAGCCTTGATCCATTTTCAGCCAAAGTTCCGTTCGTATTTTTTACGATACTGACGCATTGTCATACCTGTATATTTTTTTAATACTTTTTCAAGGTGGATTTGGGATGAAAAGCCAAGATAAGTTGCAATTTCAATATAGGAATATGGAGATAGGTAATTGCGAAACAAGTTCGCAATCCCGATTAAAACTGCGGTAAAAATCCTGCATTGTAGGATTTTTAAGATGAAAAAGTGGCTGGCTTGAAATTCTGGCATGAAAAAAGACTTCCCAGATGAACTGCGAAGGAAAATACTTATGAAGCATATGCTCAGGCAATCAAAGGCTTCAAACTCCGGATGTATTGGTACTGATGAAGTTTATCAGCAACAAGCACAGTAACAAGCTGGGTGATTCCAGCAAGAAGTAAATCAGCATGAAGCGTTTTCTCATTCTGGGTTTTACGATCCGCAATGCAGAAACTATCTTTGAAATGGTTGATTGACTTTTCAACATTTACACGGATCTTGTAAGTATCCTCCCATTCCTGTGAGCCGCGTTCTACACCAGGATAGGCACGAAGGTTCTTTTCAGGATAAACGTAGATCATTCGTCCGCAGGAAGAAGATGTACATGGATTCTCACAATGACATACGCGACGTTTTGACTTGTCGGCAGGATTGTATTCCCATTTCATTTTGGGACATACAAACTTCATGGTAGGAAGCTTGCTCCGCAAATGAGACTTGCTTCCTTCCCGTTTCATCGGAAGTGATGGATCGTGAGGACAGCAGGGAATGCCGTTTTCATTTACAGTATAGTCAGTTCCTTCTATGGTGAGCTTTGTCTTCAGGGGGATAAAAGCCTTCTGAAATCCAATTTCTTCAAAGAGGGTCTTGTAGATTTTAATGACATCAAAGGCGGCATCTCCAAGAAAGGTCTTCGGTTCAATAAGCGGATGTTTCTGGAAGAAATCAATCAAAACAGGAAGCAGCGCTTTTGAGTCCGCAAGAGATTTGTCTTCATCTGGAGAATCAGATTTCTTTTCAACAACGATATCCGGATGAGCCTGAAGGAAGTCTTTGTTATAAAAAGTAATGTTACGGACGATGCCAAGACCATTTGTAATGATGCCAAATTTATAGGCGTAACAGAAATGTCCATTGATGTACATCTGCTGGATTG